>Ga0114996_10000587_pt1:5000-50854 | contig 50854 bp, 53 predicted proteins | sample ArcticOcean_MG_C_4_FD_87039 | JGI IMG/M metagenome (GOLD analysis project Ga0114996, IMG submission 87039) | Marine microbial communities from western Arctic Ocean - ArcticOcean_MG_CB4_134 | ecosystem: Environmental > Aquatic > Marine > Oceanic | place: Arctic Ocean: Canada Basin... | reverse complement strand
TTTATCATTTCATGTTTATTCTTAAATATAGGGATAACAAAAAGATCTGGCCATAATTCATCATTTACTCTTTTTTCAAGTAGAATACCTTTGCTTCCTTTATCTTTAACAATGAGCGCGCATTGTTTCTTTATAGGTATTTGTTTCTTCTTTTTCTTTAATGGAAGCATACCTTGAAGTTGATATGAGTAAGCATGACAGTTTTTTGAAATTGGACATTGCATGCACAGCGGAGCATTTTTTTTGCATATTAGTGCGCCCAGATCCATTATTCCTTGAGAATACTCTTTAAAATTCCTTTTGGGTAAAAGTTGATCGCCTTTACCTTTGAGAATTTTTATATTTGATGCTTTGCTTATATCAAAATTTAAACCTAAGAATCTTGTCAATACTCGTATAACATTTCCATCCATAATGGTACCTGGAAGATTGAAAGCTAATGATCTGATGGCGCCAGCTGTACTCATCCCGATACCTGGTAGCAAAACAAGATCCTCTATATCAGTTGGAATACTTCCATTGAATTTTTTGTATATGTATTTTGCGCTAAGGTGTAGATTTTTAGCCCTTCGGTAATAGCCCAGTCCAGACCATTGCGCTAATATGCTATTTTCTCTTGCTCTTGCTAGGGTGCGAATATTTGGGAAACGCTTGATAAATTGGCTGAAGTAAGGAATGACCGTTTCTACTTGTGTCTGCTGTAGCATAAATTCTGATACAAGGGTTTTGTAGGGTGTTGGGTCAATCTGCCAAGGGAGCGTTTTCCTTCCATGGCTCCTATGCCAATGAATAATTTTTTTTGCAAACATATTTATATTAAGGAGAATCTATTTGGGTATTAGCAATATCTTCTATCCGATCTAAGGTATCTGCAGACTTATAGGCTATAAACTGCTCAAGTATCCAAGGACCAATAGCTGGGGGGACCCAGAAATTTGGCGAAAAATTCATTTCAAAATTAAGAAGAGTATTGCGTTCTAATTCAGAAAAGCGCCATATGGTCTCACCATAGGCTAGATCATCATCAATAACAGTTGTTGTCACCAATTGCGGTCTTTCCATAGCTACCTCTTCTGTTCCCCTTATAGTCTTGCAAAACCAAAAAAGCACACAAGCCTCGACGACTGTGTAACCAATACCAAATTCTTTAGCTTCGTCAAGTGAATGCCAGCCCGAATCCTTGTAAATGCTTGATACAGCAATAAGATTATCGTAGTTTGTAAAAACGTCAAAGACGTTATCTATATTTGCCTCGAAGTAAGCTATAGCTGTAATGTTTATGTTGTCATCTTCATAGAGCACCTTAATTGACTGTAACTCAGCGGCATAAGAGCGAATGCTAATAAAGGTAAATAAGAAATAGATAACCGATAAAAAAAATAATTTAGAATGTTTTTTCATCGGCAGCCTTCCAGCTCGATTCAAACCAATTAGGCAGTGGCTTGAAGTTATTATTTAAAATACAGTTTTCTGGTACCACCGGATACAGCTCGCTAAGGCGTTGTATTTTAGCATCTCTTTTTAAATAGATATTATCCCGAGCGATCTCAGAAGGGTGGTTTAATCCTGCCGCCTCTAAAAGTTCCTTTAGCGCATGCAGTGTATGCTGATGGTAATGAAAGACTCGTTCTGATTTGTCTTTAATAATTAATCCTTGCTGTCTCAATGGGTCTTGGGTAGCTATACCTGTTGGGCATCTGTCTGTGTGACAGGAAAGTGATTGGATGCAGCCAAGTGAAAACATAAATCCTCGGGCCGAGTTACACCAGTCAGCGCCAAGCGCTAGGGCAAGAGATATGTCAAAAGCACTTATAATTTTACCAGCACACCCAATTTTTATGCGTCCTCTTAATCCCGTCGCGATAAGGGAGTTATGCACAAGATTGAGCGCGTCTCTCATCGGCATCCCCACATGGTCAATAAACTCAAGGGGTGCTGCACCAGTCCCACCCTCAGCGCCATCAATAACAATAAAGTCAGGCGTGGCTCCCTTTTTTTGTATGGCTTTTACAATGGCTAACCAATCTGTTGGTTTTCCAATGCAAAGCTTGATACCAACCGGTTTTCCGTCAGATAGTTTTTTCAGCGTTTGTATAAATTCAATGAGGCCTTCAGGCGAAGAGAAGGCAGAATGATTAGCTGGAGAAATACAATCTTGATAGGCATCTACTCCACGCGCTAAGGCAATTTCAGGTGTTACTTTTTTTGCGGGGAGTATACCCCCATGTCCGGGCTTAGCTCCCTGGCTAAGCTTCACTTCTATCATTTTCACTTGATCTTTCGTAGCTTGATCTGAAAAAATTTTGTCGTTAAAATTCCCTTCACTATCACAACACCCAAAATATCCTGAACCAAGCTCCCAGACAAGGTCACCACCATGTAAGTGGTGCTTTGAAATAGAGCCTTCACCGGTATCTTGAGAAAATTGGCCTTTTGTTGCTCCTTTGTTTAATGCCTCTATTGCTTTCGCGGAGAGTGACCCAAAGCTCATTGCTGAAATATTAAAGATGCTAGCTGAATAGGGTTTTAGGCAACTTTGATCACCTATGGTGATACGAAAGTTATGATCAGATATAACAGAAGTTTTGATGCTATGCGTAAGCCATAGGTAGTTATCATTCTCATGATCAAGCTGACTACCAAAGGGCCTCTTATCGGATTGCTCCTTACTTCGTTGGTAAACAAGGGATCTTTGAATCCTTGAGAAGGGGACAGATTCGGTATCATTTTCAATAAAGTACTGTCTTATTTCAGGTCTGATGAGCTCAAAGAAGTACCTTAGGTGGCCAATAATGGGATAATTTCTAAGGATGGCACGTTTGCCTTGAGAGATATCGTGAAAGCCTACGACTACCAGCAAGCAACTAATTAAAAACCAGATAAATCCGTTTCCAGTTAGTGCGATATCTATCATCGCAATAAGTAGGCTTGCTAGCATGAAGTAAAAAAAGAAATACCGCTTGTGCATAATGTGTCTTGATTCTTATTCTTATAAATATGTTAACAGGAAGCGCCATACAAACAGTATCGCTTTGTAAAAAATCGTAATTTATTTTGGAGGGCTTATAATAAGAAAAAATAAATAGGAGAATCTCGCTTGTCAGCCACTAAAGAGATATGTGAATTTGTTCACGATAGCCACTATGAAAATTTACCTCAATGGGCTATCGAAGAATCAAAAAGAACCCTACTCAATTTTATTGCTATTTCTATTTCGGCTAGCGAGTCGCATGATGCGCAGATTCTGTATCGATGGGCAAAGGAAGAGGGCGCCCAATCAAGAAGTACTGTTATCAAAGGGAAATTTGGATCATCACCATCGGTAGCTGCTTTAGTGAATGGGTTTTTAGGGCATTTACAGGATTATGATGATACGCATTTTCCAACTATCTTGCACCCCACGTCTGTTGTCTGGCCCGCTGTGTTGGCAGCGGCAGAGGATAAGGGCGCTAATGGACATCAGGTTTTAACTGCTTTTACTTTAGGCGCTGAGGTGGCTTGTAGGGTTGCGATATCCGTTCACCCTTGGCATTATGATCAAGGTTGGCATATCACCGGTACCGCTGGGATTTTTGGTGCAGTTGCAGGCGCAGGTAAGATACTTGAATTAAATCCGCAAGAGCATATCTATGCGATGGGTAACGGGGGTACATTGGCTTCAGGCGTGAGAGAGGTCTTTGGGTCACATACAAAACCGATACACCCTGGTCACTCTGCTTCTTCTGGACTCAGAGCTGCTTACCTTGCTAACTATGGGCTTAACTCAGCAGATGACATTATTGGTGGTCGTAGAGGATTTTGGGCGGTGTTATCTCCTAATGGTCATTCGTCAGATAAGCTTTTAGGAAAATTAGGAGAGCATTGGGAATTTTGGTTTAATGGTATTAAGCCTTATGCTAATGGCGTCGTCTCTCATCCTTTACAGGACGCCATCATACAATTAAAAAATAAGCATAATCTTGACCCTTCTCGCGTTGCATCGATTCATGCGAAGGTACATTACTTGGTGCCAGAGTTAATGGGGCATCGTAACCCAAGAAGAGGACTTGAGGGCAAGTTTTCTTTCTATCATTGCATCGCAGCAGGCTTAGTTGATGGGGCTGGTCATGATGCTCAATTTTCAGATGAGCGTGTTGCAGCTGAAGATATTGAAGCAATAAGAAAACTAATTACATACGAGATAGATGATAGCTACAGTGAGGATGAAGCCCATCTAACGGTTAAGTATCATGACGAAGAAAGTTTTGATATACATATTGATCATGCGACTGGGTCTCCTGAGAATAGAATGACCGATCAGTTTTTACAGGAAAAGTATTTCTCTTTGGTGAATCCTGTTATAGGTAATGAAAAATCAGAAAGAATTCTTGCTCTGGTTAGTGAGCTTGAGCATCATGATAGCCTTGATGAGCTAATGCGTTTAATAGCTTAGGGATTGATGATCATACAGGCATCCGATTTATTCATGCCATTTATGTCTAGATCCTGGTAGCTTTTCATGGCTGCATTTAGCGCTTCAAGGGCTTTAGGTTGTTCACCATAGACAGATAAAATACAGTTTATATCTTTGATCATCATGCTTACATCAAAACCACACTCATTATTATTTCCTATAATGGTATCGATCTTATGAGTTAAGACTCTTGTTGAAATGCCAGATTCAGCTAATGCTTCAAGCACCAAGTTTATATCCATATTCGCAACCTTTGCAAGATCATAGGCTTCTTTAATGGATTGCCAGTAGATCGCAAGCGGAAGATTAATGACGAGTTTTAACATCGAGCCTTGGCCGATAGCTCCTGCATGAATAATTTTTCGAGTGATGAGGTTCAACACATCGGTTGCTTGAACTAGGTCATCTGGGTCTGCTCCTACCAAAGCCATAAGTTTTCCATTTCTAGCAGGACCAACCGTTCCTGAAACAGGCGATTCGATGAAGATCCCCCCCTTTTGCTTTACCTTCGTAGCAATCATCATTGCTGTTTCAGGTTTTATTGTAGTCATTTCTATAATGCACTTGCCGTCGAGGTCCGCCTCAAGGTAACCATCTTTTTCTAGGTAAGTCTCCTCAACGCTTTGATCACCAAAAAGAAGATTAATAATAAAGCCACACTCATCAATAAGTGATTTTGGTGTTTGGCAGTAGGTTATATTTCCAGTCTGTTCAAGTAGAGCATACTTTTCTTTGTTTCTAGTATGCACGGCAATCGATTCACCGAGCTCAAGTAAGCGTTCGGCAACAGCCAACCCCATCTTACCTAAACCATTAATTCCAATTTTACGTATTTTCATAGCATTTATAGTCTTTTAAAGATATTTAGATTCTTTTAACATCATTTACCAAGAACCTATGTTCTCCATTGATGCCCAAGGCTCTGAAATATTTAAAGGCGGTCCCTTTTGTAAGATTTCGATGGAGATATTATCTGGAGACTTTATGAAAGCCATCCAACCGTCTCGTGGGGGCCTATTGATGATAACTCCTCGTGACATCAAGCGTTCACAATAGTCGTAAATATTGTCAACTTCATATGCCACATGACCAAAGTTGCGTCCGCCGCTATACTCTTCAGGATCCCAGTTGTGGGTTAACTCAAGAGCACAATTTTCTTGACCTTCAGCAGCTACAAACGCGAGCGTGTAACGACCTTTTTCATTCTCTTTTCTATCGATCTCTTTTAATCCCATTTTATTACAAAAGAAGTCAAGGGATTCATCTAGGTTGGTAACCCTTATCATGGTGTGTAGATACTTCATTTTTATCTCCTAAAAATTAGCGCTCAAGAGCGATTCTTATTTCAATTCTTCTGTTTTGTTCTTGCCCAAAGACTGTCTCATCATTCGCAATAGGTCTTAACTCACCATATCCCAAAGAGGTTACTTGGTAGAGGGGCAGATTATAGTGTTCCACCAAGACATTTTGAACAGTTGTGGCTCTTAATTGAGAAAGTGCTAAGTTGCTCTCATAGTCACCGCTTGAATCTGTGTGACCCTCAACTAATACGATCGCCTCAGGGAATATATTAATGGCATCTATAATTTTTTGAAAGATGGGGTCATTCGTATTTGACAGGTTGCTTGAACCACTTTCAAATGTGATGTTGCTTAGCCTTATCAGCATGTCATTATTTTCGCGAATGATGGTTGCTTCCTCGTTATCAAATATTTCCTCAACTTGATTAAAGCGTCTAGCAGCAGCTGTTAGCTGTTCAATTTCTAGAATGAGGTTATTCCTCTCTTCTTGGCTTACAGTTAAGCGTTCATTAATAGTAGAGATTTCGCTCTCCAGCTGATTAAGTTGTAGGCGTCGACTGTTGTTAATATTTTCTTGAGAATCTGAAGAGGCTTCAAGTTCCTGTATAGCTTGAATAATATCAGAAGTTAGTATGTTGGGGTTCGTAAGATAGTCATATTTGATCGACAAAAAATTTGCAATATCGACTATTGGTTTGCTTAAAAGAAGGATAAGATCCTCTTCAGAAATTTGCTCGCTTTGATACATTTGTATTTGCCTTGCTAAATTAATTGACTGGCTGATTACAATAATAGCTTGGTCCTGTATGGCTAACGCTTCATTTATCGCGGTTCTGTCATTATTAAGAATAGCTTTAGCCTGATTAAGTATCTCTTCACCCTCGTTAAATTTTCTTGGTGCAAGCAAATGAACGCCTGACATTCTAGCTCGGGATAAGAGATTTATGCTTTGCCTTAAAATAGTTAACTCAATAGCTTCCAGTTCCGCTAAATTATAGAGTCTCATTGCTTCTAAGCTATTGACGCTTAGCGACTCAAGATCCTCTCTTTCTAAATTGCTGCTGAGGTCATTGAGCAAGCTTTCTGCATCATTATAGTATGTTATGGCGTAGGTATCAGCGCCTGCTTGAATAGCTTGGTTTCTAGCTGCCATGACATCTACAATTGGTTCTTTTATGATCCTAACTGTTTCAATTTGATCACTTATGTACAAACTGAGTGACCGCAAGTCGTTAGCTATGGTTTCATTAAATCCATTACGCTCAAAGTTATTTTTAATTTGTAGGTAAGACCTAGCAATGCTCCTAAATTCGTTATCTAGGAATATAGGGACAAGCACTTGGTCAGCCTCTTCGACTAATTGATCAACTTCATTCCATAATGCTGCCCCTTCATTTTGGGCATGAAGGCTGGGTAATGAGATAAAGTTTAGAATGATAAGCAAACGTATGATCATTAGTTTTATATTATATGTATTGCTACCAATAGTAAGCATCAATTATTAAGAATATTGTTTTTTCTTAGCTTGATAAACCATGAGATAATATCAGCATGCAAGAGTTTAAAGGTATCAAGCTTGTTCGGTCCGGAGAAAAATATCTCTCAACCAAGGGTTTTACTGCCATAAAAGATGGCATGAAAGTAAAGCCTGATGGCAACGGATACCAACGATTACCCAAGCCTAAATGGCTAAAGGTTAAAATTCCGTCTGGCGAAGGTTACCAGAGGGTGAAGGATACTGTTAGAAGTCATGATCTAGCTACGGTTTGCGAAGAGTCTATGTGCCCAAATATCGCTGAATGTTGGGCTTACGGTACAGCTACTATTATGCTGATGGGTGATGTATGTACTAGGGCATGTAAATTTTGTGCAGTTGATACAGGCAATCCAAGGGGTTGGCTTGATGCTGATGAGCCATCTAAATCAGCAGAATCAGTAGAGCTAATGAACTTAAATTATATTGTGCTGACATCTGTCGATAGGGATGATTTGCCAGATGGTGGGGCCGCACATTACGCTAATTGTATTCAAGCCATTAAAGCGCGCTGCCCAGAAGTTACTGTCGAGGCGTTGACTCCGGATTTTGATGGTAATATCACAGCAGTTAATCAATTAATCGATGTAGGAGTAGATGTTTTTGCTCAAAATATTGAGACTGTGAAAAGGTTAACTCATTATGTTAGAGATAAGCGAGCAGGTTACGATAAGACATTAGGCTTATTAAAGCACTCCAAGTCATATTCAAAAAAAGTGTTAACTAAGACGAGTATTATGGTTGGGCTTGGTGAGACGATGGAAGAGCTTAAAGAGTGTTTTGCAGATCTCAAAGATCATCAGGTAGATATTGTTACCATAGGCCAATATTTACAGCCGACTAAGAATCACTTACCTGTTGATCGGTATGTCTCTCCTGGTGAATTTGCAGAGTTACGCCGTATTGGATTAGCATTTGGTTTTCTTGAGGTAGTGTCCGGGCCATTGGTGCGGTCCAGTTACAGAGCGGATCAGGTGTTTAATAAAAATAACGTTGGATTAGCGGAGATTTGAAATGGTAGATCAGTTGTTATTGTTATTAATTTTTATTGTTAAGGTTTTTTCGGTAGGGCTAGTTATTGTATTTTCTTTTGCGCTTATTTTAATTGTATCAAGAAAGAAGGCACATGATGAGGGGATAAAAGTTACCTATATTAATGATCAATTAAGAGCAACGGTTGACAATGTAAAGCGTAGTATTCTTAAAGGAAAAGAACTTAAGGCCTTTAAGAGATCACAAAAAGAGCATAAGAAGATGATCAAAAAAAATGCTTTGCCAAGGCTGTGGATGATTGACTTTAAGGGAGATATTAATGCCTCTCAAACCACTGCTTTACGTGAAGAAGTGACCTTGATTTTATCCTTGTATGAGTCTGGCGATCAGGTTGCGGTTCGAATTGAGAACCCGGGTGGGGCAGTTCATGAGCACGGTCTTGCCGCCTCACAACTACAAAGGCTTAAGGAAAGAGAGATTCCATTAGTTGTGCTTGTAGATAAAGTCGCAGCCAGCGGAGGATATCTAATGGCTACAGTTGCGGATAAGATTATAGCAGCACCTTTTGCAATTATTGGGTCGATTGGAGTCATTGCGCAACTCCCTAACTTTAACCGTTGGTTAGAAAAGCGTGGGGTTGATTTTGAGCAGGTAACAGCGGGAAAGTTTAAGCGCACACTCACTATGTTTGGAAAGAATACGGAGGAAGGAAGAGAGAAGCTTCAGGGGGATCTTGAAGAGATACACGTTTTATTTAAAAATCAGATTGAGCGGTACAGACCATCAATTGATATTGATAAGGTTGCGACAGGTGAATACTGGTTTGGTAGTCGAGCCCTAGAGCTTGGGCTTATTGATGCCATCCAGACTAGCGATGATTACCTAGTGGAGTCGGTCAAGGAGATGGATATATATAAGGTTGAATTTAAGAAGGTAAAAAAACTCAAAGAAAAGATCTTACATATGGGACAGACGCTCTTAAATAGCTGATGATCCCACTCAAAGACGATAATCCTGCGAAACGATTTCCGTTCGTTACTATCTTTATCATTAGCTTATGCTCTCTTGTTTTTTTATATCAATTTTTACTTAGTGTAAGTGCTTCGAACGCATTTATATATTCCTTTGGCTATATCCCGGCGGTATTTTTTGGCGACGCTTATTTGCCTTTAGAGTTACGCCTTATACCAAGTTATCTCACTCTTTTTACCTCGATGTTTATGCATGGCGGTATCATGCATTTGCTTGGCAACCTCCTTTATCTATGGGTTTTTGGTGATAATATCGAGTCCTATTTAGGGCATATTAGATATTTTATTTTTTATATATTTTGTGGGTTAATGGCAGTGCTTTTACACACATTGGCGGACACTGGCTCAATCATCCCTCTGATAGGAGCCAGCGGGGCAATATCAGGTGTACTAGGAGCTTATATGGTACTTTTCCCTAGGGCCAAGGTATTGGTTGCAATCCCGCTACTTTACTTTATTTATACAACGCGACTACCAGCAATAATTGTGCTTGGCATCTGGTTTATAATCCAGCTAGTTAGCTCCTTGCTACAAGGAGAAAGTGGGGGAGTGGCTTTTCTTGCCCATGTGGGTGGATTTGCTAGCGGTTTAATATTAGTTTCTTTTATTAGAGTTTGGAGGAAAGTATGAAGGGTTTAATAAGTAAATTGCAGGAAAGTATGAAGGGTTTAATAAGCAAAATGGGAGACATTCGTTCAAACGAATTTAGCGCAACCTTAGTTTCATTCTTAATGGTTTTTATTTTGATGGCCTCGTATTACATTTTAAGGCCAGTCCGCGATGCGATGGCAAGTGACTGGACTGACGCTGAAATTAGCACTCTTTGGACGTTGAACTTTTTTGTAAGCGTTTTGGCCGTAGTCATTTATGGCATGATCGTTAGCCGTGTGAAATTTAAATATCTAGTGCCTGGTATTTATGCTTTTTTTGGGCTTAGTTTTTTTATTTTTTATTTTCTTAGCCAAGTCGGAATAGGCTTCGATGCTAATTTAGTAAACAAGGTTTTTTATGTTTGGGTTAGCTTTTTTGCTATGTTCCATCTTTCTATTTTTTGGAGCTTTATGTCGGATATCTTTAATAAAGATCAAGCTAAACGATTATTTGCAACCATTGCTTCGGGCGCGAGTCTTGGCGCATTAGTAGGGCCGACCCTGCCAACTTTTTTTTCGCAATCCTTAGGTGGTACAAATCTAACTCTTATAGCTGCAATTTTAATTGTGCTAACCATTCCGCTCGTTGGTCGTCTAGATTATTTAAAAACAGTTGCGCTACTTAATATAGATGTAGAGGGAGATAAGGACATATTTAATATAGGCGGTAATCCGTTAGCAGGATTTAAGTCATTCGTTGCTAATCCTTACCTTTTAGGTATCGGCTGTTTTATTTTTCTTTACACAATGATCAGCACTTTTATTTATTTTGAACAAACAGAAATACTCCGTGGTTTTGAGCGAGCACAGCGAACCCAAATTTTAGGGAGTATTGATCTCTTAGTGAATGTGCTAACTTTTGGTGTTGCTTTTTTTGTGACCGGACGTTTTGCAAAAAGATTTGGCGTAGGGTTGACGCTGGCTTCCATGCCGATGCTAGTTGCAGTAGGCATGATCATTCTCGCATTTGCACCGCTCATAACTGTTTTACTTGCTATGCAGGTAGTGCGTCGGGCCGGTAATTATGCTGTTACACGACCTGCAAGAGAGATGTTGTTTACTGAAGTGTCCAAAGAGGAGCGTTATAAAGCAAAACCTGTGATAGATGTAGTTGTATATCGTGGCGGTGATACTGTAACTGCTTGGTTTTTTACTGGCCTCACTGAAGGGCTGGGACTAGCCTTTTCTCTGGTCGGTATTATTGGCTCATTAATTGCTATGGTTTGGGCATTATTAGGCTTTAAGCTTGGAAAAAATTATGAAGGACGTCAGCAGTAAAGAGATTTTTCTTTTCGATTTGGACGGTACTTTATTGGATCAGCGATTTGATAATATTTTTTGGAATCAGACTGTTCCAAGAGTGCTGGCCCATGAGCAAGGACTGACCTTAAGCGATTGTAAAAATAAGGTGTATGCTCATTATGAAAAAGTAGTAGGTACGCTTGACTGGTACAGTAGTGATTTTTGGGGCAATACTTTCAATATAGATATAATAAAACTAACGCATCAGGAGCGTGAAAAGATAACTATTTATGAGGGAGCTGAGGCGTTACTTAGTTATTTGAGTGGATTGGATAAAAAATTATTTCTCGTAACTAATGCCCATCCAGATATTTTAAATATTAAATTAAATGAAACCCATCTTGATAATTATTTTGATGGAATTTATTCATCGCACACTATTGGTCATGCTAAAGAGGATTTGCTTTTTTGGGATCATTTTTTCTCTCAGACACAACTAAGCGTAGATGATGCTGTTTTAGTTGACGATAATATCAGTGTTCTTATGCAGGCAAGGATTTTTGGGGTGAGTAAATGTATTGCCATCACTCAACCGGACTCTTCTCAAATGCCAATTCAGGTTAATGATTTTACCTCCTTTCAGTCTGTAGCAGAACTACTTAAATGCCTTACTAAATAAAAAAAACTTGCAAAAGTAATTAATTAAGGTTGAAATATAACAATCAAATTCTAATTCCTTATTAATTTAACTGAGTTAGCTCCCTTTCCTCAACAATATATGCCCATAGGAGAAATTTTGGAAGGTAATATTATTAACGTTTCATCTATTGATTTTGATGAAAAAGTAGTGAATAACAATAATGCTGTGTTGGTAGATTTTTGGGCAGAATGGTGTGGCCCCTGTAAGATGATTGCCCCAGTCCTAGAGGCCGTGGCAGCAGATAGAAATGATTTAGTGATAGCTAAAGTTAATATTGATGAGAATCAGGATTTAGCCGTTAAGTATGCTATTAGAAGCATCCCATCACTTCTCTTTTTTAAGGATGGCAAGGTGGCTGGACAAAAGCTTGGGGCTTGCTCTAAGTCAGAATTAGAAGCATTTATTGCTTCAAGTATTTAAAAACAAAAAAAGAGATCATCATTGAATAATTCAAAACCCCCACATAATAATAGAAATAACCATAGTCGTGATAATAGTAGTTCTCGACCTCCAAGAAGAAGGAGACCACCTAGAGAGGTTTTTAATGATGAAGAGGTAGTCGTTTTAACTGCAGAAGAGCTAGAGGTTATTAATAGTGCTATGAAACTTTCAGATTTAAAGCAGCAATCGATAGCTGATTTAATAAAATTGGCTCAGAAGATGGGGCTTGAAGATGCTGCCCGTTCACGCAAACAAGACATAATATTTTCTATCCTCAAAGAGCATGCTGCAAAGGGGGAGAGCATTTTTGGTGAGGGTGTACTTGAGATTCTTCAGGATGGCTTTGGTTTTTTAAGGTCAGCAGATAGTTCATATTTAGCAGGCCCTGATGACATTTATGTTTCACCAAGTCAGATAAGACGATTTGGATTAAGAACAGGCGATACTGTTTCAGGCTTAATTCGACCACCAAAAGAAGGTGAGCGATATTTTGCATTACTAAAGATTGGTAAATTAAATAATGATTCTCCTGCTGAAGCTAAGAATAAAATCTTATTTGAGAATTTAACTCCTTTATTTCCCAAGGATAAATTTAAGTTAGAGCGTGGTAACGGAAGTACCGAAGATTTGACAGCAAGAATTATCGATATGGTTGCACCTATGGGTAAAGGACAAAGAGCTTTAATAGTTTCTCCTCCAAAAGCAGGAAAAACGATGTTACTTCAAAATATTGCTACATCTATTGCACAAAACTCTCCTGAAGCTGAGCTAATTGTGCTTCTGATTGACGAGCGCCCAGAAGAGGTGACTGAGATGAAGCGAACCGTTAAAGGAGAAGTTCTATCAAGTACTTTTGATGAGCCTGCTAGTCGGCATGTCCAGGTAGCAGAAATGGTTATTGAAAAAGCAAAGCGACTGACAGAGCACAAGCGAGATGTAGTGATTCTTTTAGATTCAATCACGAGGTTAGCTCGAGCATATAACACGATTGCGCCATCATCAGGCAAGGTATTAACTGGAGGAGTTGATGCTCAGGCTTTGCAAAAGCCTAAGCGCTTTTTTGGCGCTGCCAGAAATATCGAGGAAGGTGGAAGCCTAACAATTATTGCGACCGCACTAGTTGATACTGGGTCGAAGATGGATGAAGTGATTTATGAGGAATTCAAAGGCACCGGAAATTCTGAGGTTCATCTTGATCGAAGAATTGCTGAAAAGCGAATCTACCCGGCGATCAATATCAATCGATCTGGTACCAGAAAAGAAGATCAACTCATACCGCCTGATGAGTTACAACGTATTTGGATTTTGAGGAAAGTCCTTCATCCGATGGATGAGTTGGCTGCGATTGAATTTTTATTAAATAAGATGCTGGATACTAAGACTAACGCAGATTTCTTTGAGGGAATGAAGCGATAATTTATTCTTCTCGAATTCCCTTAAAGCCAATGTCATTTCTATAAAACGCACTTTTCCAATTTATTGATTTCACGGATTGATAAGCTAATTCCTTTGCCTGTGCAAGTGTTTTGCCTAACGAAGTGATGCATAAAACTCTACCTCCGTTAGTTTTCACTTGATTGCCATCATTGGTGGTGCCTGCATGAAAGACCTTGGTTGCCTTAGTATCGATATTCTCAAGACCATAAATAATTTCACCCCTAGGGTAATCATAAGGGTAGTCATGGCTAGCCATCACAACACCAATAGCGCTTTGGTCTATCCAATCAATTTTTTGATTTGTGTTGTTTTTATTAAAAGAATTTAACATAACCTCAAGTAGATCAGAATTCATACGCATCAGTATCGGTTGTGTTTCGGGGTCGCCGAGCCTGCAGTTAAATTCAAGTACTTTAGGCTCACTATCTTTTCCTATCATTAGTCCTGCATATAAAAAACCATGGTAGGGAATATTTTCATTTCTTAAGCCGTCAGCGGTTCTTTGCATAATATTATGAATAATATATTCATTAAGTATGTTATTGAGTAATGGTGCCGGCGAGTATGCTCCCATCCCCCCTGTGTTGGGGCCCTTGTCATTATTATCCCTTTGCTTGTGATCTTGCGAAGAAGCTAATGGCAGTATTAGCTCATCATTTACAATAGCAATAAAGCTTAGCTCTTCTCCATCAAGATATTCTTCGATTACAACTTTATTGCCAGCCTCTCCAAATTGCTGATCATTGAATATTTGGTCTAAGGTGTTTTCGGCATGATCTTGGTTGTCTACAATTATTACCCCTTTGCCTGCAGCTAAGCCATCAGCTTTGATAACGATTGGGTAGGTACATTGTTTTATGTATTTTATGGCGTCTAGATAATTTAAAAAAACCTCATAATCTGCAGTGGGTATATCATATTTTTTCATAAAATCTTTTGCGAAGATCTTAGATCCCTCAAGCTGAGCTGCTTCTTTACAGGGGCCAAAACACAAAATATTTTCTTTTTCACAGGAATTTTTTATTCCAAGCACTAATGGCTCTTCAGGACCAACAATAACCAGCTCGATGTCATTTGATTTTGAAAATTGAATGAGCGAAGCAATATCATTAGCTGGTATGGCGATATTGCTACACTTTGGTTCATTTAATGTACCAGCATTACCAGGTGCAATATAAATATTTGTAGCTAAAGGGGACTGGGAAATCTTCCAGGCCATTGCATGCTCTCTGCCACCGCCGCCAATGATCAATATATTCATTTTAGCCTCATTTAATGCTTAAAATTCCTAATACCTGTGAAGACCATTTTAATCCCTAGGTAGTCTGCAATCTCAATTACAGCCTTATCTTTGATTGACCCTCCTGGCTGAATGATAGCTTTAACCCCTTGCTTAAAAGCAAGCTCTACATTATCTGGAAAGGGGAAAAAGGCATCAGAGGCCATTACCAGTGACGACCTAAAATTTCCTAATAGCGTTGTTTGATCAGAAGCAATTTTAGTGCTCATGATGCGACTCATTTGGCCTGCACCTATCCCTGTTGTCCTCTCTTGTGTCGCCATTACAATTGCATTGCTTTTAACATGCTTACAAACGGACCAAGAAAATAGTAGGTCGCGGTACTCTTCATTAGTAGGAATTGATTTAGTCACCACATTTAGATCGCTAACTTGTAATTTACTATCATTTGCAGTTTGAATGAGGAAGCCATCATAAGTAGCTTTTATTTCTAGGGATGGTTTTTTTAAGCTAGATAAGCTACCAAACTTAATGAGTCTTGCATTAGGTTTATTTGCTAGAAGTTCCAAAGATTCCTTTGAGAAGTCAGGCGCTATCAAGATCTCAAAGAATTGAGTATCTAGAATAGTTTTTGCTGTAGCCACATCAACTGGCACATTGAGTGCAATCACGCTACCAAAAGCAGAAGCTGAGTCAGCTTTAAAGGCTAATTCGTATGCTTTTTGGCTTTTGTCGTCGCTTGCGACGCCACATGGGTTTGTATGCTTTATAATGACACATGTAGGTTTCGTGAACTCTGCTAGGCATCTTATTGCAGCATCAGAATCTGCAATATTGTTGTAGGAAAGTGGCTTACCCTGTAAAACTCCCTTACTAAAAATGGAATGTGTGCTTGTTCTAGCGTCAGTGTAAAAACTACCCTTTTGATGTGGGTTTTCACCATAACTACAAGTTATGTCTTGGATTAAATTAAAGGTCATTTTTTCATTTATTGCTTGTGATTGCTCGCTTGAAGGTCTATCAAGGTAGCTAGCAATCATTTGGTCGTAGTCTGCAGTATGAGCAAAGGCCTTTTGGGCCATTATTTTACGAAAACTTAAATTAGAGTCTCCATCTTTTAATTCTGTAAGTGCAGCTTGATAATCATTAGGATCGACTACTATTAATACGCGTTCGTGGTTCTTTGCAGCTGCCCGAATCATGGCTGGTCCGCCAATATCAATGTTTTCAATTGTTGTCTCGTAATCACATTTAGGGTTTTCGATGGCTTGTTTAAAGGGGTAAAGATTAACAATAACCAGATCAATTAAATTAATATCATGTTTCTTTAGGATTGATTCGTCATGATTCTTTCGTGCTAGGATACCACCATGAATGGAAGGGTGAAGCGTCTTCACCCTTCCATTCATGATTTCTGGAAATTGTGTTATGGATGAGACTTGAGTTACGCTAATATCATGATCAGTGAGATAGGAAGACGTTCCCCCGGTAGAGATAATTTCAAAACCAAGGCCAATCAATTCCTTTGCAAGATAATCTAAATGAGATTTATCTGAAACGCTTATTAGGGCTCTTGGCTTCATATGTGTAAATTTTAGCTTAACGCTTCTCGGACTAATTTATATTGGGAGCTATAGCAGTTAGTAGATAATATTTTTAATTTATTTCTTGCTGAGAGATGATCTTTTTTCATATACCAGCCTATATGTTTTCTAGCAATTTTTACTCCCTTTTCTTTACCATATAAAGAGTAGATACCTAACATATGTCTTAGAATCATATCATATGCATTATATGTGGTCGTTAACTGATTATCGTTTTTATTTAAGATGCTAGTAAAAATCCATGGATTGCCAAATGCCGCACGCCCAATCATTATACCGTCTGCATTTGTATAAGCTTTTACTCTTTTGAATTCTCTATAAGAGTCAATATCACCATTTGCAATAATGGGAATTTTGACATGATTTTTTACCAGTTTAATTGTTTCGTGCTCTGCCTGACCCTGAAATTTGCATGCGCGCGTTCGGCCATGAATGGTAAGTGCATTAATCCCAGATGATTCGGCAATCTTTGCTACTTCAATTGCATTGATGCTATTTTTACACCATCCCGTTCTAATTTTTGCTGTTAATGGGATATTTACCGACACTCTTAAGGATTCAAATATTCTTTTAACTTTATCTAAGTCCTTAAGCAGGGCTGATCCAGCATCTTTGCCGCATACTTTTTTTGCCGGACAGCCTAGGTTGATATCCACAATATCACCACCGTTATCTTCAATTGTTTTAGCTGCTAATGATAATGCACGCTCATTATGGCCAACAATCTGTACCATGGAGGGAATTGAGGAGTTGTGAGAAAAGGAAAGTCTAGTTTTGGATTTTTGAGTTTTCCACAGTGAAGTATCAGAGATCACCATTTCAGTTGGGCTGAGTTCGGCTCCTAGATGATTGCATAAAGCCCTGAAAGGGAGATCGGTCACCCCAGACATGGGTGCAAGTAGAATACCTTTGTTAAATTGGTAAGGACCTATTTTAAGCATGAGTATTGCTAAGAGCCAGTTGTGACCATCCTTCTTGGTTAGCTTGGCTTAAGAGTGAAAAATCATGGAAGGCTTCAGTAATTTTTTTAGTTTGTGGAATTAGGATACCTGAGATAAAAATTAAACCATTTGGGTTTAATAACTTTATTAAGGTTGGTGCACTAGCAATTATGGTATTAGCAATAATATTAATCATGATAACGTCAAATTTTTTAAATTTTAATTTCTCTGGAAAACCTATTTCGTGGTTATTTTTTAGTAAGTTTAAGTCTAAGTTTTCTTTCGTTGAAGTTAAAGCCTGCGGCTCAATATCAATAAAAGTGCAATGATTAGCATCTAGTAAAAGCGATGAAATACCAAGTATCCCTGAGCCACAACCATAGTCTAAGATCGTTTTTTCGTTTAAGTCATAATTGCATATCGCTTTTAGTATTAATTGAGTTGTAGGGTGGCTGCCAGTACCAAATGCGACACCCTGATTGATTTTTACAATCTTTACTTTTTTTGGGTAAGTTACTTTCTTTAATGCTCCGGATAGAATGACTAGCTTTTTATTGATGTGAATTGGCTGAATGATTGGTTGTGATAAGTCGTATGGTTTTAATTTTTCTATATTAAATGAACAGGTAAAACCTCCTAAAGACGATAAAATTTCATTGGCTTTATCATCTCCAATCCAATAGCGGCATATCGCTTTAAATTTGAGTTGTTTCCAAAGCCTTATTTTATTTGGAGCGGGCTCTAGAATTTCTTCTCCATTTTCAATAGGCGAGTAATCATATGATTCAGCCTCAAGTAGCGTAAATAGCTTCTCAAGTATTGGTATTTGCCAATCAGCTGCTAAAGCGCAGACAATGAGATGCTCATTTGATTTATTATTTAATGCCAAGCCTGTTTTCAAGGTAATTAATATCAGTACCACCGCGCTTAAAAGCAAAATGCTGAAATATTTCTTTGTGGAGTGGGATATTACTCTTGATGCCTTCAATTACGGTTTCTTCTAATGCCCCGCACATTTTTTGAATCGTAAGTGCCCGATTATCCGCATGACATATAATTTTTGCAATCATTGAATCGTAGTGGGGAGGCACATTATAACCACTATATATATGACTATCGTAACGCACGCCCATTCCTCCGGGGGGGTGCCATGTATTTATTTTTCCTGGTGAGGGCATGAAGGTTTTTGGGTCTTCTGCATTAATACGGCACTCAATGGCATGCCCAGTAAATTTTATATCCTCTTGTTTCCAAGGAAGTTTTACGCCTGCCGCAAGCATAATTTGTGCTTTTACAATATCAATACCCGTTATCATTTCTGTGACCGGGTGCTCAACCTGTATACGGGTATTCATTTCAATAAAGTAAAATTTCTCATCTTCATATAGGAATTCGAATGTACCTACTCCCCTATAGTCAAACTTTTTACATGCGTTAATACAGATTTCTCCGATTTCATTTCTTTGATCTAGGGTTATGCCATATGCAGGAGCTTCCTCAATCATTTTCTGATGTCTTCGTTGCATCGAGCAGTCACGCTCACCAAGATGGATCACATTGCCATAGTGATCAGCCATTACTTGGATCTCTATATGTCGAGGGTGCTCTAAGAGCTTCTCCATATAGACATTCTCATTTCCAAAAGTAGTTTTGGCTTCACTTTTTGTAATATTGATAGCATTAAAGAGTGCTGCTTCATTGTGGACATCACGCATACCGCGTCCGCCCCCGCCCCCCGTTGCTTTAATGATGATTGGATAACCTATGTTTCTGGCAAGTTTTGCATTTTTTTCGTTGTTATCACCAATGCTACCATTGGAACCTGGGACACAGGGAATGCCGGCTTCTTGCATATTTTTAATTGCTGAGACCTTATCCCCCATCAGCTTTATGGTTTTTGATTTTGGACCAATAAAGCTAAAACCGCTTTCCTCTACTTGTTCAGCAAAATCAGCATTTTCAGAGAGGAATCCATATCCAGGATGAATTGCGCTAGCATCAGTGACTTCTGCTGCTGAAATAATACTTGGTATATTTAAGTAGCTTTCAGTAGATACAGAGGGACCAATACAAACGCTTTCATCAGCTAGCAACACGTGCTTAAGATTGGCATCTACTTCCGAATGAACAGCTACAGTTTTAATGTTTAGTTCGCGGCAGGCTCTGAGTACCCGAAGAGCAATCTCGCCTCTATTGGCAATTACTACTTTATTAAACATATTTTACGAAATGACAAATAGGGGCTGACCAAATTCTACTGGCTCACCGTTATTGATAAGAATTTCTGAGATAGTGCCATCGGCATCAGACTCAATTTGGTTCATCATTTTCATAGCCTCTATAATACATAGGTTGTCGCCCTTAGTGACCTTGGAGCCAACCTTCACAAATGCATCTTGATCGGGAGCAGGGGCAGCATAGAATGTTCCAACCATCGGTGATTTTATGAAATGTCTATCATCTTCGGTAGAAGGTTGACTTGTATCAACCTCGGGCACTGGTGAAGGCTTTGGCAAAGCTGGAGCAACAACAGGGTGAGGATTTGTGGCTGGTGTTTGGATTTGTGGCTGGCGACTGATTCTTACAGATTCTTCGCCCTCCGTTACTTCAATTTCAGCAATATCTGATTCCTCTAAAAGCTCTATAAGTTTTTTTACTTTACGTACGTCCATGTTCAGTTCCTTATTTTATTGCTAGCTGCTTTTATTGCTAATGTATAACCAAAGACGCCAAATCCACAAATTGTTCCATCTGCAATATCAGAAAAGTATGAATGTGTTCGGAATGATTCTCGCGCTGTTATGTTTGAGATATGGATCTCTATAAATGGGATAGCCACTGCTAGAAGCGCATCTCTAATAGCAACGCTAGTATGAGTAAAAGCTGCAGGGTTAATAATTATGTAATCAACTGCAATGGAGGGTGCTGATTGAATGGTATCAACAATTTCATTCTCAGAGTTACTCTGGAACGATGTTAAGGTCAGCCCTTCTCGTTTGGCTACTTTTTGACATTCCTCGACAATATCTTCAAGCGTTTTTGCGCCGTAGGTCTCAGGCTCGCGCGAGCCCAGCAGATTAAGGTTAGGCCCATTGATTAATAGGATTTTATTCATCGTGTTAATTTAAATGAATATAGATACATTTACAATCATTTAATAGATATTTATAACAATTAGCGTTATATTTCTAGAAATAGTATGCGTCCCTCATCTAGGGTTTTTGTCCCACTGTTGACGGTTTCCATAATTGAGAGTGCATTATCTATCTGCTCCTGATGAAGCTCTCCAGTGTAAACCCCAAGTGTTTCGTTACTCGCAAGTATGAATACCGTAAAGGGGAGAGCAAAGACATTTACACCAAAAGCTTGGGCGGCTTCCATTGCTTGTATTTGACCGATGAGTATTGGGTAGTTGATTTCAAATTCGCTAGAGAATTTTTGGACAGGTTCTTCACGATCAACGGCTATTCCGATAACCTGAAGACTGTCTGCTTTTGATTCTTGGAGTTGATTTAACATAGGAATTTCTCTTAGACAGGGTGCGCACCAGGTAGCCCAAAAGTTTAAAATTATGTTATTTCCATTCCAGTCGCTAAGACTTTTAGTTTCACCAGCGAGATTAGGCAAGGAGATATTAGGCAGTGAATTTGCTAAACTAAGATTAGTCAGCGGTGAAACATTAGTACTTAAATTAATATAAGGTTTAAGTGAAAAATTAATTAAAAAACCAAGTACTAATAATAGTACGGTTAGTTGAGAGGCTTTTTTATATTGTAGTTTCATTCATCTATTTTATAACAAAACCTCGATGTGCCTAATAAAATCTTCCGCACTTATGAAGCCGATAAGTGTTAGATCTTCTATCAGCTCTCCCGAAGCGCTATAAAACAATATAGTTGGGGGCCCAAATGACCTTACTGATTCTAACAAGACTCTGTCAGCTTCATTATAATCGGTGACATCCGCTTGCATGAGCGTAAAATTTTCTTGGAGTATGTTTATGACAGAATCATCTGAAAAGGTATAGCGCTCGAGCTCCCTGCAGGACACGCACCAGTCAGCAGTGATTTCTAGAAGGGCAGGCTTATTTTCGAGACTACTTAAAGCAAGATATTTACTTAGATCATCTATGTCGTCTATTGTATTAAATACAACCCCTGGTTCATTGTTCATTCTTGTGAACTTTAATTCTGAAGGCATAATGCCAATTCCACCCATTGAAGAAGAATATATAATTAGTGAGCCATAAATAAGGCTAAATAAACTAATGGAAAATTTTAACCAATGCAGTTTACTTGAGAAATAGAAGATATTTTTAGTGATGCTGATAGCAACGAGCAACATAAATATACCCCAGAGCATTTGGTATATTTCTATACTTAATATGCGACCAGCTAAATAGACGGATGTGGCCAACAACATTAATCCGATTATCGATTTAATGTTATTCATCCATGGACCAACTTTAGGTAAAAGTTTTTTTGCAGAGATTCCAATGAGCAGGAGTGGAAGCCCCATACCTAAGCTCATAGAGAAAAGTGACATGGCACCACGTGTGATATTGCCTGACTCACTAATGGCCAGTAGAGCGCCTATCAGCGGGGGCACTACACATGCGGTCACAATCAATCCAGATAATGCACCCATCAGGGTAATGCCTATTATCGAGCCATTATTCGAGCGATCCATGAGCCGGTTGATCGAAGTTTGTATACTGCTAGGAAGGGTAACATTAAAGGTATTGATCATCGAAAGACCCAGAATGAGAAAAAATAGGCAGAAGATTCCAATAATCCAGGGTTGTTGGAAGATTGCTTGTACTTGTTGGCCAGCTAACGCAGCTAAAATTCCTGCAAATGTATAGGTAATAGACATTCCTAAGACATAAGCGATCGAGAGCACAAGAGCACTGTGTCTAGCATGTCTTGGATTTATAATTAAGCCAGACAATATAGGTATCATCGGTAGAACACAGGGGGTAAATGATAAGAGAACGCCAAAACCAAAAAAACTTATAGCTACATTTAGCCAAGCCCCATTACTTAAGAAATCAGCTAGAAATGATTGTTCGGACTGCTGAGTTGGTTTTATAGCAATAAGACTGCTTGCTGTATCAAAATCTGAAATTTGTGGTACAAGAAGATTTAATCTTTGTGTTGACGGAGGGTAGCATATTCCTGCATCTTTGCAGCCTTGGCTATTCACATTAATATTAATTGGAAAGCTTTCTGGGGACATTCTGTTAAATGGTATGGCAATTTCTACATAGTCCCGGTAGATTTCGACATCACCAAAATAGCTATCAGTATAATCTTCACCTCGGGGGTACTGTGGTGAGCCAAATTGTATGCTTTCATTAGGTATAAACGAGAATGACTGCTGGTACATGTAGTACCCAGGCTCAATAACCCAATTAAAGACAATAAGATTAGGGCCATCAAATCTGGCGTTTATTTGAAAAGCGTTAGAATAGTCTAAGTTATCATTTTGGCTCACGAAAAAATTATTTCGATTTAAGTTTGTATTAGTGTCAAAAGAAGCCGACCAAGAGATATCCTCCGTCCAGCTTTGTGGTGGGTAGCATAGACCGATATCTGCACAACCCTGAAGTCCCATGTCTAGTTGTATTGTGTCAGCATTAGTCGATTGTATTAAAAGTTCTATCTGAAATGATGAGCGATAGATTTCGCTAATACCAAAAAATTCATCTTCATGGGTCTGCGAAGGAGGAAAGTTGATGGATCGAATCAGACCCTCTGGGGTTGTTAAAAATGTAAACTTATCTTTATAAAGGTAGTAACCATCTGGAATAGAAAAATCTACTATGAGAGAAGGGCCAACTTTTTTAAGCGTATAAGGGAAAGCCTGTTCGGGTGGGAGAATATTTTGCGCCAGGGTAATAGGCGCCACAAATAGCCAAAAAAGAAACAATATATAGCTAAAAAATTGTTTTTTCATATTGAGCTTTTGGCTAGCCAGTTTAGGTATTCGCTAGAACCGCTGTCAATTTCAATCGCAATAGATTCAGGTAGCTCATAGTTACTATTTGTATTTATAAATGTATTAATTGACTCAATGTTATCTTTTATTGTTTTAATTAATATCATACACTCTTCTGTATTATGAACCTCATTTTTCCAGCGATAGATTGAATGAACTAGAGGGATTATATTTACACAAGCACATAGCTTTTCTTTGACTAATTCATTGGCTATTTTTGAAGCTAACTTGAGATCGGAACAAGTGGAAAGGATTAGAATGCATTTGTTTTTTTTCATTTTTTGTTATTTTTCCCCCTCTAGCACTTGAAAATATAATTTAAGCCCATATCATTAGCAACTATAGGTTAGAGTGCTAAACTCTAAAAATAATAATATACTATTTATCAATAACTTAAAGCGAGATTAAAAATATGAACATACGTCCTTTACATGATCGTGTGGTTGTCAGGAGAACAGAAGAAGAACGAACCTCCCCCGGTGGTATCGTTATTCCTGATAACGCAACTGAAAAACCAATCAAGGGAGAAATCTTAGCTGTAGGAAATGGCAAGATTCTTGATAATGGAGAGATAAAGGCTTTAGACCTCAAGGTTGGGAATAAAGTTCTTTTTGGAAAATATTCTGGTACTGAAATTAAGGTTGATGGCGAAGATCTTCTTGTAATGAGAGAAGACGACGTTATGGCCGTAATTGAAAGTTAATAAAGTATAAATTTAGGAGTCAATAATGACTAAAGAAGTTAAATTTTCAGATGAAGCGAGGCAAAAAATGCTTAATGGCCTCAATGTTTTGGCAAATGCAGTTAAGGTAACGCTTGGACCCAAGGGAAGAAATGTAGTGCTTGAGAAAAGCTTTGGTGCACCAACAGTTACCAAGGATGGTGTCTCAGTAGCAAAAGAAATCGAGCTTGAAGATAAGTTCGAGAATATGGGTGTTCAAATGGTCAAGGAAGTGGCCTCACAAACCTCTGATCTTGCAGGTGATGGAACAACAACTGCCACAGTACTGACCCAGGCAATTTTTAGAGAGGGTCTTAAAGCAGTGTCAGCAGGATTTAATCCTATGGACTTAAAGCGAGGCATCGATAAAGCTTCTGCTGTTGTAGTAGAGGAGTTAAAAAGATTATCACAGCCTTGTCAGGATGATAAGTCTATTGCTCAGGTTGGGACTATATCTGCTAATTCTGATTTAGAAATAGGCAATATCATTGCTAATGCAATGGGTAAAGTTGGTAAAGAGGGTGTTATAACAGTCGAGGAAGGTCAAACTTTAGACAATGAACTCGATGTTGTTGAGGGTATGCAATTTGATCGTGGCTACCTATCACCATACTTTATTAACAATCAGCAAAGCCAGTCAGCTGAGCTAGAGAGTCCTTATGTCTTAATTTACGATAAGAAAATATCTAATATTCGCGACTTGCTGCCTATTCTAGAGGCTGTCGCAAAATCAGGTAAACCACTGCTTATTATTGCTGAAGATGTTGAGGGTGAAGCCTTAGCAACTTTAGTGATAAATAACATAAGGGGAATTGTTAAAGTAGTGGCTGTTAAGGCTCCTGGGTTTGGTGACAGAAGAAAAGCCATGCTTCAAGACATTGCAATTCTAACTAAAGGCCAAGTAATCTCAGAGGAGGTTGGTTTGTCATTAGAGAAAGCAACCATAGAGAATCTTGGTGAAGCTAAGAAAATTCAAATCACTAAGGAAAATACAACAGTAATTGATGGCGCCGGTAGCGGTGATGAAATTAAGGCTCGTGTTGATCAAATCAATCAAGAGATTGAACAATCCACTTCCGATTATGATAAAGAAAAACTACAAGAACGCTTAGCTAAATTGGCTGGCGGTGTTGCTTTAATTAAGGTTGGTGCAGCTACAGAAATAGAGATGAAAGAGAAGAAAGCCAGAGTGGAAGATGCTTTGCATGCTACTCGAGCAGCTGTCGAAGAAGGCGTTGTACCTGGTGGCGGTGTTGCGTTCGTAAGAGCCAGAGTTGCGTTAGGAAAAATAAAAGGCGATAACCTTGATCAAGATCAAGGTATTAAAATTTTGAAAAGGGCGATTGAAGAGCCTCTTCGCCAAATTACTATTAATGCAGGTGATGATGCTGCGGTTATATTAAATGAGGTTACTTCAAGAAAAGGTAACTATGGCTATAATGCTGCTACAGGTGAGTACGGCGATATGGTTGAATTTGGTATTATTGACCCTACAAAAGTTACACGTCTTGCGTTGCAAAATGCTGCCTCTGTTGCTGGCTTAATGCTAACAACTGAAGCAGCTATTGCGGAAAAGCCTAAGGATAATGATAGCGCGCCAAGCATGCCTGATATGGGCGGCATGGGCGGCATGGGCGGCATGATGTAGTTCTTATCGACATACAGTCAAGAAAAGCCCTGCTTAGCGGGGCTTTTCTTTATATAATAGATTTACTATGAAAGAAAATAATTTAGAAAAAGTTGTTTCGATTGCCCCTACCGAGCTCCCACTTCACTGCCCAACGCAATCTCAAGAAAGCTGGAATCTTCATCCGAAAGTCTTTTTACCTCTTGATGAAAAGCAACAAGCTAAATGTCCTTACTGTGGGACAGAGTACCAGCTTCAAGATTAAATAATTATGTATGTCATTACAGGAGCATTAGGTTTTATTGGTAGCAACCTAGCACGCCAGTTAGAGAAGAAAAATCAAGAAGATTTAATTATCGTAGATCTAGATGGCCAGTTGGCTACTTCAGAAATTTCAGTTTCTCTTCTAAAAAATCATCAATTTCTCTCGAGTCATCAATTTTTAGAGCAATTAAAATCACACAAGATTAAAAATATTAAAGGCATCTATCATAATGGTGCTTGCACAGATACCACCGAGTGGGACGGTGAAAAAATGATGCGTTTAAATTATAACTATTCTAAAGAGTTACTAGATATATGCTTAAAGCAGGATATACCTTTAGTGTATGCTTCTTCAGGCTCAGTTTATGGTGCAAGTCTAGAGAATGATGATCGTCAGTTAGATGGGCATGCACCATTAAATGTCTATGGCTATTCAAAATTACTTTTTGATATGCATGTCCAGGCGAGAGTACTGAATGCACCTAATATGAGTAGACATCATGTGGTTGGACTAAGATATTTTAATGTTTATGGGCCAGATGAGTCTCATAAAGGAAAGATGGCTAGTACGATTTGGCATTTTTCTAGACAGGCACTGGCAGGCGAAGCTATTAAATTATTCAAGGGCTCTCATGGATATCAAGACGGCAGACAAGAAAGAGATTTTATTTACGTTAATGATATCGTGGAGTTAAATTTATGGGCTATGGAACGATGTCTGGTCTCTGGTATTTACAATGCTGGCACGAGCATACCAAGGGCATTTAATGATGTAGCGGATGCAATTATTAATTTTTATGGAAAAGGCAGCAAAGAGTATATTCCTTTCCCTGAAAATCTTCTTCCTTACTATCAAAGCTATACTTGTGCGACCTTAAATAAATTAAGAGAAGCAGGATATAAGGGTAACTTTGCTAGTCTTGAGAAAGGAATAAATGATTATCTGTCAAAAATGGAGCAAGTAAAATAACTACTTTAAAAAAAACTTTGATTTTAGCGCCCTCATGGGTGGGTGATGCAGTTTTAAGTCACTCTTTAATACAAAATATAAAAAATAACACATCAAATGTGGTTATCGATGTTGCTTCAGTACCATGGGTGTCCGCTGTTTACCATAAAATGCCTGAGGTAAGCGAGGTTATTGACGTACCGCTTCGTCACGGTATTTTTAATATTTCTGAACTTATCAGTTGTGGTAAGAAATTAAGAACAAGACATTATGATCGAGCCTTTATTTTGCCACGCTCACTAAAATCAAGTTTAATTCCCTACTTTGCAAAAATACCTAAAAGGATAGGCTACCTAGGTGAGTATCGTTACGGCATTATTAACCAGATAAGAAATTATGATCCGCTAGCTCTAGATCAAACTGTAAAAAAGTTTACAAACTTAGAAAGGGGAAGTACAGATGATTCTATTGAGCTATTACCACCTAAGTTAGAATCTAATAAGCAAAGAGCTACAGAGATACTAAAGTTAAATAGGTTAGCCCCAGACACTGCTTTTATTGTCATAGCACCAGGAGCAGAGTACGGGCCAGCAAAGCAATGGCCTGCCAATTATTTTGCCAAGTTAATTGATTATGTGTCAGCTTCAAATTATGAAGTTATTCTTCTTGGCTCTCCCAAAGATAATGAAATTACTCAAGACATCATGGATCAATGTCAAAAAAAACAGCCTTTAAATTTTGTTGGGCATTTAAATTTAAGTGATGCCATAGATTTGCTCTCCTTGTCAAAAGCACTGGTTACTAATGACTCGGGACTTATGCATGTTGGGGCGGCACTGGACGTTCCAATTGTTGCTATCTACGGTTCGACGTCTCCTAGGATGACCCCCCCTATTGCAAAGGATCACGTGATTCACTGGCTAAATTTAAGTTGCGGTCCTTGCTTTAAGCGTGCATGTCCATTAACTCATTTAAGATGTTTAAAGGAAATTTATCCAGAGCAGGTATATAGTTCACTTAGTGAGTTAATAAGTATTGCATGATGCCTAATTATATTATTTATTCTAATTTACAGACATTTGAGGTTGATTTTTTTGATCCCAAATATTGGCAAGATAAAAATCAAATAAATAAAATTGGCATTGGTCGAGCCGATGCTTATCTTATTGATCTTGATAATCAACAGTGGGTTTTAAAAGAATATAGAAGAGGTGGGCGAATAGGCAGAATTCTCTCTAATCAATATTTTTATTTGAGCGCTAAAAATATTAGACCTATTAAGGAATGGAAAATTATCAATCAACTTTTTTTAAGTGGATTGCCCATACCAAAGCCTATAGGTTTACTAGTAAGCACTGCGCCATTTATTTATAGTGCAAGCCTAATTACTGAGTACCTTAAAGATACTGTCACTCTGTTAGATAAGATTATGATTGGTGGTAATTTAAATGAATATTATTGGAAAAGTATCGGTATAACTATTAAAAAGTTTCATGATTATGGTGTCTCGCATTCAGACCTTAATTTAAGAAATTTGCTTATTAATAATAAAAATGAAATCTTCATGATTGACTTTGATAAGGCTTTCATCACCACTAAAAAAACTTATTTCCACAGTAATTTAAAACGCTTTAAGCGGTCAATTTTTAAGCATATACGCTTAGAGCGGGAAGCAGAAATGGCTTATCAGTTAGTGCTCGAGGGTTATAATGTTAATAGTATTGCTTAAAACAAAGTGGACGCCCTTTAAATTTTTTGTAGCTCCATAAGTATTGCTCTGGGCAAGATTTAATATAATTTTCAAAAATATTTATTAGGTGTTTCGTGTCAAGCCTTTCATCATTACTTGGTTCATAATGTGGACTAAACGAGAGTACATAGGAGTTTTTCTTTTTATCAAATCTCATACACATTGGAAGGATAATGGCACCAGAGATACGAGCAATTTTAGACAAGGCTAGATTTGTAATACATGGATTATCAAAAAAAGGTATTAGATTGGTGCCACTATTAAGGTCAGGTTGATCAGGTAGATAAACTGTCGAGAAACCCTCTTTTAGTTTTTTAATCAGATCCTTAATATTTGTATGAGGGATCATAAAACACCCCCTTTTCATACGAGCCCTATACATAATGTATTCAATTAGGTCATTTTTTGAAGGCCGGTAGAGTCCAGCATAAGACTTAAAAAGCATTGAAGCCTTTGCTAAGCCTAGCTCTAAGCATGAGAAATGGGCAGTACCTAGGATGATTGGCCGCGCTGTTTTTTTTGCTATTTCGAGATGCTCTTCACCTTCAATGATAAATAAGTCATTAATCTGATTATTAGTAGCAAACCATGCAAGCGCAATCTCTATAAGGCTATGACCATACCTGATGCAAATATTTTTTACGAGTAACGCTTTCTCATCATTTTTTAGATTGGGCATGCATAATTCAATATTAATTTTAATTGTACGCTTAATTTTTTTTGAAAAAACATATAGGAGGTAACCTATTAAGAAACCTAGACCTGCTTGTAGTTTTCGATTTATTTTTGATACTAGGTATAGAAGCGCTATCAGCAACCAGTATGGGTAGTAGAGTGGAAGCAACCAAATAAATTTATTATTTTTCATTTAAATCTTTTATGCACCCAATAATATTGTTCGGGCACCTGCCTAATATAAGATTCCAGACGTCTAACGTATTGTTCAGTAATCGTCGTTTTTTCATTAGGTAAGATTGGAGAGCCAAAGGCAACTTCATAAGTACCATCAGGTAATTTACTAGAAAACTGTGTAAGCACAATACAGTTAGTAATTTTATGAATATTTTCAATTGAAGAATTAAAAGTTGTAGATTGGCCAAAAAATGAAAGTGTTGTTGACCTTTTCTTTGCATAGTGCTGATCAGGTGCATACCAAATGACAAGGTTTTCATTAAGTGCGCTAATTAAATTTTTTATATCTGTGTGTGGGATTAATCGATCAATGTTTCTTGACCTGCCTTCATACATAATTTTATTCCAGGTATCATTTTTTTGTTCCCGGTACATGGCACCAATGTTTCTACATATAGACTGTAGGGAACAAAAGGGCAGCTCTAAGCTCGTAAAGTGGCCCGATAAAAGCACTACACCTTTTCCATTTGCTATTGCTTCGGTAAGATAGTGCTCATTTAGTAGTCGCATCTTATTTTTGATGGGCGCGTCATGTCCAAACCAAACAGCATGCATATCGATGATATTCTGACCTAATGAGTAAAAGTGGCCTCTTAATAATTTTCCTCTCTCTTCAGGGGTTTTATCTGGGAAACAAATAGAAAGATTATTTTTGGCAACAGCTCTACGCTTTGGGATACCCCAGTAGCAAAGCCATCCGATGGAAGATCCAATTTTTTTTTGGACGTTGTAGGGCATAAGATTGACGCATTGAAAAACAAGCCTAAGAGCACTAACCAAAACAATACGGACAAACATAAAAGTATTTTACATTATTAAGATTAAGTTAAATTTTTTTTATAAAGTTGTAATGGAGACTACATAGGTAATAAAATAAATTAATTGGGAGATAATTTTGAAAAGAATTGGATTGTTTATTTTAACTAACTTAGTAATCATCGTTGTTATATCAATAAAACTATCGCTCTTGGGTGTGGACTCAATATTAGCAAACGAACGGCTCTAGGCAGCTAATTTATTCGTATTATTTTTATACTGAAGAGGTAATTTAATGGATACAAAAAAATTGAACACAATGCAGCATGAAGTTACTCAAAAAGGCGCAACAGAAAAACCCTTTACTGGTGAGTTCAATTCTCATTACGAAAAGGGCAGGTATCTGTGTGTATGTTGCGGGGAGAATTTATTTGGTTCTAGCACCAAGTATGACTCAGGATCAGGATGGCCAAGTTTTTATAAGCCATTTAAAGACGATGTGATTGCTGAACGTGAAGACGCTAGCCTTGGTCGTGAAAGAACAGAAGTTACTTGTTCCAAATGCGGTGCACACTTGGGTCATGTATTTGAAGACGGGCCTCAGCCAACTGGGTTACGTTATTGCATTAACTCGGCTTCTTTAGACTTTGTAGAGGAGAAGGAAGATTTTTAAAAAAATAAGTCAACTAATAAAAAAAACGGAGATTGAATCTCCAGATATAACCGAACATACGATACAGTGTGCTGCTATAGTTTTGCTCATCGAGACAATGAAAGCTGATTATGAAGAGGACCCGATAGAGGAGAAGGTAATACTGGATAGTGTTCAAGAGCTCTATGGACTATCAGATATAGATGCGAGCCGATTAATTCATAATGCAAAAGAGATGGCTGAGTCAGCAGTTTCGCTTCAGGGCTTTACCCGACTGCTTCATGATAATCTTGAGGTGGCTGAAAAGGAGCAGGTCATAAGCGCAATGTGGAAAGTAGCTTTATCTGATAATAATTTGGATCGCTATGAAGATTACATCATTTCTAAAATATCTGAGCTACTTTATATTGATCGAATGCGACTAATGAAATTAAAGCATGATGCGCAGGTAAATTCAGCTACATAAGATAGTTGGGCATAGTTAATCCTACGCGCAGCGCATTGAGTATTATTAGGGCAATCAAAGGTGAAAAATCAAGACCAACTGAGCTTGGTAAAAATTTTCTAATTGGCCTTAATAAAGGCTCATTTATTTCACTAAGTAAGCGTCCGATTGGTGAATGGTAGGCCGTACCAAACCATGAAAGCAGTGCGTGGAAGAATATACTTAATGTAAATAGCCAGACTGCTTCGCTAGTGAGTCTTTTAATGGCCAGCCAGACTATGCCTATAGGGTCGAATTCAAAAGTAATTAAACCAGCTGAGGTGATGGTGATCAGTTGTTGCATCAACAAAATATATAGCGCTTGAAATAAGAGAAGTATTGTAAAGCATATGATTTCGATCGGAAGAAATTTAAAGACCTTTTGTATTGGCATTGTTAGTGGCGCCGTTGCCTTATATACAAATTGTGAAATAGGGTTATAAAAGTCGACCCTTAAATATTGAAAAATAAATCTCAATAATAATATAGTTAAAAAAAGATCGGCAATTGTGCGTATTAAAAAAAACATGCTATTGGTCATTTAACTCGGGCTCCATATAATATTGTGCCTAATCTTACTTGGTTACTGCCATGGTTGACCGCTGTAAGAAAGTCTGATGACATTCCCATTGATAAACATGTGACAGAAGGTATTTTTTTTAGTTTTATATATATGTTATACGCATTAGTAAATTGGTTTTCAAGATCATCAATTGCTAGATTAGGTTCTGGCATGACCATAATGCCTTTGATATGAATAAAGTTCAAAGAGTTAAGCTCAGTAGCAGCGTCAATGATCTCTTCTTCTTTAAAACCATCTCTAGAGGAAGAGTGGCTTAGTTGAAGAAGAAGGTTTGTATGCTTATTAAATTCCTTAGAGTAGCTGTTTATTTTTTTTGCAATAGTTAGGTCCGTAACGCTTTCTATCCAATGAAAGTATTTAGTTATCAATTTAAGTTTATTTTTTTGAATTTTCCCAATGAAATGCCATATGGCATCTTGGGGTATGGTAGCAATCTTAGGGATGGCTTCCTGAAGGTAATTTTCACCAAAATTCCTTATGCCTAGTCCATAAGTAACCATTATTTTATCTATGTTTTGTCCTTTGCTAACTGCGAGTAATTGGACATTATGATCAGCATTACCGAGCACTTTATTCACTTGTGTAAGGTTGTTCTGAGTCAGGCTGGTGTCATGGTGCATGCTAGTGATAGATTTCTGGGTAGATACTCTTTGCTGAAAAAATAGGACCGTCCACGCAGACTTTTTTCATTTCCCAATCATTTTTATTTTTATGTACCTTTATGGCACAGCCCGCACAACCCCCGATCGCACAGGCCATAAATTCCTCAACAGCAATATCGCATGCGACATCAAACTCATGTGCAAGTTTTGCTACAGCTTCAAGCATGGGTTCAGGTCCGCAAGCAATAATATGTAGATTATTTGTGTCAATAGAATTGTTATTGATCCAGTTCCTAGCTAAATCCGTGACATAACCTTTATGTACTCCATTGTGATCCTCAAGGCTAGCCAATCTTGTTTGTATAAATGGATTATTTAGTGCCTTTAGAGATAGCATATTATTGGGTTCGTTAGCGTATATTGGTTTTGTTGATGTTTGCAGATCAAAGGGAAATCCAATTTCTGAGCCCATAAATAAAAGACATGGCTGTTTATTTTGAGAGGTTTTTTCTGATTGAAAATAGACTGGAGGTATACCGACCCCACCGCCTAATGCAAGTATAGTTTTTTCTTGTGGGACTTGAAATCCATTGCCTATAGGACCAAGAATATTGATTGTCTCCCCCTTAATTTTTTTAGATAAGATTCTTAAACCATCACCCATAGGGCGATACATAATACTGATACAGTTGTTTGGTATGTCTGCAGCTAGTATAGAGAGAGGCCTTCTCATAGGTATAGACTCATCGCATTGAAGATGGACGAACTGACCTGGTTTTGCTTTGACTGAAACTTTAGGGGCTCTTAGTGTAATGATAAATTGATCATTTTGAAATTCATTGTGAGAGACGATCTCAGTATCTTCAAGGTAGATAGTATTTCTATGTGACATTTGAATTCAAAGAACTAAAAAGTTGATTAAGTAGCGCCATCCTAATAGCTACTCCATTGGAAACCTGTTTACAGATTATAGATTGGCTACTATCGGCCACGTCCGAATCAATTTCTATGCCTCGATTCATCGGTCCCGGATGCATAATGAGAGCATTTTTTTTAGCTGCTTTAATGCTTTTTTTATTTAATCCAAACATTTGAGCGTAAGTCTGCTCATCGGGTATAGCAGAGGTTTGAGTGAATCGTTCTTTTTGGATTCTAAGTGCCATCACCACGTCAGCATCGAAAATTCCATCTTCAAGGTTGTCAAATAAAAGCACACCTTCAGGAGCTTGGGTTGGGAGCAATTCTTTTGGACCTACAAATCGAATTTCAAATGCTCCATACATTTTAAAGATTTCATAATCAGATGCTGCTACACGAGAGTGAATAATATCACCAACAATTGATATTTTTAGATTTTCTAAATTGTCCCGTAGCTGGAGTATTGTCATTAAGTCTAGGAGCGCCTGTGTCGGATGCGATTTATTTGCTTCCCCTGCATTGATTACAGCTCCTTTCGTGAGATGTCCTGCGATAAGCTCAGGAACACCAACGCCGGCATCTCTAATGACAAAGATATCAACATCCATAGCCTCTAGGGTATAAATGGTATCCAGTATTGATTCTCCTTTCTTTCGTGCGGAGGAATTTACATCTAAATTGATTACATAAGCACCCATTCGTTTTGCGGCTAGCTCAAAGGAGGCTCTTGTACGTGTGCTTGGCTCAAAAAACAGGTTTGCTACCGTGCAGTTTTTAAGAAGCGAACGATTAGCAATTAAGCCATTATGCGAAGAGAGGTATTGATTAGCCTCTTCAATAATTTGATTGATTTGATTTTTATCAAGATCATGAATTGAGATTAAATGTTTCATAAAGCGGGATTCATTGGTAGTAACAAATACTATTCGCCCCCCGAACCTCTTGTTTAGTTACTGGGGTACCTAATATTGGACATACTTGATTGGAAGGTATAGTTAATGTTGAAGAGTAAGAATCTGGGTAAGAAGGACTATTAATGATTGGGTTAGTTCTTGTTGGAGTTCCTGTTTCTGAAATAGCTGCACCAAGACTAATTAAAGCTTGAGCTTCTCTTTGTCTTCTTGCTTGGTCTGCCGCCTCTTTTACTGCTGCTGCCTGAGCTGCTTGTGCTTCTTCAGTAATAGCAAGCTGCATCACGCATTGAGCATGGGCGTCTGTATTAGAAATGAAACCAAACCCTGTACAGCTGGACTTTCGAGTCTCTAAAGCTATTATTTCCAATTCTTCTTGGTTGCTAGCTCTTTCCCATCGACCGCTCAGAACAAAACCATCTGCTTTAGTAACGGTACCTTGGCCGTGCCTCAAGCCATCGCAAACCCACCAAAATCTAGCAACGCATTCTTGTTTGTTCCTGAACTCACCGACGTATTGGCTACCATCGCTGTAGGTCATGGTGCCTTGGCCGTCAACGCAGTTACAAGGACACATCTAGTTACTGGCGGTTCGCCATTAACAACGCGAGCACCATCAGGGAGGTAAATATCAGCACTACCACAACCAGAGAGAATCAGCGTGATTAGCGCCCCAAAAATTAAGATGTAGTTAATTATATTCTAACTCCTCTCATCCATTGCTCTGCAATTATACATGCGGACTGAGCGTCTATCTCTTCTTTTTTTATTTTATCAGTTTTTTTATATGACTTGATTCTCTCAATAGCAGCTAGTGATGAGTATGATTCATCTACTAGATAGACATCTAGTGATGTGAGGTTTTTTAGATGATTTTTAAATTTTAAAATTTTTTGCTGCACGCTCCCTATTTTATTTGCGTTTGGATAACCAAGGACGATGCACTTAGGGCACCACTCTTTACAGATCTTTTTGATAGACAAGTCAATTGTTACTTTAGTATCGATAGTGGTCAGCGGTTGTGCTGTGTCAGTTATAAGGTTGCCTACCGCTACACCAATACGCTTAGTACCGTAGTCAATAGCAATAATAATTTTAGAGTCTTGGTTATTATTCATAACTTAACTCTTCTACCCTTGCGTGCATTGCCTCAGTCATATCGATTGAGCCATCAGCATCAATGCGAAGAGCTAGTGTCACTCCAAGAGTTTCAGCTATATGTTTCCAGTTATCTTTCCCCATAATAAATAATGCTGTTGCTGACGCATCAGCAAGCACAGGGTCATCATGTATTACAGTTAGGCTTCGAGTGCCTGTTGCTGGGGAGCCAGTAAGTGGGCTGAGTAAGTGATGATAGCGTTCATCATCTGCATCAAAGTAGCGCTCATAATCACCAGATGTAAAGGCTGACTCGTTTGAATTTAGATTAATGACATAGTTAATGTTGTTTCTTCTAGGGTCGCGAATGCCAATTTTATAGCCATCGTTCATATAATTGTGCGTTAGTCCCACAGTTAGATCGCCACCAGCATTTACAATGAAGTGCTGCACTCCATAGGTAGTCAAAATTTCAACAAGATGATTAATTGCCTGACCCTTTGCAATCCCACCAAAATCTAGCAACGCATTCTTGTTTGTTATACCTTTTAAGTTATTGTTATTAATGTAGATGTCGGTTAATTTCATTCGATTGGCAAGCACCTCATCAATTTCTATTTGTTGTGGAATGGTCATTGGGTTATCGATCATTGAGTTAAAGCCCCATAGTTCTACTAGGCGACCTATTGAAGGATCAAAAGCTCCCTCACTAAGAGTATATATTTTTTTTGAAACGACGATAAGCTCTATCAAGTCATCAGATGCTATATGTGCTTTATTATTGGTAAGGGCATCGTTAAAAGCGCGGAGCTCTCCATTAGACCAAGGATAAAAATCTCTCTCATATTGATATAAGAAAGAGGAAATTTCGCTCATAATCACTTCATTATCAGTTTTAGCTTTGGTATCGATAGATATCTCAATCCACGTGCCCATGGCATAGATGCGATAAACGTTAAAACTGATTGGTTGGCTATCGCATGATAAGCATACCAATGCTAAGCCTAATATAAGTATGTTTTTTAATTTACTAGTGAGACTCAATAGCATCAAATAGCTGACTCGATATGTTAATTTTACGTTGGCGATCTAGTTCGCGAATACCTGTTGGACTAGTAATATTAATTTCAGTGATATAACGACCAATGACATCAATGCCCACAAACATTAGATTGTTTTCAATTAATGCAGGAGCAATTTGCTCGCATAGCCATTTATCTCGTGCATCTAGCTTGTCACTAATAGGCGCTGCTCCTCTAACTAAGTTTCCTCGAGGATCTGCATCAGAGGGAATACGTCGGAGAAGGTATTTTACAGGCTGGCCGTTTATTAATAATATTCTTTTATCCCCCTTCTTGATATCAGGTAGGTAGCGTTGTGCCATGATTGTGCGTTCACCATTTAAATTTAAAGTTTCTAAAATGACGTTCAAATTTTTATCGGATGGGCTTACGGTAAATATAGACCGACCACCCATGCCATCAAGAGGTTTCAATACTGTTTTTTTATTTTCCAGAACAAAGCGTTTAAGCAAGTCATCATCTTTAGTAACAAGCGTCTCTGCTATGCAATTAGGGAAGTGATTAATATAAAATTTTTCATTGAAATTACGTAGGGCCTTACCAGGGTTGATGCATAGCACCCCGTCTTTTTCTGCAAGATCAAGCATGTAAGTTGCATAGATATATTCCATATCAAAAGGAGGGTCTTTTCTCATAAGGATAAAAGATAATTTTTTTAAGGGTCCTTCCCATGAGGCTTTAGTAGCTAGACCAAGCTTATTCTTATTAGAGATAACTATAGATTTACCTTGCCCATAAACCGTTCCTTTGTTAGCAGATAAATGTTTACATTCTATACCGATCACTTTATACCCTCTAATTAGAGCCTCTTTGATCATAGCTACCGTAGAGTCCTTCTCGGGATGAAGGGACATTAAAGGGTCAATGATTATTCCAATAGTAGATTTCATAAATTTTTAAAGTGTTGCAATTGTAGATGCTACCACAGCGGCGGTCTCAGCTCTAAGTATAGGCATATCTAGCCTGTAGCCTTGCCACCCTATCTGATTAAGTTGCGTGATCTCACTGGTGTTAAGTCCTCCCTCTGGGCCAATCAAAAGATGTAACTCTGAAAGATCAAGACCTATGATTTTATTAATATTTTGCTCCGCATCAGGGTGTAAATATATAAAATTCTTTTCTTTTATGGGTGGGATCTCATCGAGATTTATTGGTGGTTTTATTTGTGGTAACCAATGTCTACCAGACTGCTCGCATGCGCTTATACTCACTTTGTTCCAGTGCAAAAGCTTTGCAGAATAGTTTTTATCCCCCATTGATTTATATGAATAACTAGATTTAACTGGCTGAAAGCCGGTGACGCCTATCTCGGTACACTTCTGGAAAATAAAGTCCATTGATTTTGGCTTTGTCAGGCAAGGATAGAGAAATACTTTTCTTTTAGGTATGGCCTGCTTTTTCATGTCATTAATTTTTTTTAGGTTGGCATATTTGTGGCTTATTTCTAAGATCTCATAGATCGCTTCTTCGCCATTCCCATTAAAGAGCGTTGCTCGGTCTTTTATACCTAGGCGCAGTACATTTTTAATGTAATTAAGGGTTACTCCATCGCTGATGCGATGAAGCTCATTAAGTATGCTGTCAATATATATTCGTGATATTCTCATTTTTATGGTGATGGATTTTTTAGTAAATAAAGCTTCAGGCCTCATAAGCCCTGCAGAATATATATTATCCCCTAATTGTGATTTGCGTCCCGAAAATATAAATTTAGACCTTATTGTCATTCATTCAATTAGTCTACCTCCTGCCATCTACGGAGGGAATTACATTAAGGATTTATTTACAAACCAACTCGATTGCACGAAAGATCCCTATTTTTTAGAAATCAAAGATCTACAAGTATCCGCTCATCTTTTAATTTCTAGACAAGGGCAGGTTACGCAGTTTGTGCCTTTTAATCTTCGTGCCTGGCATGCTGGAAAATCGGAACACAAGGGGAGAGAGGCTTGCAATGATTTTTCTATTGGTATTGAGCTCGAAGGCACTGATGAGGACATATTTGAGGACATTCAGTATAAACAACTAGTCAAAGCTATCAATGCTTTAAGATCGGCTTATCTAAGCTTAGTAGATGCTGATATAATGGGACACTGTGATATTGCTCCCGGCAGAAAAAAGGATCCAGGCGCCGGCTTTGATTGGAAATATTTTCTAAGCTTGCTGGATTGATTATATGAAATTGATTGCTATTGTTCTTTGTTTATCTTTTCTTTACTGGCAAAAAAGATTACTTTCTCCTGTGGCATTAAAGGTTGCTTACTTATATCTAGATAAAGTTTCTAAATATTTTGATGAGAGCTCATCACCCAAGTCAATTCAATTATTTTTAACTTTACTATTACCGTTGACTATTGTTTTTTTGGTTTCTGTTGCTATCGCAAGCATCGGCAATGATGGTAGTGCCTTAATTATGATTTTTTCAGGAGCATGGAGCTTGCAGTTTTTCTTATTTTCTGCGTTTTTACTCTTATTTTTGATTTCACCTGGCGCCCTTTCTGTTTCGCAAAGCAATGAAAATAATGAAGCTAATAAGCCAATTGAGGAGGCTATCAAGAAATATTTACATGGTTTCTTTGGGCCTATTTTTTGGTTTGTGCTCCTAGGCCCTCTAATGGTTTTTTTCTATTTTTTATTGTCTGTAATTACTGAACATTATAAAAATAAGGACCCCCAAGATCGAACTGAAAATAAAATACTGGAACTTCTTAATTTCCCAGTAGTGGTAGCGCTTTGCTTTACGTTTGCCCTATCAGGTAATTTTGATAGTGCCTTAAAAAAAATTAATGAGCGATTAACTTCTACTAAAGTTAATTTACTTGCATGCTTTAGGGAAGATCTACTTTGTGAGATAGCAGACTCGTCCTCGAGTGAGAAGAGCCTAAATGTAGAGAGCTATGTCACAACATTAGCCCGCCGGGCTCTATTCATATGGCTAGTAATCATTAGCCTGATGACCTTATTTGGCTGGGCCCTCTGATTCTTTTTTTTCCCACATCATTTCTTTGCCTACCTCGAAGTTAAGGTATCGAGCTATCACAAATAATAAATCGGATAATCGATTGAGGTAAGAAAGGATATTTTTATCCATGGCTAATCTCTTATGAGCTAACCAGGCTGATCTTTCGCAGCGTCTTACAATGCTTCGAGCTAGATGGCATTCAGCAGATCCGTTTGTACCCCCAGGAATTATAAATTCTTTTAGTGGTGGCATTTGATCATTATATTTATCTAAAATATTTTCTAGTTGACTAATTTTTTCCTTATCTATCGACTTGTATTCTGGAAAAGTTACCTGAGCACCAATGTCAAAGAGTTGGTTTTGTATTAAATGTACTAGTTCTTTTATGTCTATAGATTGAGTTCGCTCTCTTAGTACCCCTAAAGCTGAGTTTGCCTCGTCTAAGTCACCACAAAGAATCACTCGAGGATCATTTTTTGAGACTCTCTCGCCTGTACCTAAGGATGTATTGCCATTATCCCCAGTACGTGTATAAATCTTTGTTAGTCTCGTCATATTTAGGGCTGAAGTTTACTCATTTTCCATGAATTTTTGCTAATGGAGCTTAGTGATAATTGGTTAATTTCACGATTAAATTTATAGCGCTGATGAAATCTTGAGGAGCCAGCAATCCAAAATTCCAATGAAGAAAAGTATAATCTAAAACCGCCCCAATGCTTAGGCCTTTTTAGAGATGAGAACGCTGTGTTTTGATATTTGCTGAGCATTTTAGTGTATTGCGAAACCAGGGTTGCATAATCATCAATAATTTGGCTTTGCTGACTTACGGTCGCATTAATTTGATTCTCAAGAGGTCTACGCGCGAAATAATCATCGCTCTCATTATCTGGTGATTGAATGCATAAGCCAGAGATTCTGACTTGCCTTTTCATTTTATCCCAATAAAAAACTGAAGAAGCTCTTGAATTTTCCATTATCTGGAGTGCCTTAGATGATTCGTAGTTAGTATAAAAAACCAAAAAACCATGCTTCACATCAATTGATTTTGCAAGTACCACTCTTGCATCTGGGTGACCTTTATTATCAGTAGTTGCCAGCACAAAAGCGTTTGCATATTTCATTTCAGAATTAAGCTGAGCGTCTTGAAACCAAGTATTAAATAGTTCTAAAGGGCACATGTCTTGATTGATATTCATTTACATCTTAGAGGAGGAATATTACTTATTATAGTAGTAAAGCTATTGTATTGCTTAGAGAATTACTTTGTAATGTATAGCTATGGATCTAGAAGAAATAAGAAAAAAAATCTCTAACTTAGACGATCAAATAATAGAACTTATTGCGGAAAGGGAGTCAATTGTTAATGAGGTCAGTCAGTATAAGATTGATTCTGGTATCGCAATTAGAGACTTTTCTAGGGAAAAAAGAGTTATTGGTCGTGCTAAAGACAAAGCTAACGAGCTAAATATTAGCGCCGATATGATTGAGAGCATTATGCGGTTGCTTATAGAGAGCTCTCTAAGTAAGCAGGAAAAAATTAGAATTAAGTCTAATAGTGTAGGCAAGAACAAGAAGGGCCTGATAATTGGAGGTTCTGGAAAGATGGGCGTTTGGATGGATGAGTTTTTATCATCGCAAGGCTACACAATTGATATATCTGATGTAACCGCTTCGACAGATAAGATTATTCATATTGATTGGATGAAAGACTCATTAGATTACGACATTATTGTTGTTGCAACTCCACTCTCTGTTACAGGAAATATCTTATCTCAGCTTGCTAAAAGGAAACCAAGAGGACTTATTTTAGATATCGCCTCTTTAAAAAGTCCCTTACGTGATGGGTTAATGCAGTTAAGTGAATCTGGGTGCAAGGTAGCATCCATTCACCCTATGTTTGGCTCTGATACAAAACTATTATCTCATAAGCATGTCGTGCTAATAGATTTCGGGGAGCCTCAGGCTTTAGCTGAAGCAGCTGAGCTATTCGCGGCTACCATGGTCGAGACGGTAGTAATGTCGTTAGATGATCATGATAAGGTCATGGGCTATATTTTGGGCTTATCTCACCTTATAAATATTGCTTTTATGGATACTTTGGCAAATAGCGGAGAACATTTGTCCAAGCTAAAAGGTATCTCCAGCACAACGTTCAATGCTCAACTCAATGTAGCAGCGCGAGTAATTCAAGAAAATCCTAATTTATATTATGAAATACAATCATTGAACTCATATGGTAATCATCCCATTAAACAAATGATGGCTTCCCTGACTAAGCTATGCGACTTAATTGACCAAGAGAGCAAAGAGAGTTTTGTTGAGATTATGCTTGAAGGTAAAGCCTACCTAAAGCCAATAGATTCAGCATGACTATAGATGTAATTGATAAAAAAGGTTTTAGGAAAAATGTTTGTATTGTGATGACTAATAATTTAGATAAGGTTTTCTTTGCGCGGCGATCCACAGACAAGGGATGGCAATTTCCACAAGGGGGAGTTTTGCTTGGTGAGACCTATAGGCAGGCAATGTATAGGGAGCTATTCGAGGAAGTAGGGCTAACTGAAAAAGATGTAACTATAATTGGTATTACAGACCGCTTATATTTTTATAAGTTACCTAAAGCCTATGTAAATCATCATAAAAAACCATTATGCATAGGGCAGAAACAAAAATGGTATTTATTGAAGCTTAAAAGCTCAGAACAAGAGATTAACCTCAATGCTTCAGCGCAACCAGAGTTTGATTCATTCAAGTGGATAAATTATTGGGATACTATAAACGAAGTAGTAGACTTTAAAAAAGAAGTGTATCGATCGGCATTGCGACACTTAGAGAGAATACGAGCCCATTAAGTATTGGGATAATTAAGCTTATCTTGGTATATTTACGATATAATTAAGTGTATTTGTTATATTTACAATGTAAGGTAATATATATTCTTTACATTTAAGGTAATATATGTTCGCAAAGAAAGAAACTATTGAAACTAGGAATTTGAAAATGGCAAACGGTTCATTTATCAGCAAGTCTACAAAACTATTTGGTGACATTGAGACTGATCGAGAGCTTACTATAGAAGGTACTTTAGTCGGCAATGTAAGAGCTAGCAATGGTGGTTCAGTTGTTACAATCAGTGCAGAGGGGTTTGTTGAAGGGAATATTAGCGCAGCTGAAGTTATCGTTGATGGCGTGGTGAAGGGCGATATTGAATCAACGGTTATAATACATTGCGGTGCAACAGCGCGGGTTATAGGTAACATTGAATACAATGAAATACAGCTAGCCCTGGGAGCAGAGGTTAGTGGTAGTTTAGTGCGCATTCCTAAGGAAAATAATGATTTTAATGAAGATAATTCTGATAGCACAGATGCTAATAGCACCGTTGAGCCTTCTGTTATAAGTAACTCGTCACTGTATACCCTCGAGGAATAACCACATATGCATAACACAGCTTTAAATACCCCTATAAATTTTACGAGTTCTGCTGCCGGTAAAGTTGGACAGTTAATTGAAAAAGAGGGCAACTCAGATTTAATGTTAAGAGTTTATATCCAAGGGGGTGGGTGCTCAGGATTTCAGTATGGCTTTACATTTGATGAGTCCAAACAAGACGGAGATATTGAGGTAATAAAAGATGGTGTTTCACTTCTAGTAGACCCGATGAGCATTCAATACCTTAAGGGAGCAGAGATTGATTATAAGGAAGATATATCGGGCGCACAGTTTGTAATTAGAAATCCTAATGCTTCAACAACCTGTGGCTGCGGGTCATCCTTTTCAGCGTAAAGCATCTAAATCAAGGTCGTTGAATGTCCCCTAAAATTAATTCACCTTGTGATCCTGTGATTGTTGAAAGGTTAAATTTTTGATTGTTTATTCTTTGTTTAGCTAGCCATGCAAAGCCAATAGATTCCATAAAATCTGGATCAATACCGATTTCATTAGTAGTTTTAATTTTTAATCTTGAAAGCTTGGTTGTGATTCTAGAATAGAGGTATAAATTATGGCTACCCCCTCCATAGACAAAAATAGATCCAGTAAATTCTTTAGCGATTCTTTGAATGTCTTGGCTAATACATTCCGCTGTAAGCTCAGTTAAGGTAGTTATGATATCTTCTTTGGGGATATCAAATTTATTTAAGTGAAATTGAGCCCATTTATAATTAAAGTGCTCTCGACCCGTAGATTTTGGATACGCGCAATGAAAGAAATTGTCACTAAGAAAACTTTGTAGAAGTGCTTCATTAACTTTCCCCTTTGAAGCAATAGTGCCACCTTCATCATAAACAGCAGAAAATAATAAATCACTAAAGCAATCAATCAATGTGTTTCCTGGACCACAATCAAAGCCAATAACTTCATTATTATTAATATAGGTTAGATTAGAGATGCCGCCTATATTAATGAATATAGTAGGCTCGGAATTCCTTTTGCAAAGAAATTGGTGGAATAATGGAAGTAACGGAGCACCCTGTCCCCCAGCTCTAATATCTGCAGCTCTAAAATCATGTACTACGGCAATACCAGTTCTTAAAGATAGTTCTTTTGCATTTCCAATCTGTATTGAGTGAGGTGGAATAAAGTTTGGTTGGTGTGATATTGTTTGTCCCGAGATACCAATGGCTTTAATTTTATCTTTTGGGAAATTCGTCTCATTAATAATAGAATTCACTGCATGGGCATATTCAATGCCTAAGTAATGATCAAATGATTTGAGTAATTTAGGATTGGTGACTTGATTGACTATTAATTCATTAAGTCCTATTTTTAAATCATCGTTGATTGGGAATGTTTTGGTCTTGCATACGCTTAAGGTATTATTTTGATCAAAATTTACCAAGCAGCAATCAATGCCATCAACGCTAGTTCCAGACATGATTCCAATATAGTGACTGTTATTCATAGTTCTATGTCTAATATACCCATTTCATCCTTACTTAACGCTTCAAGTAATTCTAGAAAGGGGGCCGATTGTTCATTAAAGCTTACTTTTTCTGCAATTGTAATAGGCTCTGCTTGAGGTAAAGCAACCGTTCTAGGGTCTTGATGTATGTTGTTAATGCGATATTCGTAGTGTAAGTGCGGTCCTGTAGCCAGACCGGATTGACCAACATAGCCTATGATGTCCTCTTGGTTTACTTCATCATTAACAATATATTCGCTGAAGCGACTTAGGTGAGCATATAACGTAGTAATATCACCACCATGGTCTATGACAATGGTATTTCCATAACCACCATCGATACCTTCAAAGACTATTTCACCAGCACCTGCAGCTCTAATTGGCGTCCCATAGGGAGCAGCATAATCTACTCCGCGATGAGCTTTAATGCTGTTAAGAATAGGATGTCTTCTATTAGGATTAAAGTTTGAGCTTACACGTGAAAATTCTAGAGGCGCTCTAAGAAACGATCGCCGTAAACTTCGACCGTCTCTATTGTAATAACCAGTTAAGTTATTCTCACTATCTGTATACCGAAAGGCTTCGTAACGAGACCCATTATTTAAAAATTCTGCTGCGAGAATATTACCTTGCCCTACCTCTAAGCCATCTTGAATATATACTTCGTAGATAATAGAAAATTGATCATCAGGCCTGATATCCTGAATAAAATCTATTTCCCATTGAAAAATATTAGCTAGGCTCATAATGATTGAGTCACCAAGGCCAACCTCTATGCCAGCAAGAAAAAGGGAATTAGTAATCTTGTGGTGAATACCTTTTAATTTAATTTCTGTTGGTCTTTCAGTTATCTCAAAATGTATTTCATTATTATTGAACCAAAAAATTACTGAGGTTGATAAATTAAGAATTCTTTCAACTCCGATAAAACTTACATCATCACGATAAAAGATTAGCTCTTCTCCAGGCATAAGAAACTGAAAGTTAGTAACATCAGAAAATCCATTACTTAGTCTGTACGCTATTGGTGTGAAAATATCTAAGCTGATAAATATTTTTTCTAACGTATCTCCATTTTGGACAATATAGGAAGTGGTTAAGTATTCTTTTGCG
>Ga0114996_10000586_pt1 | contig 50857 bp, 49 predicted proteins | sample ArcticOcean_MG_C_4_FD_87039 | JGI IMG/M metagenome (GOLD analysis project Ga0114996, IMG submission 87039) | Marine microbial communities from western Arctic Ocean - ArcticOcean_MG_CB4_134 | ecosystem: Environmental > Aquatic > Marine > Oceanic | place: Arctic Ocean: Canada Basin | collected... | reverse complement strand
TGTCGTCGTCGATCCGGGCACGACGGAACTGGAACATCAGCAATTGTTGACCGAAGAAGAGTACCGAGCTGCCCGCGAGGAATACGGCGAAGGATCGTTTGAAGCCGACATGGGCGCTCAGTCAATTCGCAAGTTGCTCAATGCCTTGGACCTGGTCACGTTGTCGGAAGGCTTGCGAGGAGAGCTCGAGACCACCAACTCCAAGCAACGCAAGAAGGACCTTATCAGCCGACTGAAGATCGTCGAGGCGATTCGGGACAGCGACAACAAGCCCGAGTGGATGGTGATGGACGTAATCCCCGTGATTCCGCCCGACCTCCGTCCGTTGGTGCTGTTGGACTCGGGCAATTTTGCGACGAGCGACTTGAACGATCTGTATCGTCGGATCATCAATCGCAACAACCGTCTGAAGAAATTGGTCGACCTGAACGCTCCGGAAGTGATCATCCGCAACGAAAAGCGGATGTTGCAGCAATCGGTCGACGCGCTGTTCGACAACAATCGGTGCAAGCGACCGGTGTTGGGCAGCAGCAATCGGCCGCTCAAGTCGCTGACCGACATGATCAAAGGTAAACAGGGTCGATTCCGCGAGAACTTGCTTGGTAAGCGGGTTGACTACTCAGCGCGAAGTGTGATTGTCGTCGGTCCTTCGTTGCGATTGTATCAGTGCGGGTTGCCGAAGAAGATCGCGTTGGAATTGTACCAGCCGTTCATTATTCGACGGCTCAAGGATCTTGGTCACGCCGACACGATCAAGAGCGCCAAGAAAATGCTTGAGCGCAAGGACGAGGAAGTCTGGGATATCCTCGAGGATGTGATTCGAAATCATCCGGTGATGCTGAACCGTGCCCCGACATTGCATCGGATGGGCATTCAGGCGTTCGAGCCGATGCTGGTCGAGGGGAATGCGATCAAGTTGCATCCGTTGGTCTGCCGTGGATTCAACGCTGACTTTGACGGCGATCAGATGGCGGTCCACCTGCCGTTGTCGATCGAAGCACAGGTCGAGTCGCAGACGCTGATGATGTCGACCAACAACATCTTTAGTCCGTCGAACGGTGCGCCGATCATCAGCCCGTCACAGGACATTGTGATGGGTTGCTACTATCTGACGATGGGCGTACCGGACCGTCGCGGCGATGGCATGGTTTTCAGTTCGCTTGACGAAGTGCAATTGGCTTACTCGTTGGGCGTGATTGATACCCACGCTGCTATTCGCGTCAAGTTGCCGCCGAGTCAGCGACTCCGTTCAGAAGCTGAGGACGGTAAACTCGGAGATTTGATCGAAACCACGGTTGGTCGCGTGGTCTTTAATATGATGCTTCCCAAGGGAATGAGTTTTTACAACATTCCGATGCGTTCGAGCGAACTGGCGCGGGTGATTTCCGACTGCTATCAGCGTCTCGGTCGGCGCCACACGATCGACTTGCTCGACGACATGAAGAAGCTCGGTTTCAATCAGAGCACGATGTCCGGACTATCGTTCGCGACAGACGATTTGATCACGCCACCCGACAAGATCAAGATCATCGGCGAGGCGGAAAAACTGGTCCAAAAGACCAACAAGCTTTATCAGCGCGGAATCATCACCGATGGCGAGCGTTACAACCAGGTGCTCGATTCCTGGACGCATGCTCGGGAGCAGATTACCGCCGAAATGATGACCGAGTTGGAAAATGATCATCGATGGTCCGGCTATGTCAATCCGATTCATCTGATGGCGCATTCCGGTGCTCGGGGTGGTGTCGAGCAGATTCGTCAGTTGGCAGGGATGCGTGGTCTGATGGCCAAGCCGTCCGGCAAGATTATCGAGACGCCGATCAAGGCCAATTTCCGTGAGGGCCTGACCGTGCTGGAATACTTCAGTTCGACGCACGGTGCGCGAAAAGGTTTGGCCGACACAGCATTGAAGACGGCGGACTCGGGATACCTGACGCGAAAGTTAGCCGACGTGGCTCAGAACGTCGTGATCACGATGGAAGACTGCGGCACGACCCAGGGTATCACCAAGGGCGTGATCTATCGCGGGGAAAAGGTCGAGGTGCGCCTGGCGGACTCGATTCTTGGGCGCGTGGGCCGCAACAATATCGTGAATCCGATTACTGACGAGATCATCGTTCGCGAGAACGAGATGATCACCGCGGAGATCGGACACCGTATCGAAGATTTAGGGCTGGAGAAGATCCAGGTGCGCAGCCCAATGACCTGCGATGCGTCGCTTGGCATCTGTCGGCGTTGCTACGGCATGGATTTGGCAACCGGCTCGATGGTCGAAGAAGGCATGGCGGTTGGTATCATTGCGGCCCAAAGTATCGGTGAGCCAGGCACGCAGCTAACGATGCGGACTTTCCACATCGGCGGTGTGGCGAGTACCGACGTCGAAGAAAGCGAGATTCGCGCCAAGAAGAGCGGTACGGTCAAGTTCACTCGGCTTAAGGTGGTACGCAACGACGATGGCCAACAGGTCGTCCTAACGCGAAACGGCGAGTTGTTGGTGACGGACCCCAAGGGGCGAGAATTGGAGAAATACGAGATTCCCGCCGGTGCTCACCTGCTGGTTGAAGAAAACACCGAGGTGAAGGTCGATCAGCCGCTATGTCAGTGGGATCCGCACAGTATCCCAATTTTGGCCGAGGTCGAAGGAAAGGTCCGCTACGAAGACCTGATCGAAGGCGAGACGATGCGGCTGGAGAAAGATCCCAGCGGTCATGTCCGTCGATTGGTGATGGAGCACAAGGGCGATCTTCATCCCCAGATCGTGATCGAGGACCGCGAAGGAAAGATTCTCGACTTTTACTACCTGCCTGAGCGAGGCCACGTCGAAATCAACGAGGGTGCCAAAATTACCGCGGGGACCTTGCTCGCCAAAATGCCGCGCGAAATGTCCGGAACCAAGGACATCACCGGTGGTTTGCCCCGAGTCACAGAAATCTTTGAAGCTCGTAAACCGAAAGATCCATCCGTGATTGCTGAGGTGGACGGAACGGTCGAACTGTTGGGCGAAAAGCGCCGTGGCAAGAGAACGATTGTTGTCCGCAGCGAAACGGGCATCGAACGAGAGCATCTCGTCTCGCACGGCAAGCATCTACGCGTGCATGCGGGTGATTTCGTTCGGGCGGGCGAGGCCTTGGTCGACGGACCGTTGGTGCCGCATGACATCCTCAGAATTTCCGGCGAAGAGGCCGTTCAGCACTATCTCACACGCGAAATCCAGAACGTCTATCGCAGCCAACGGGTCGAGATCAACGACAAGCACATCGAGATCATTGTGACCCGCATGTTGCGAAAGGTGATGATCGAGAACCCGGGCGATACGGACCTGTTGCCGGGAATCGTGTTGGACAAGTTCGAGTTCCGCCAGGCGAATGCAAAGATCGCAGCCTGCGTGAAGATTTCGGAAAAGGGCGACGGCGATTTCGAGGTTGGATCGATCGTACCGAAAGAGGCACTGGAGCAAACCAACGTGCAGATCGAAGCGCTAGGAGGCGATCCGGCGAAGGGGACGCGACCCAAGCCCGCGACTGCCAGCACTCAGCTATTGGGAATCACCAAGGCATCGGTCCAGAGCACAAGCTTTATCTCGGCCGCCAGCTTCCAGGAGACGACCAAGGTCCTGACCGAAGCGGCTCTTGCTGGCAAGGTCGATCTGTTGGTTGGCCTGAAAGAGAATGTAATTTTGGGCCACCTGATTCCTGCCGGTACCGGGTTCCGCACGTTCCAGGAATCGGACGTTCGGATTCGACCACAGGCGCTGGAGGCACTTGCTGCCGAGAAAGAGACGGTCCTGGTCAGCAGCTTCCCGCTGCTCGATAGCGGTACGGAAGAGGGGAACGGGACGGGGTCGACCGGCGAAACACCGGTCGTTGTCGAGACGAGCCCGAGCGAAGTTCCCGCACCAGAGGGAAGTGTGGACACGCTCGAGTCGATGTTCGGCGGTGGAGGCGAAACGCCGCCACCAAGCGAGTAAGCAGTTCAGGGCGGTCTTGGCGGCGCAGTTGGCCCCGCCTTGACAGCACCCCCAGTTTTGGTAGGCTGGCAAATCACCAATTTTTTCGACAACTTAACCCGATGACAGGCGACCGATGCCGACGATTAATCAACTCGTTCGTAAGCGACGCAGGAAGTACCGTAAGGTGAGCAAGGCGCCCGTTTTGGACGGCTGTCCACAGCGACGTGGCGTTTGTCTCCAGGTGCGAACGATGACTCCTAAGAAGCCGAATTCTGCGCTGAGAAAGATCACGCGCGTACGGCTGTCCAATGGGAAAGAAGTAACGGTCTATATTCCGGGCGAAGGCCACACGTTGCAGGAACACTCGATCGTGCTCGTGCGCGGCGGTCGTGTTCGCGACTTGCCTGGTGTACGGTACCAGGTCATTCGCGGGGCGCTCGACGCCCTGGGTGTCGACGGACGTAAGCAGTCGCGTAGCCGGTATGGCGCCAAGCGACAGTCATAGAGGTTGGCCGTATCCAATGGGCCGGCGTTGTCGGTCTCAAATAAATCAATCGCATTCCCAACGGTCGGGAAGCGAATCAACTGACGTAAGAATCGGAAGCAACCATGGGTCGTATTACCTCCAGTCGTAAACAGCTTCGCCCGGATCCTCGCTACAATTCCTTGTTGGCAGGGAAGTTCATCAATTGTCTGATGCACGACGGCAAGAAGTCGACCGCGCAGCGCGCATTTTATAACGCGCTGGACGAACTCAAGAAGAAGCTCCCCGACGAAGATCCAGGCGAAGTCTTCGAGCAGGCGGTCGAGAATGTCAAACCGCGGATCGAGGTGCGATCGAAGCGAGTTGGTGGTGCGGCCTATCAAGTGCCGATGCAGGTGAGCAAGGCAAGGCAACAGTCCCTGGCGATTCGCTGGTTGCTGATCGCGATTCGCGAAAAGAAGGGGCGGCCGCTCCATCAGAAGATGGCCGATGAGTTGCTCGCTGCCTACAATCGTGAAGGTGCCGCGATGACACGGCGAGAGAACATTCATCGAATGGCAGACGCCAACAAGGCGTTTGCTCATTTCGCGTGGTAATTTGTTGTTGTAGTGAGACGCCGCGTCGCTCCGTTTCGGATTTGCCGTTTCGGGGATTTACCCGCGGCGTTCTTTATGCGCCCAAGGCAGGGGCGAGCGGCTCGCATTGAGCAATCGTGAAAGTTGAGCAACTTATGGCTCGGAAAATCGAAAACCTGCGAAACATCGGCATTATTGCCCATATTGACGCGGGAAAAACGACGCTCACCGAGCGGATGCTCTACTACTGCGGTGCGACACATCGCATGGGTGATGTCGACAAAGGGACCACCACGACCGACGATGACCCCGAAGAGCAAGAACGGGGCATCACGATCTACTCGGCATGTGTGACGATGTCGTGGAGTGACGTCGTGATCAATCTGATTGACACCCCGGGGCACGTGGACTTCACCGCTGAGGTGGAACGCAGCCTAAGAGTTCTCGACGGCGGCGTCGTGGTGTTTAGTGCCCGCGAGGGCGTCGAGGCGCAAAGCGAGACGGTCTGGCGTCAGGCCGATCGTTACGGTGTGCCGCGGATCGCGTTCATCAACAAGATGGACCGTGAAGGAGCCAGTTTCTACGGCACGCTCGAGCAGATCATGGAGCGACTCACCAGCGCACCCGACTCGGCACAACCGCTCGTGCTGCAGATTCCGATCGGAGCAGGACCGCCTCATCAAGAGGACGCTTTTCGTGGCGTGATCGATCTGATCACGATGAAAAAACTCGTTTTCGAGGCCGAGAGCCGTGGCAGCGAGATCGAGGTGAGCGATATCCCCGACGAGTTGCGAGAGCAAGCGGATCAATGGCGGTCAAAGTTGCTCGAACAGATCTACGAGTACAGTGATGAATTGATGTTGCTGGGTCTCGAAGAGGCTCCGATTCCCGAGAAACTGATTCGCAAGGTAGTTCGCCAGGCGACCGTCCATCGCTACGTGATTCCGGTGTTTTGTGGGTCGGCCCTCGATTATGCCGGTGTTCAGCCAATTCTTGACGCGGTCGAGGCCTATTTGCCAAGTCCCTTGGATGTCCCGCCGGTCGAGGGCGAAGACCCGCGAAAGAAAGACAAAACGATCCGTCGCAAGCCGGACGTCAAAGAACCATTCTGTGGACTCGTGTTCAAAATTCTCTCCTCCAAGCATGGTGACCTGTCGTGGGTCCGCGTCTATTCGGGCAAGCTCAAGGCAAGCACCCGGGTGTTTAACCCGGGCAAGAAGGAGAAGGAAAACGCCGCGCAGCTCTGGCATATTCATGCCTCGAAGAAGGAGGAGCAGGTTCCCGAGGTCGAGGCGGGAGACATCGTTGGAATCATCGGCTTGCGGCACTCCGTGACCGGTGACACGATCTGCGAGACTCAGCACCCGATCCTGCTCGAATCGATTACCTTTCCCGAGACGGTGATCTCGATGGCGATCGAGCCAGAGAGTTCGGGCGAACGAAAGAAGCTGGCGGAAACGCTGGAGATGATGAAACGCCAGGATCCGACATTTCGGGCCATCGAGAGTGAAGATACCGGGCAGACATTGATCAGCGGCATGGGTGAGCTGCACCTGGAGGTGATCAAGCACAAATTGTTGCGAGATTTCAACCTCGACGTGAAAGTCCATAATCCGCGAGTCAGCTATCGAGAATCGGTCCAAAAGGCAGTCGAGGTCGAGGGCGAATGCCACCGCCAGATCGGCGGCGAGCAGCTATTCGCCAAGGTTCGGCTGCGGATGGAACCGATCGAGGACGCCACCGACCCAGTCACGATCGGGAGTGCCGCCGGCGAGGAAATCTCGCCGCTGATGCTAGCAATCGTGCTGGAGGAACTCAAAGTGATTGGCGAAGGGGGCGGGATTTACGGTAACCCTTTGATGAAGATCAAGGTCACCGTAACCGGCGGCGAGCTGCGAGAAGGCGAGACGACCGACGTGGCGATGCGAATCGCTACGTCCAACGCTTTTGACAAAGCGCTTCGCGAGGCGGGCATGGTGCTCCTGGAACCGATCATGCGGCTTGAGGTCACGACCCCAGAGGAGCATTTGGGCGATTTTATCGGCGATTTACAGCAGCGCAGGGCGATCATCACGAAGACGACCAACCGCGGCGACATGACGGTCATCGAAGGGGAGGTCCCTCTGGCGAGCCTGTTCGGCTATTCCAGCGCGATGCGCGGTCTGAGCCAAGGTCGGGCGACGTGTGCGATGGAGCCCCTGAAGTATGGCCCCGCACCTCCAGAGGTGGCCGATGGCATGATTTGACCCGTCGATTCCTGCGGTGCCCGGCTTGTAATTGCTGCAACCGCTCAGGTCGACGCGGACAGACGTCGGGCCAGACGGCTATTCTCCTTTTGTAGCGAGGAGCCCCGTTGACTCTCTTCGCAGATGCCCTTAGAATCTCATGTTTTCCAATTGATCGCAGCAGACAATCCGTCGCGGGCAAAACCGCCGCGATGGCTCAGGTATCGCAGGAGCGGGATGTGGCCAAGAAGAAGCAAGAAGTGATTCGGATTCGGATGGAAGCCTACGATCATTCGGTCCTGGACCAGAGTGCGGGCTCGATTGTGGATACGGCCAAGCGGACCAATGCCGTAGTGCATGGCCCGATTCCGTTGCCGACGCGCATCGAGCGATATACGGTGCTTTCGGGCCCGTTTGTTGATAAGAAGGCACGCCAACAATTTGAGATTCGCACCCATAAACGGCTGATCGATATCGTGCAGGCAACGGCCAAGACGATCGAGTCGCTCAACAAGCTCAGCTTGCCGGCAGGTGTGGATATTAAAATCAAGACGACGACAAGGTAGTCATTCACAGAAATAATCATTCACTTCCAGGTCCGGGATATCTCGGGTTCACGATATGACTGGAAGTTGTGAAGGCAAGTCAGGGTATTGCTCTGAGCTCCTTCGCGACGACACATGACAGGGTACGACGATGGCAATTGGATTACTCGGCCGCAAGGTCGGGATGACACAGATATTCGATGATTCTGGCAAGGTGATTCCCGTCACCGTGATCCAGGCCGGCCCCTGTCATGTTCTGCAACTGCGCACAGCCGACAACGATGGCTATGAAGCGGTTCAGCTTGGTTATCTTGATAAACCTCGGCGGCTGGCTAGCCGCAGTGAACGAGGCCACGTTGCGAAGCTCGACAGCAAGCGTTCGAAGACTCGCTCGAAGGCGGGAATCGAACTGACTGCTAAGGCTGATTGTGAGCCGCAGCGTTTCATTCGCGAGTTCCGTACCGCCGCAGACGGTGCCACAGGCGGCGTCGAGGTCGGGCAGCAGTTCAAGGTTGATTCCTTTGCAGAGATTAAATCGGTCGACGTCACCGGCACGAGCAAGGGCCGTGGCACGGCCGGCGTCATGAAACGACACAATTTTTCTGGTCAGCGGGCGTCCCACGGTGTGAAGAAGTGTCACCGGCATGCGGGCGGTACTGGCTGTAGTGCGTATCCCAGTCGGCTATTTAAGGGCAAGAATATGGCCGGCCGATATGGAAACGCGCGATGCACGGCGCGGAACCTCAAAGTGGTGAGCGTCGATGCCGAGAATGATCTGCTGGTGATCCGGGGTGCGGTGCCAGGCCCAAATGGTGGTTATGTGATCATTCGCGAGACAAACATCCTGTAAGGCGATAGTAATTTTTCTGTGGCCTTTGTGGCTGCCCATTGAGTGATACGATCATGGCCAGTTTGACTGTTTACGACAAAACCGGAAAAGAGGTCGACTCGATTGAGATCGATCCGACCGAGTTGGCGCCGCGCATCAACAAGCAGTTGCTGCACGATGCGGTGGTGATGTATCAAGCGAATCTTCGTCACGGTGCGGCCAAGAGTAAAACGCGGGCAGAGGTTTCTGGTAGCACGAAGAAGATGTATCGGCAAAAAGGTACGGGCAACGCTCGCGCTGGATCACGCCGTAGTGGTATCCGTCGTGGTGGCGGGCACATTCACGCGAAGCAGCCGCGGGATTATAGCTATCGGCTGCCTCGCAAGGCGCTGATCTTGGCGACTCGAATGGCCTTGGCGTCGAAGATTCGGGATGACGAGATCGTGTTGATTGACGAGCTTTCGATATCCGAGCCAAAGACGCGGGAGATGGTGGCGGTCATTAAGGCGTTGGGTTGCGATGGCACGAGTTTGTTGGTGGCCACCGATGGCCATGATGTGAATGTCTATAAGAGTGCCAGAAATATCGCGAATGTGAGTGTCTCGCAAGTCTCGGATCTTAATGCGTTGTCGGTCTTGCGACCGCGACGGTTGTTGATGACCAAGGCGTCGCTTGAGGCGGTTCGCGAGAAGGCTGCTGCTAGTAAACAGGCCAAGGAAACTGAGGCGGCGTCCTAGTTTGAGGCGTTCTAGTTTGAAGCGGCCGGCAAGCCGGCGGAGATGCAGACATGGCGAAGAAAAAAATACAAAAGGTTGGCAAGCCCGGCGAGAGCCGGCTCAAGTTGGAGCCGCATCAGATCGTGCTTCGACCGCTGGTGACCGAAAAGGGCGTTCATTGTTCGGCGCACCACAACGCCTATGCGTTTGAGGTGAATCGATTGGCGAACAAGACCCAAATTCGGCAGGCAGTTGAAGACCTGTTTGACGTAAAGGTCGTGCGGGTCAATACGGCCAATCGAAAAGGTAAGCCGCGTCGTACGCGTTTCCGTTACGCATATACGCGGGATTGGAAGAAGGCCATCGTGACGCTCGATGCCGAGCATCGGATCGACTTCTTTTAGTAATATGTTTTTAGTAGAGTGGCATGAGGGTAGGGGATCGTCAGGCAAGTTAGGGCCGAAGCGAAACGAAAGACGAACAAGCTATGGGAATTCGACGCTATAAACCGATTACGCCTGGCCGTCGCGGCGCGACAGTGAGCGATTTTGCGGAACTGACTCCTGGCGCCAAGCCGGAGAAGGGGCTGTTGCTTCCAATAAAGAAGACGGGCGGAAGGAACAACCAAGGCAAGATCACGGTCCGCCATCGTGGAGGTGGCCATAAACGACGCTATCGCCAGATCGATTTTCGTCGTAACAAGGACGGGATTCAGGCTCAGGTTGCTTCGATTCAATACGACCCCAATCGCACGGCGCGAATTGCCTTGCTGCATTATGTCGATGGCGAGAAGCGGTATATCGTTGCTCCCGATGGATTGAAGGCGGGTGATAAAGTGATGAGTGGTGAGGACGCGCCTCCGAATGTCGGCAATTGCTTGCCGCTGAAGAAGATTCCGCTCGGCACCACGATCCACAATATCGAACTCGCGGCCGGGCGCGGCGGCAAATTGTGTCGCTCGGCGGGCACGAGTGCATCGCTTGTGGCGAGGGACGCCGACTGGGCGCAGATTACACTGCCTAGCGGCGAAATTCGCCGTGTGCCGGCAGCATGTCGGGCGACGATCGGTGCGACGGGGAATTCAGATCATATGGGTATTGTGCTCGGCAAGGCCGGGCGAAAACGGTGGATGGGTCGGCGTCCGCATGTCCGCGGCACGGCGATGAATCCGGTTGATCATCCGCATGGTGGTGGCGAAGGTCGAACCAAGGGCGGTCGGCATCCGGTCAGCCCCACGGGCAAGAGCGCCAAGGGCGGATCGACGCGTCAGCGACGTAAGCCGTCAAACGCCGCAATTGTGCGTCGGCGACGATCCAGACGATATGGGCAATTAAGAATCAAATAGGGTTCCAGGTCCTGAGGGCCCGGCACTGGCCTGGGCGGAGAAACGAGTCAATGGGAAGATCGTTAAAAAAGGGCCCGTACGTAGATCCGAAGTTGTACGGCAAGGTAATGAAGCAGCAAGCTCACGGCGTCAAGGAGCCGATCAAGACGTGGGCTCGGGCCTGCACGATCGTACCGGAGTTTGTTGGCTACACCTTCATGGTGCATAACGGCCGGCATCACATTAAGGTGTTCGTCACAGAAGATATGGTGGGTCACAAACTAGGTGAATTTTCGCCCACGCGGACCTTCAAGGGTCACGGCGGCAAGGGCAAACGATAGAAGGCAGATTCATGGCACACAAGGCATGTCATCGCTACGCTCGCATTAGTCCGCGCAAGGTGCGGCCGCTGGCTGATTTAATTCGAGGTAAACGCGCCGACGAGGCGTTGGCGCTACTCGAATATCAACCGCAGCGCGGTGCAAGGATGTTAGAAAAGGTGCTTAAGAGCGCCCTGGGTAACGCAGAGGATCAGCGGGCTCAGGACGTGGGAAGCTTGGTGGTGACCGACGTCCGGGTTGATGGCGGACCAATGTTCAAACGAATTCGGCCACGTGCTCGGGGAATGGCGTTTTCTATTAAGAAGCGAACCTCGCACATTCATGTGGCGGTTGACAGTAAATAACAACAGGCAAGTAAAAAATAGTAACAAGCAAGTAATATCGGGCGATTGCCGGCGCTCTGTGCGTCGTGATCGGCCTACCTAACAAATATCAAGACACAACGGACGCAATCATGGGACAAAAAGTCAATCCAATCGGCTTTCGCACCGGAGTGATGATCGGTTGGAAGAGCCGTTGGTATGCGTCGAAGAAGGAATTTTCGGACCTGTTGGTCGAAGACCAGAAAATCCGTAAGTTCATCAAAGAAAAGTATCGTTTCGCAGGTATCTCGAAGATCGAAATCGAGCGTACTCGCGACGAAGTAAAGGTGATCCTGTTTACTGCCCGGCCCGGCATCATCATTGGCCGCAAGGGGCAGGAAGTCGATCGCATTACAGGCGACCTGCAGCAGTTGGTTGGTCGCCGGATCAATATCAAGATTGAAGAACTTTCGCGACCTGAGATTTACGCTCAACTGGTCGCCGAGGATATTGCAGATCAACTCACCAAGCGTTCGAGTTTCCGCCGCACGATTAAACGCGCGATGGAGCAGACAATGGAAGCGGGCGCAAAGGGAATTAAGATTCAGTTGGCGGGCCGGCTCGGTGGAGCGGAAATGGCGCGTCGCGAGAAGCAGATGTCCGGGTCGGTTCCGCTTTCCACATTGAGAGCAAAGATCGACTACGGGTTTACGGAAGCCAAGACGGCTCAGGGCCATATTGGCGTTCAAGTTTGGGTCAACCAAGGCATGTATCAAGAAGGTGGCTCCGATGGCGCAGATGCCGAAACGGGTCAAGCACCGAAAAGAACAAAGAAGGCGTATAAAAGGTAACGCGACACGTGGCAACAGGGTCGTCTTTGGCGATTTTGGTTTGCAGACGGTCGAGGGTGGCTGGATTAGTGCCGCCACGATCGAAGCGGGTCGTATTGCAGCGCAGCAATATCTGCGCACCGAAGGACGCCTTTATATTCGGATCTTCCCACGAAAACCGATCACATCGATTCCGCTCGAAACCCGCATGGGTAAGGGTAAGGGTGAACCCGATTATTGGGCCGCGGTGGTTAAGCCGGGAACGATCCTTTACGAGATCAGCGGTACGACCGAGGAGGCGGCGCGAGTATGTTTCGCTCGACTGGCGCATAAGATGCCGGTTCGTGTGCGATTCGTTAGTCGGCGTCCGGCTTAGGGGTGCTTAGCGCTCCGCGGCGAGAAAAAATATAGCGACAACTTGTTGAAGGCGATCAAGCAATGGCGACTGCCACCGAATTACGAGAAATGAGCGACGAGCAGCTCGCGCTGACTGGCACCGAGGCGGCCAGTAGTCTGTTTCGGCTTCGCCTTCAGGCGGCGACCGAGCGGCTAGACGCCCCAAGTGAATTGCAGAAAATTCGGCGACTGATCGCCCGCGTTAAGACAGTTCAACGAGAGCGCGAGATGACTTCGGCTGCCGAAGCCAAGGCATCGTAGCCCTCGGTAGTTATGAATCAACAGAATTGATCCACGGAATTGATCCACGGTATAAAGCAGAGATATCATGCCTAAGAAAGTTGCCGTCGGCACTGTAACGAGCGATAAGTCGGCCAAGAGTCGGCGCGTCGAGATTGCCCGGCTCGTCAAGCATCCCGCGTATGGCAAATACATGCGTCGCAAGACGGTTTGTCATGTGCACGATGAGGAAAACGAATCGAATTTAGGTGATACGGTCGAGATCGTGGAATGTCGTCCGCGATCAAAGACGAAGCGTTGGGAGTTGGTTCGAGTCGTCGCCAAGAGTCAAGCCGTGGATATCGCTGCGATGCGAGCAGCAGCCAAGGCCCAAGGGGCGTCGGGCGAATCGTCGTAGGTGATTCAGTTGCTCCGGCCCTTTCGGTCGGCGGGAATCTATAACAGCTAAAGATAAATCAGAAGCGGTGAAGTTATGATCCAGATGCAATCGCGCCTCAACGTCGCGGATAATACCGGTGCCAAGGAATTAATGTGCATCAAGGTGCTGGGGGGAACTCACCGGCGATCGGCCGGTCTTGGCGATATCATCGTCTGCAGCGTCAAGAGTGTGATTCCCGGCAGTGAAGTCAAGAAGGGACAGGTCGTGAGGGCGGTCATTGTGCGGGTCAGGGCTCCGACGCGTCGAAATGACGGCAGTTATGTCCGCTTTGACAGTAACGCGGCCGTATTGATCGATGCGGACAAAAACCCGCGAGGTACGCGGATCTTTGGCGCGGTCGGACGTGAGTTGCGAGAAACGAATTTCATGAAAATTGTCAGCCTCGCAAACGAGGTGGTCTGATGCAAATAAAAACAGATGACATTGTCGAGGTAATCACCGGGAAGGACGCGGGTACGCGCGCCAAGGTGCTTCAAGTTGATCGCAAGGCGGGGAAAGTCATCGTCGAAGGGGTCAATGAAGTTTATAAGCACATGCGTCGTAGTCAGCGGAACCCACAGGGAGGGCGGCTGTCGAAGGAGATGCCGATTCAGGCGAGCAACGTAATGTTGGTCTGCTCTTCGTGCAAGGCGGCGACTCGGGTCGGCGTCCGCTTTCTTGATGATGGCAGCAAAGAGCGTTACTGCAAGAAATGCGGCGTCGGGATCAGTGTGGTTGCCCCGCCCCGTGCGGCACACGCAAAAAAATGAGTTTGGGCGGTGTTCTCGGGCAATGAGTCTGGGCACAATCGCTTACAAAACAGAAACAATCCAGAAGTAAAAAACTCCGGAAGTGATGGTCATGGTTCCCCGGCTAAAAGAAAAATACGAGAACGAGATTCTTCCGTCGTTAGGGGAGTCGCTTGGTCGCACGAACCGGATCTCGCTGCCCCGACTGCAGAAGATCGTTATTAACATGGGCGTCGGTACTGCGACGACCGAAAAGAAGCACATGGACGAGGCGGTTTCGGCCCTGACTCAGATTAGCGGCCAAAAGCCACTAGTCACCCGGGCTCGCAAGTCGATCGCTGGTTTTCGACTTCGCGAGGGAATGACCGTGGGCTGTAAGGTGACAATCCGATCCGTGCGGATGTATGAGTTTTTGGATCGGTTGATTTCGTTGGCGTTGCCACGGGTTCGCGACTTTCGCGGTCTCAGCCCGAAGGCGTTTGATCGTAATGGAAATTACAGCCTGGGACTAACAGAACAGTTGGTGTTTCCGGAATTGAATCCTGACAAGTTCCTTCGTCCGCAGGGGATGAATATCACGATCGTTACGTCGACGGATAGTGATGACGAGGCGCGTGAGTTGCTCAAGGGATTCGGGATGCCGTTCAAAAAAGAAGATTCAGAAGATTCAGAAGAGGCGGCATAACGCCTCGCCTCGAGTGTGTCAGCGGATAGAGAATCGACCACCGCAAAGAACCACCGCAAAGAAACGGAAGAAAAAATGGCGAGCAAATCAAAAATTGCGAAGGCCCTGCGAGAGCCGAAGTATTCGTCGCGATTAGTGCGGCGATGCAAGCTCTGCGGTCGTCCTCGCGGAGTCTATCGAAAGTTTGGGATCTGTCGTATCTGTTTCCGCAAGTTGGCGGATAACGGACTGATTCCCGGTGTCAAAAAGGCGAGTTGGTAAGGGGAAATACTATACTATGATGACCGACCCGATCGCCGACATGTTGACTCGTATCCGCAATGCGGTGCGCGTCGAGCGGCCTCACGTCGAATTGCCGGTTTCCAAGCTCAAGCGTGGTGTAGCCGATGTGCTCAAGCGCGAAGGCTACATTTGGGACTGGACCGAAGAAGAATCGAAACCCGCAAATCAGTTGCGGCTCGACTTGAAATACGGACCTAACGGCGAGCGCGTAATCCAAAAGATTCGCAAAGTCAGCAAGCCGGGACGCCGTGTCTATAGTCGGGCTGCCGACTTGCGACCGGTGCTCAATGGGCTGGGGATCTCGATCGTCAGCACGAGTCGTGGTGTGATCAGTGATCGCGAGGCCCGACAGCGCAAACTGGGCGGCGAGGTTCTCTGTGAGTTGTGGTAGGTCGTTCTAGCGGCGATGGTCCACAGGGATGAAGTAGAAGTAACAAACAAAGGGCTCGACGATGTCACGTGTCGGAAAACAACCTGTCTCGGTACCCAGCGGTGTGAAAGTCGCGGTCAGTGGTCGCGAGGTCTCGATCGAGGGGCCCAAGGGCAAGCTGCAGTGGGTGCATCGGCCTGAAGTGAAAGTCGAGTACGACGATGGCACGAAAAAGATCGCAGTCAGTCGCGATACCGATACACGTCAGGCTCGGGCGCTGCACGGTCTGACGCGGGCGCTGATCAACAACATGGTGATCGGCGTGGCCGAGGGATACGAAAAGCGGCTGGAGATCGTCGGTGTCGGATATGTCGGAATGGTCAACGGCGATAAGCTTGACTTGCGTGTCGGCTTTGCCAACGAAATCAACAAGGAGATCCCCAAGGGTCTCAAAGTGATGTGTCCCGACAATACGCACATCGTAATTCAGGGCCCCGATAAGCAGATGGTCGGGCAGTTTGCGGCCGAGGTTCGGGCGGTGCGAAAGCCGGAACCGTACAAGGGCAAAGGGATTCGTTATCAAGGTGAACAAGTACGGCGCAAGGCCGGTAAGGCAGTGACGAAGTAGTTGCTTGAAATTGCGACGGTTGGCCGGATGGTCGGCGGATTAGGGTGAGAGACTATGAATCATAACAAGACTATTCTCAGGCAGCGCCGAAGGCGACGATTTAGGGTGCGAAAACCGTTGCGAGGCTCCGGGGATCGACCGCGGCTGAGCATCTTTCGTAGCCATAAGCATATTTATGCCCAGGTGATCGATGACGACGCCGGGCGAACACTGGCGTCGGCAAGTACCATGGACAAAGAAGCTCGCGGTGACTCGTCAGGCAACAAAGAGGCCGCCGGAGTGATCGGCAAGATGGTAGCGGAACGGGCCTTGGCGGCAGGCGTAAAACGTGTGACGCTTGATCGCGGATCGTTCAAGTATCACGGCCGAATCGCGGCGCTGGCCGATGCGGCTCGCGAAGCGGGTCTTGATTTTTAGACAATACGGGTTCATCGACATCACGTGGGGGCCAATCGTCCTCCTTCGTTTTTCCTGATTTTGCGGAGCGTAACAAATCGTGGCTAACCACGCTGGACATAGCGAACTGGTTGAAAAGGTGATCAAGATCCGCCGCTGCGCCGCGGTGGTCAAAGGCGGTCGGCGGTTTAGCTTTGCGGCCATGGTGGTGGTCGGCAACGGTAAGGGCAACGTTGGCTGGGGGTATGGAAAAGCCAACGAAGTCCCGCCCAGCGTCGAAAAGGCCGTCAAGGCCGCGACTCGCAACACGGTCGATCTCGCGCTGGAAGAGGGTACCGTTCCGCATACCGCAAAAGGGCGTTTTGGTGCGGCGCACGTGATTCTAGTTCCCGCATCGCCTGGTACGGGGGTGATCGCCGGTGCAGCGGTCCGAGCGGTCTGCGAAGCGGCCGGCATCCATAACATTCTTACGAAGAGCTTCGGCTCCAATAATCCAATCAACCTGGTCAAGGCGACGTTCGACGCGCTCGAATCGATGCGCACCCGCCAGGAAGTTGAACGCCTGCGAGGAGTCTCGCTGTCATGAATCTCGACGAAGTCCATCGCGGTATAAACAAGTTCAAGAAACGCCGACGCATCGGGCGTGGTCCCGGTAGCGGGCACGGCAAGACCGCCGGACGCGGCCACAAGGGTCAGCGTTCGCGCGCCGGCTTCTCGGTCCATCCGACGTTCGAAGGTGGCCAGATGCCACTGGTCCGTCGAATTCCCAAGCGGGGATTCAACAACAAATGGGCGAGGATCGTGGCGGTTGTCAATGTGGGTGATTTAGACGGAGTCTTTGAGGCTGGCGACGAGGTCACCCCTGATTCGCTCAAGGGTAAGAATCTGGCCAAATGTCGTTACGATGACCTTAAAATCCTCGGCAACGGCGAATTGACCAAAAAATTGACCGTGTCGGCGCACCGATTTAGCCAATCGGCGATCGAAAAGATCGAAAAAGCGGGCGGCACGACAGTGGTGTTGTCGGGACCCAAGCCGGTCGTTAAGAATAAGATGAAGCAGAAGGGCTAAACGCCCTCACCTGAGGCATTTCGTCGAACTATCGCACTATGATCGCACCATGATCGCACCACGATCAAGCCGCCACCCGCCAAGGACGTGCGGGACTTTTTTTTCGCCAATCGGTTGAGGAAGGACGGATCAGTCCATGTTGGAGAAAATTCGCGTCGTTTTCACGATCCCGGAGTTGCGTCAGAAGATTTTTCTGACCTTGATGTTCCTGGCGATCTATCGAGTCGGTTGGCAGATCCCTCTGCCCGTCATCGACCAGGGCGCGATGAAAGAGAAATTCGGTGGCGATGGCGGCCTGGGGGCCGTGTTCAATCAGGTTGCCACGTTCAGCGCCAGCCAACTTTCGCAGGTCACGATCTTCGGCCTGGGAATCATGCCGTATATCTCGGCCTCGATTATCTTTCAATTGCTCGGCAGTGTATGGGCACCCCTGGAGCAGCTCAAGAAGGAGGGCGAAAGTGGGCAGAAGAAAATCAATGAGTATACGCGCTATGCGACGGTGGTGATCTGCCTGATACAGAGTTGGGCGTATTTAGGTTTCCTGATGGGGTCAGGGCTGGTCAACAAAGATTTTACCGATGGCGATCAAGGTCTCGGTCTTGGCTGGCAGATGGTTGCCGTGATCACAATGACATGTGGTACCGTTTTCTTGATGTGGCTGGGCGAGCAGATTGACGAGTTCGGCATCGGCAATGGAATCAGCCTGTTGATCATGGCTGGTATTCTTGCTCGCATGCCTGGGGCGGCCAAAGAACTGCTTGATAGCAGCACGTTGCAGCTCGGCGGCGGCGGGGGGCAGAACGGAATTGAAACACTACTGGTGTTGGTGGTGCTGTTCGTCGCGGTGGTGGTGGGCGTGGTGTTTATCACGCTCGGTCAACGGCGGATTCCGATGCAAAGTGCAAAGCACATTCGCGGTCGCAGGCACTACGGCGGTGGCTCGCGTCAGTATTTGCCGCTCAAGGTAAACCAAGCGGGCGTGATGCCGATTATCTTCGCGAGTAGCCTGTTGATGTTCCCCATGATTCTGTTTCAGTTGATAAGCAGCAAATATCAGGGTTGGTTCTGGCAGTCGCTTTACGATGTGTTCCAGCGGGGAAACTCATTTGTCTATAACGGGTTTTACGTTGGTATGATATTTTTCTTCTGCTATTTCTGGACCGCGATTACGTTCAATCCCAAGGAAATGTCCGAGAACCTCAAGGATCAGGGAACGTTTATTCCTGGCTATCGCCCGGGAAAGCGGACGGCCGATTATCTCGAAAAGGTGATGGTGCGGATTACCTATGTGGGTGCCGGATTCTTGGCACTCGTGGCCATCACGCCGACGATCATTACCGGGGGTCTTGGAATACCCTACAGCGTGGGAAGTTATTTCGGCGGCACCGGTCTTTTAATCGCGGTCAGCGTCGCGTTTGATTTGGTACAGAAGATCGACAGCCATTTGGTGATGCGGAACTATCGGGGACTGTTGGAGAAATCCTAGCACCGGTTCCGGAACTTGGACCCTTGACGACTTCAGCGTGACGTCGAAGAGAAGATTGGGGGGGGGTAAGTCGTGGGAATTGTCTTCATTGGTCCTCCCGGCTCGGGAAAAGGAACTCAGGCGGTTCGGCTGAGCCAGCACCTCGACGTGCCGCACCTTTCGACCGGCGACATGCTCCGCGCGGCTCGGGACGAGCATACGGAGATCGGTAATTCGGTTCACGATTTTCTAGTATCAGGACGTCTGGTCCCTGATCCGGTTATGTTGGAACTGATCGGTGGGCGGCTTAAAGAGGCCGACTGTGTCGGCGGTTGCGTGCTCGACGGGTTTCCTCGCACGTTGGCTCAGGCCGAAGCGCTTGACGAATTCCTTTCGACCCACGTGGGGCCTTTGGACGTCGCGATCGTACTGGTCGTGGACGAAGAAGAACTCGTCACGCGGTTGGCCGGTCGGCAGCGCGCCGATGACCAGCCGGACGTGATTCGCCGCCGGCTCAAGGTCTATAAGCAACAGGTGGATCCGATCGCCGAACATTACGAGGAGAAGGGCATCTTGCGCAATGTCGACGGCATCGGCACCCCGGATGAGGTCTATCAGCGCATTCAAGTATCGCTTCAAGGAGTAGAACGTTGAGGCGGCGAAACGGGCCACAGCGAACCACCCGACGAATACGCAGCACGATCAATCTACGATCGCCTCGCGAGATCGAAATGATGCGCGCCGCGGGTCTGTTGGTGTGGAAAGCACACCAAATCGCTCGCCAAATGGTGGCGCCCGGCGTGTCGACTGCCGCGATTGACGCCAAGATCGAGGAGATGTTTGCCGAAGAAGACGCGGTGCCGCTGTTCAAGGGGGTTCCCGGCACGGTTCCGTTCCCCGCGGTTACCTGCATGTCGGTCAACGACGAAGTCGTTCATGGAATCCCCAGTGATCGGCCGCTGGTCGAGGGAGACATCGTCAGCATCGACACCGGCTGCAAAATCGGCGGCTGGTGCGGAGACGCGGCGGTTACTTATCCCGTGGGTCAGATCAGCGCGGAAAAACAAAAATTGCTCGACGTGACACTGGGAGTGCTCATGCTGGCAATCGAGCTGATGGCGTCTGAGGATCGGTGGAGCGGGGTCGCGGCTGAGATGGAAAAATATGTTCGGGATCACGGATTTTCGACGGTCGAGAACTTCGTCGGGCATGGCATCGGGCGAGACATGCACGAGGATCCCCAGGTGCCGAATTTTGTCAATCGTGAGTTCCTGAAGAAAGGCGATTTTACGCTGGAGCCGGGTGTGGTGATCGCGGTCGAGCCCATGGTCAACGTGGGAACCAAAGAGGTTGAGCTCCTGAACGATCACTGGACTCAGGCAACCCGGGATCGGCTCCCGAGCGCACATTTCGAGCACACGATTGCAATGACCCAAGATGGCCCGCGGATCCTCACGTCGGCACCCGACGAGGGGGGATAGGCAAGTTGATTCGCCTCGCCGTGAAATGACGGGCGAGACAGGATCGGTACGCAAAAAACCGGGGTTTGCGGCGGTCGAAGGGGGGTTGTGGTTGGAGGCCTTTGTCACCTATATTCAAGGGCTTCGCATTTCAAGAGAAAGAAGCGTGTGTTATGAAGGTCCGAGCCAGCGTCAAGCGAATCTGCGAAAATTGCAAAGTCGTCCGCCGACGTGGCGTGGTCTTTGTCATTTGCAGCAGCAATCCTCGCCATAAACAAAGACAGGGCTAGAAGTTAACGCGGTACGGTGTGTTGCTTTCGCTGTTGTTAGTTCCGCCGCTGTTGGTTCCACTGTTGAAATCCCCTCTCCTCGTCGTTCGCGACGGGAGTAACAATCCAAGGAGTTATTTGCGATGCCGCGTTTGATGGGTGTCGACATTCCGAATGATCGCTCGACGGCGATTTCGCTTACCTACCTTTACGGCGTTGGGCCGGCCGTAGCGCGCGAGTTGTGCCACAAGGCGGGCATCGATCCTCACGCGAAGGCGCGTGAGTTGCACGAAGACGAGCTTGCCCGTTTGGCGGCGCTGTTGGACAAGGACTATGTGGTCGAAGGTCAATTGCGGCGTCAAACTACACAGAACATTTCCCGACTACGCGACATCGGTTGTTATCGGGGGATTCGTCATCGTCGTGGTTTGCCCGTTCGCGGTCAACGCACAAAGACCAACGCGCGGACGCGCAAGGGTCCCAAGAAGACAGTCGCCGGCAAGAAGGGCGTCAAAGACTTGCGTTAACGCTCAATGCGGCGGAGTTGGGGTTAAGAAAATCGGACGGCGGACTGAATCCGTCAACATAGTGAACAAGGAGTTCGTGGCACAGTGGCAAAAACCAAAGCAAAATCGAAGAAGAAGCGCGCTCGTCGTAACGTGACGTTCGCAATTGCGTACGTCAAGTCGACGTTTAACAACACCACAGTCACGATCACCGACACCAAAGGTGATGCGTTGTGTTGGGCCAGCGCCGGGACAAGTGGGTTCAAGGGTAGTCGCAAGAGTACCCCGTTCGCCGGTCAATGTGCGGCCCGCCAAGCGGCAGAAAAAGCTGCCAAGTGTGGTGTGAAGGAAGTCGAAGTTCGGGTCAAGGGGCCCGGAGCGGGGCGAGAAAGCGCGATCACGGCGCTCGAGGCGGCGGGTCTGAAGATCAAGTCGATCGAAGACGTCACACCGTTGCCGCATAACGGTTGTCGTCCTCGCAAGAAGCGTCGCGTGTGATCTATTTGGTGGGCAGGCGACGGTCGAACGCTCGCTGTCGCGAGTTTTCTGCATATCATTTTCTAACAGTATTTCAAAGTAAGCGAATCAAAAACGATGGCACGATATAACGGACCAGTCTGTCGGTTGTGTCGCCGTGACGGCATGAAGTTGTTTCTTAAGGCCAGTCGCTGCGATACGCCCAAGTGTGCATTTGAACGGCGGGACACTCCGCCTGGCATGAGTAATTTTCGCCGTGGCAAGTTGACTGATTATGCCATTCATTTGCGAGAAAAGCAAAAAGTAAAGCACTATTACGGTGTGCTAGAGCGGCAGTTTCGTCGTTACTTTTTTCGTGCTGAGCGGGCCAAAGGAAACACGGGTGACGTGTTGATGTCGTTGCTTGAACAGCGGCTTGACAATGTCGTACACCGACTTGGTTTTGGCCAAAGTCGATCGCAGGCCCGACAGTTGGTCTGTCACGGTCACGTGATGGTTAATGGCGGGCGGGTCGATGTTCCCAGCTATCAAGTTCGGATTGGTGACGTGATTCGCATCAAGAATCGCCCCAAGAGTCTGCAATCGGTTCAGGCGAATTTGTCTGAGAACAGTCGTGACGTTCCCGAATTCCTCACTCGCGTCGAGGACGCCGCGATCCCCGAGGGTCATGTGGTTCGTCTGCCCGGGGCCGAGGACGTTTCGATCCCGATTGAGACGCAGTTGATCATTGAGCTTTGCTCGAAGTAGTGACGAAGCGCATCGTGCCGATGTCGGCGCGACACGGTTAAGAGTTATCTAAGATTTATTCCAACGACATGATCGATGTCCTGTGGCGGTCATCCCGGCCGTCACCGCGGAGGTTTGCTCCGCCCGCGGCGTCGATCCAATCCATAAGATTTCGCCTGGAGGCACTCCAATGCGTATTCGATGGCGTGGGCTTGAATTGCCCAGCATGGTGACGTGCGATACCGATTCCTTGATCGAAAACTACGGCAAGTTCGTGGCCGAGCCATTCGAGCGCGGCTTTGGAGTGACGGTAGGCAATAGCCTCAGGCGGATTTTGCTATCCAGCCTCGAAGGCAGTGCGATCACCCAGATCAAGATCTACGGTGCTCAGCACGAATTCACGACGATCCCCGGCGTTGTCGAGGACATGACCGATATCGTGTTGAATGTTAAAGCCTTGGTCGTCAAGAGCCATAGCGATTCGACCAAGGTCGTGCGGATCGAGAAGAACACGGCCGGTCCCGTGACTGGCGCCGATGTGCTGACCGACGACACGGTCGAGGTGATCAACAAGGATCATGTGATCGCTACGCTGACCGAGGACGTTCAATTCGCCGTCGAGATGATCGTCGAAAACGGCCGGGGATATATTCCGGCTTCGGAACACAGCCCCAACGTCCAGGAAATTGGCATCATTCCGATCGACGCGGTGTTCAGCCCGGTCGTGCGAGTTCGTTACGACATCGAGGAGACTCGCGTCGGCCAGAAAACCAACTACGACAAGCTGACCATGGAGATCTGGACCAACGGCTCGTTGCGTCCTGACATGGCGTTGGTCGAGTCGGCCAAGATTCTTCGCAAGCACCTCAACCCGTTTGTACAGCTTTCACAGCTCGGGGCGCAGGTCTTTTCAACGGCCCGTCGCGGCGGTGGCGTCGGCACCGATCCGGAACTGGAAGCCAAGTTGAATATGAGTTTGGCCGAGTTGCGGCTGAGCGTGCGTGCGTCAAACTGCTTGGAGTCTGAAAACATCACGACGGTTCGCGACTTGGTGTCGCTCAACGAAGACCAACTGCTCGAGGTACGCAATTTCGGCGACACCACGTTGCTGGAAGTCGTCGAGCGGCTCACGGAGCTTGGTTTGCGATTGGGTATGCGAATTCCGGCCTCAACGTCGGTAATTTAGCGTCAAAAAATTCGCCGCTTGGTGAGTACAGTAATAACACAACGGCAACAACACAACATCGATATCTAACCGTACAGTGCAATCATGCGACATCGTAGAAAAGGCCGCAAGCTAGGCCGCAATCCGAATCATCAACGTGCTCTGTTGCGAAACTTGGCGAGCGCGCTGTTCCTTACGGCGCGTGATCCTGAACTCGACGACGATCGCATGTTGGCAAACGACGGCAGCGGCAAACGGCCTTGGCGATTGATCGGCGACAAGGGAGCTGCACCTAAGGTGCGTGGTCGGATTGTGACGACACTTCCCAAGGCAAAGGAAGTGCGACCGTTGGTCGAGAAGTGCATCACGATTGCGTGCAAGTCGCTGCCGGCACAGCGGGATGCGGATCAATATGCCACCACGGCCGACCGAAATACCGACGAGTGGAAGTCGTGGCGCAACGGCGATCAGTGGCAGAAATGGAATGCCGCGATCGCCCCGGTTCTAAACGCCCGTCGGCGTGTGATCAAGTTGCTGGGTGACGAGCAGGCGGCCCGTGTGCTGTTCGAAGAAGTCGCAGCGGATTTTGAAGATCGGCCTGGCGGTTACACTCGCGTGTTGCGACTCGCCAAACCGCGACTAGGGGACGCCGGAACGCGGGCAATTCTCGAACTGGTGGGCGAAAGGGATCGCGTTCGTCAGGAGTCCGAGGCCCCGAGCTTTGAATCAGAAGAGCCGCAGGCTGCGGTCGATTCGGAACCAGTCGCTGAGTCCGAGGAAGAAGCCCAGGACGAAACCGCCGAAGAAGAGGCGTCGGACGCTACGGCGGATGAAGAGAAAAAGACGGACGAGTAGCGTCGCGGGCGGTTTTACAGCCGCCGAAAAAGATCTTTTCTGGGTGGATGACACTGCGATGTCATCGCCCATCGGCCTATCACGGAGGATGAGGGCCCATGCCAAGTGGTGGCGAGAAATCGTCGGCGAAGCGCGTGTTGGCAAGAAGATCGCCGACGCAGCGACCGTCGTCGGGTTTTGATTTTACCCATCATATGCGTTTGCTCTGTAATGACATCGTTCATCGCACGCCCGAGTTGCAGTTCATTGATCTTTCTCGAGTCGCGATCAGCTTCTCTCAGGCTCGCAAAGCGGTCAGTCACGGCCTGCACGCCACATTGACGCCGATGCGTTTCGAAGAGGGTAGCCTCTATACGTCGCGCGGTGGTAAGCGATGGACCGTGCAGCGACTGTACACCCCCGAAGATCGCGAAATACTCTATATCTTGAGTTTCTATTTACCTCGATTTCTCGAGGGGCCGCTTCGCGAGAAGCTCGAAACGGTGATTCACGAACTGTGGCACATTTCACCCGCCTTTGACGGCGATCTGCGGCGGTTCTCTGGGCGGTGTTATGCGCACAGCCATTCGCAAGGCGACTACGACGCGCAGGTGCGAGAGATCACGGATCGTTGGCTTTCGCTAAGCCCGCCGGCGGATCTATATTCATTTCTGCGTCACAATCTGGCCGGCCTGCAACGGACGCACGGGGCGGTGTACGGCACCAAAATTCGTGCCCCGAAGTTGATTCCGGTCGAGGACGCTGGCGACGCTAGCAAGCGTTAGGGTGCGGTCCGTGCATGTTATGAGTTGACATGCGGCGAGCGTCCTACTATCTTCCCGCGGCCACCGTTCTGCGTGCGGGGACAGCGCGCCTAGTTACTTCCCGCTGGCCAATTTGCCCACTGGCCAATTTGCGCACTGGCTAATTTGCACGACGACTCCCGAAGAGAAACGGATGACGTACCGCGTTGCCATTTTACTGCTCGCCTGCTTAGCGGCGTCGATCTTTCCCGGCTGTCACGTCTTGCAGCACCACGGCGACGCATCGTCGCCGCTGGACGAGCCGCGCGTCGCGGACGGTGGGGCGGTGTTAGAGATCTACTTCGCTCACTTTTCTGAAGACGATCCCGAATTGGTTCACGAGATGTGGCGTCAACTGGACGAACAGGTTGTCGATCGTGAGGTGCGACGTCGACTGGGCGAGAACGGGTTTCGTATCGGTCGCGTTGGCGGCCACATCCCCGTTCAACTCCAACGCCTGTTGCAACTGACCGATCAGCCGACCGATAGCAGCAGCCCAACCAAGATCGAGCCCGAGAAGCAAGGCGCAGCCCGCAAGCGGATCCTTCGCAATGCGTCGGGGCATCGCAGCGAACTGATTGCCTCCGATATCTATGATTCGCTGCCGGTCCTGATGAACGAAGACGGCCAATGGGTTGGGCGAACCTATCACAAGGCCCAGGGTATCTTGGCGCTGAAGTCGTTTGGCGAGAGCGGGGCGCGGGTGCGTTTAGACCTGGTGCCGGAGCTGCATCACGGCGACGCCAACAGTCGATACGTCGGCACCGGCGATGGGATGTGGCGAATGAAATCGGGTCGCCCTCGCCGTGTGTTTTCTAACCTCGAGTTTTCCGCAAATCTGGCACCCGGCGAAATGATCGTAATGAGTAGCACGCCAGACCATCGCGGCAGTCTCGGCGATCATTTCTTCTCGCGACGCTCGGGTGATCGGGCCGAACAGAGCGTGCTTGTGGTGCGCCTTATTCAGACGCCGCCGGAGAAACTCTACGACGACGATATTTTGCCTGTCGACGAAATTGAGTAGGGCACTTCCGTGCGGTCGTTATCGTCTCACTTACGTGCTACGATTCTTCCATGGCTGCTCCGCCCCTTGATATCTTGTGCGAAGACGGCGCGATTCTTGTCCTCTGCAAACCAACTGGCCACCTCACGCAAGCGGCTCCTGGTACCCTCGGCGAGCAGTTCGAAGATCGCCGAAGCCGGGCGATCGCGCTAGCTATGTTTGGGCGGTGTTTTTGTTCTCTCGGCGTCAGGATCAACATTGGAACGAAGCCGTGATAGGCATCACGCAGGGCGTGATGGAATTTCTTCACGCGGAGAGTGAGGGCTACTTTACGGCATGCCTCGCGCCACCGTAATTTCGCTCAAATTTTTTTCTCATTTGCCTTGCGGCCGATGCGTCCGTAAAATTCTTACGGAGTTGGTGTGTGCCGACTTCGCGGTACGCAACAGAAAGCACCGAGTTGCGACGTTTGATTTGGAATTTGGTGATTTGGAATTTGGAAAATCATGATGCCAAGCATACCGTACTTGCGTAGTTTATCGCCGCGTGGATTTTCTGAAAGTTTTCGCTTGAATGGGAACTTTTTTTCGGAGGTGGTCTTTTTTGATTTCTGTGCTGAAAAAAATTCCTTTTCGAGCGCATCTGGGGGTCCATCTAGGGGCGTTTTAATAGTCGCTGATTTGAAACAACCGACCAATTCGCTGGACACTTCGGTGCGAAGATCGGCCCTTCAAACCGAACCAAGAATTCACACTGTAACCCCTAACACCACAACGGTTTACGCCACCAGAAAAAACCAGCAGAAAAACATTACACTTTTTTTCGCAAGAAAATTGAGACACTTGACAACAACCCATCTTAACAATTCGCAAAACAACGATTTGACCCCTTGACACGTCCCGCCCAACTGGCGCGATTCTCGAAACACCAAAGGAAAATCATCGACCCAATAACCACCGCCTTAGTCTCGCGTCGAATCGAAACTAATCGATCCAACCAGCGCCGAATCGTCGGTCGGATTGACCACGTGGGCCAGCGTCGCCAGGTCATTCTGGATCGCACGGGCAAGCCAAACCGCCACGCCGAATCCCATCAGGCCGCCGGCGCTGAGAATGCCCAATGTCCAGCGGCCATGTTCGCCGCTGATCGAGACCAACAGCACCACGCCAAGCATCGGCAATGCGGCTGCCAGCGCCAAATAGAACCATGTCATCCGGTGAAGCCAATACAACAGCGACGCATCGTCGACGCTAGCCGATCGCGACCCATACAGGACAGGATAAAGGGCGCGTACACTAACAAAAGTCATCCAAAAGAACGGATAGATGGCAGCGATCAGTCCGCACAGAGCCATCGAACCCATGAAATGAAAATAGTCGCCGGGCAACACGTCGACGCCGGCGGCCCGAATCGAAATCGGATAAACGATCCCCGCCAGCATCCACTCGACAATGCCGATCAGCGCCGCATAGTGACCGAGTTTCAATGTGCGGTGCCGTAATGCGGGCATGCGATCGGCAGGTGGTGGTTCGCCGCGGCGCATCTGGCCCAACGCCCTGGAGACGGGCCAAATCAAGACCGCACCCAGCCCGAGTCCCAGCGGAAAGGCGACGGAATTGAACGCCTGCAATGTGGCCCAGAAGGCGTCCTGCGAATCTTGCAATCGATCCACAACGTATTGCTGGTTGTAAGCGATGTTAAAGAGCGCCGCGACCGCATTAGGCAGCAGAGCCATCAGCAGCAGGACCAGCAACGCATAACGGCGAATCAGCGATCGCCAGCCTGCGCTCGGTGCGCGCAGTAGTTTTCGCGTCTCTGGTCGCAAACAGAGTCGCAACTCGCCGGCAAACTCTTCGCCGGAGGCGTAGCGATCGTCAGGTTGAGGTGCCAGACATCGCCGTAGCACTTCAGTGAGTTCCGGGGGATAGCCGGCCGGCACGCGATCGATGGTCGTCTGATCGACGCCGACCAGCCGCCGCTCGATCATGGTGTCGAGCGTGGCGGCCCAATCACCTTGGAGGTGCTCTTCACGAAAAGGTCGCTCTCCGGTGAGCAGTTCCCACAACACCATGCCGAGTGAATAGATGTCGCTTCGACCGTCGAGACTCTCTGGTTGAAGCGGGTTGCCAGGGTGAAACGCCTGGAGCTGCTCGGGCGACATGTAGGCCAGCGAGCCACCAAAGTAGGCTGCCGGGCTGGCACCGTCCTGTTTCGAGCAGAAGCTGATGTTGAAGTCGACCAACTTCGGCTCAGCTTCCGCGTTGAGCATCACATTGGCCGGCTTGATATCACGGTGCAGCACGCCCAACTGATGGGCGTGCTCTAGCGCGCTTCCCAATCGAATGCCCAGCCAACAGATCGCCTGGGGCCAATCGGCGGTGGCGAGCGTCGCACGCGACGACGAGCTAGTCGGCGGCGATTCGCCACGTTTATCGAGTTCGCGATCAACCGCGGCGAGCAAGGTCTTGCCGTCTCGTTGGCTCGCCGGTATCTGGCGGACCAGATCGAGCGCTTCGCCTAGCGTCCCGCCGGGAATGTACTGCATATACAACAATCGCAGATTACGGTCAGCGAGAATCCGCTCGTCATAAACACGGACAATGTGCGGATGATCCATCTGAGCCAGCGTCTGCGACTCGTTGCTATGATTCGCCGAGACTTTGAGCGCAACCAGCCGCTGCATTGACTGCTGTCGGGCCAGGAACACGATGCCAAACGCTCCTTTGCCCAGCCGGGCTAGCAGATCGAAATCATCGAGACTCTCTCCGGCCTCGACATCCTCCGGCGGCGAACTGGCGGCAAACAGCGACATCGTTTGCGGACTCGCGGTCACCCCCAAGAGCCGCTTTAGCTGCGAAGCCTGGTCAGGAAACCGCTTCTGATAGTCGTCCGGCGCGACCTCATCGCCAAACCGCTGTCGCACGTGATATTCCTCGTACAACAGATCACAAGGAATCCCGCCATCGGCCAACTCAGGAAAATCGCGCACGTAGTCCTCGATCAGCAGCGCTTGGGTGCCTTGGTCTTGGCGAGACCAGCGGTACTCCAGGTCCACTTTGATCAGTTCCGCGAGAGTTAGCCGCCGCACAGCGTCGTGCGCCTTGGGAACATAGTCGCTCAGTTGTGGCAACGTGGTGCCAGACTCCCAGGTTTCGATCAACGCCTCGACCTGTTGGGCGATCAGATCCCAAACTTGCTGGGAATCATCAAGGCGAAGACTGAGGTTGCTTTCTGAGTTCGACAAACCAGCTCCCTCATGGCGAAATCCCCAGCTACGGCGGCACATTTTCCCACAACAGGGACGTAATGGCAATACGCGGGGTCGCCCGGGCCGGATCGTTCGGCAACATCCCAACCTGACTCGCCCTCGCTCATCGGGTTATGATACCTTCGACACGGTTCGCAATCGACCGCGAAAAATCATTTTCGTCGCAGCAAGAAAGGTCCCCGTATGGAATCTTCTGATTAGTCGCTCCCCGATCGAATTCGCGGTGGCGATGTGGAGGCGATGGCCGAGTTCATCGAGGAACGTCGTCCGCAACTGCTGGCGTTTATTGAGCGCAAGCTGGGGCCAGCGCTGCGTCGCAAACTGGAGGTCGAGGATGTTTTTCAAGAGGTAAGCGTCGATTGTGTCAGTGCGCTGGCAGAGGTCGGTCTCGGTACCCCGGGCGGGGCAACCCGAGATGGCGGACTGATCAATCTGCTGGTGGCGAGCATGGCGTCGCCCAGTCAGGCGTTCTCGCGGCAGCAACGAGTGGAGGAGATCGACGCGCTGCCTCCGGACCAGAGCGAGGCCATTCGTCTGCGCTACGTCGAGGAAATGCCGACCAAAGAGATCGCCAAACTCTTAAGCAAGACCGACGGGGCAGTCCGCGTGATGCTAACCCGCACGCTCAAACAACTTGCGAGTCGACTCGGCTCGGACATGCCACCGTTGTAATCATCGTGATCACGGCGTTGCCGAGAGCGATTTGGCTACGTCGGTTCGATAGGCCGTCATGCCGGGGATATAGCCCGCGATCGATGCCAACACGATCAGTCCTGGAATCAGCACGAGTTCCCAGCTTAATTTCAACACGTAAGAGCCGATCGGCACGGTAAACCCAGGTGCGGTGTCAAAAAACCCGATATTCACGCTGGCCTTCATCTCGACCCACGGCGCGATTACCGCGACCAGGCTGTGCCCGAGCAGAATGCCCAACAGGCCGCCGCCGACGCTCAGCAGCAGCGATTCAAATAACACCACCATCATGACCGTTTGTCGACTGGCCCCAAGGGCACGCATCACAGCGATCTCGTGACGGCGACCGGCCATCGTGTTATAGATGCTGACCATCACCCCGATCCCCGCGACCAACACCGTGAGCGCGGCGACGCCTAGCATCAACCACCGCACCGGAGCGAGAAACTTGCTCAGAAGCTGCGTGATAACAAACACCGGAGAGACCGCCTGGGCCTCGACTCCTTCGTTGATGCTGACCATAAGCCATTTGGCCGAAGCATCATTGGTACAGCGAACAAGTATCGCCGTGACCTCGCGATGGCGCTCCGCCAGCCGACGTTGTTTGTCGCTGAGTTTGTCACCTTCCTTGACCTTTGCGTGGCCTTCCATCAAATAGAAGCCCTCGATGTTGATATACACCGCCCGATCATTTGCGGTTTCTGTCGGGTCCAGCACCCCGACCACCTTAAAGTCATTAGCGTGTTCGTGGCTTCCCTCTTCCTCCACGCCGTGCGAAGGGCGAATCGTGTCGCCGACTTTGAGGCCCGTTTCTTTGGCGACCGCTGAGCCGACCACGGCTGCAAAGAAGTCGTCGTCCTCAAAGGCGCGACCCTCGGCGAAGCGATAGATCTTGACGCTGCCCTCGGCGTCAAAAAACGCCGGTGTCGTGGCAACGACGCGAAAGCCCTTGTAATTGTCGCCCAAACAGATCGGCACCGCGGTTTGGACATAGTCCCCGAAGTCGCCCGAACTCTCTGAGCGAAGAAATCGGGTGTAGAATTCCCAAGAGACCGGTTCGTCGGCGACGCCAATGTGATAATACGTCGAGAGCACGAGTTCCAGTTTGCTGCCGTTCTTGCCGCCGACGATCATGTGATAGCCGCCACTCGAACGCATAAAGGTATCTTGAATCACGCCATAGACGACCAGCACAGCCACCACCAAAGCGATCCCCAGCGCCATCGACAGACAGGTCAGGATCGACGAGAGTCGTCGATCCGCTACGCTACGCCAGGCTATTTTCCAAAGACTCATGCGGTCATCCTGTCGCGCTGATCGTCGCTTGGTTAAGTTCGTCGAGCCGGTCCACACGCTCGAACTGACTAGATACCTCGGGCGAGTGCGTCACCAGCAGCAACGTCACTTTTTCTTCGTCACACGTCGTACGAATGAGGTCGACGATCTGTTGCTGATGCGCCGGGTCGACGTTCGCCGTGGGTTCGTCCGCCAGTAACAGCTTCGGCCGATTGGCCAGCGCCCGAGCGACCGAAACCCGTTGCTGCTCGCCGACCGACATCTGGGTCGGCTTGTGCGACATTCGAGTTGCCAGACCAACACGGTCCAGTAAGTGCTTCGCACGCTCCCGGTCCGACCGGCCGGTGGCAAAGGTCATCCCCAGCAACACGTTCTCAAGCGCCGAATAGGCGGGCAGCAAATTAAACGTCTGAAACACGTAACCGATCTTGTCGGCCCGAAAGCGATCGCGCCCGACTTCCGAGAGCCGGTTGATCTCGACGCCGTCGACACGGATTGATCCGCTGTCGGCGGTCAGGATGCCAGAGATGATGTGTAGCAACGTCGATTTGCCACCGCCGCTCCGTCCGACCAGCGCAAGCTGCTCGCCGGCGCCCACTTTGAATCGCTCGATATCGAGGACCGTTAGCAGGCCACCGTTGGGCTCGCGGTAGAACTTTTTGACCTGTTCGAGTAAGAGCATGGGATGCACAACAGTCGTTCGGGCGAAACCGACAGGCGGTGGGGAAGTCGCGTCAATTTATCAGTATCGGGCCAGATTGCAAAGTCCGACATGGTTCGATACGCATCGGCTATCGGGCCGGTTCGGCGATCAGGTCCCGCGTCGCATCGCCCGATCGATGTCGCGGCGACTATCGGCTTTCTTCAGCGCTTCACGCTTGTCATAGTTTTTTCGGCCTTTGCAGAGTCCCATCAGCACTTTGGCCCGACCATTCTTGAAGTACATCTTGAGCGGTACCAGGGTGAGTCCTTTTTCCAGAGCCCGCCGGGCAAATTTCTCGATCTCGCGACGATGCACTAGCAGCTTGCGAGGACGGCGCGGTTCGTGGTTGAACATGTTTGCCTGCGCGTATTCCTGAATGTCGCAGCCGTGCAAAAATAGCTCGTTGCGTTCCACCCGGCCATACGCTTCGGCCAGCGAAACGTTCCCCGCGCGCAGACTCTTTACCTCGCTCCCTACCAGCACGATCCCACACTCGAGATGATCGACCACGTCATAGTTATGGCGGGCCTTGCGATTCTCGGCGATCGTTCGCTCGTTGGACTTGGCTTTGTCGTCGGACGACGTCTTCTTTTTCGATTTTCCGGCCGTGGCAGGGGACTCCAGAAAGATTACTGCGTGAGGCGTTCCGGCGGACGCTCTTTTCCGGCATGGTGCGCCGTGTTAGATTGACCGGTTCGCGTCCTTATTGACCCTTGCACGGCGAATGAACCCAGGGCAACCAACGGGAGCCCGGCACAACGTGGACTTCCCGTGGCAAGCCAGAGTCTTTGACCGCGCAAACATTAATAAACTACCAGCCGGCCGGCCGATTGACGAGCCCGCCGCGCGGCGATGCATCATGGCCTTGAATCCTCATAAACTGACCGACTCGTCGCCGGCGCTCGAGGTTCATCTGCTGGGACGGCTCGATTTTGATCAGGCCGAGCAGTTTCAACAGCGATTGATCTACGAGGCGGGCGGTCGTGCGGATGGTCAGATCACGGTGCTGGTCTGTGAGCACAATCCGATTATCACGGTCGGTCGCGACGGTTCGTACGCCGATGTGCGACTGTCGACCAAGGAATTAATCAGCCGGCAGCTTGAACTACGCTGGGTGAACCGCGGCGGCGGTTGCCTGATCCACGGCCCTGGCCAGTTGGCGGTCTATCCCATTGTGCCACTCGAGCATCGAGGTTGGTCGGTCGGCGAGTACCTGCGGCGATTTCAGGCCGGATTGATGGCGATGCTCGAGTCGTTGGGAATCTCCGGCGAGACGAAGGAGGGACGCTATGGTGTCTGGGCTCGAACAGGTTTGGTCGCGGCGATGGGTGTGGCAGTGCGCGACTGGACCACCTATCACGGAGCATTCATCAACGTTTGCCCAACACTCGAGCTTCATCGCTACGTCGACACAGATCCCTATGGCGGTCGCACGATGAGCAGCCTGGTGGCGGCCCGCCGGAGACCGATTAAAATGACAGCGATTCGTGCCGCGCTAACGGCCCCGTTGGCCGAGGCGTTTGGTTGCGACCGTTATCACCTCCACACGTCGCACCCGCTGCTCGCGCAGATCGAGTCGACAAGGACGTCCCCCGCTCCTGCCGAGATTCCGGTCCGTGCTTACTGAACTGCCGATCGTTGACCGTGCGACCGATCCCGCGCCATCGTCCCAGCGACGTTTGCCGCGCTGGCTCAAGCGCAACGTGCCCAAGGGGAACGTCAACCATTTCACGGCCCGACTGATCGACGAGTTGCGGTTGGAGACCGTCTGCGACAGCGCGAAATGCCCGAACCGTATGGAGTGCTACTCGCAGCGGACGGCGACGTTTATGATTCTCGGCGACATTTGCACCCGGTCCTGTGGATTCTGCGCGGTCGCGACCGGACGAACTCGAGCGCCCGAGGCGGACGAGCCAGAGAGATTAGCAGAAGCGGCGGCGCGACTGGGGCTTGAGCACGTGGTGATCACCTCGGTCACGCGCGATGATCTGCCTGATGGCGGGGCCGCGCACTTTGCCCGTTGCGTACGTGCCGTGCGCGAGCGAACCGGAGCGGCCGTCGAAGTGCTCACGCCCGACTTCGTGCATTGCAAATCGGCGCTGGCCACCGTTGTCGACGCGGCCCCTGAGGTTTTTAACCACAACACCGAAACCGTGCCGCGTCTCTATCGCAAAGTTCGCGGGCGAAAGGCCGACTATCGCTGGACCCTTGAGCTATTGCGCCGAGTCAAGCAACAAGACCCGACGCTGAGCACCAAGAGCGGTCTGATGCTCGGGCTGGGAGAAAACCGCGACGAGCTGCTCGACACGCTGGCTGATCTGCGTAGCGTGAGTTGCGACTTTCTTACGTTGGGCCAGTACCTGCAGCCGTCGCCCGAGCATCTGCCGGTGATCTGCTATGTTCCGCCGGACGAGTTCGACGAGCTTGGCCGGCTAGCCCGGAAGATGGGTTTTTCGCAAGTTGCGAGCGGGCCGTTTGTCCGCAGCAGCTATCACGCGCGGGATATGGCTGAGGGCGGCTCCTCGGGCGTCGTCTCCGGCTGATTCCATCGCGCCGGTGCGTGTGGTACAACGGGTCGCTGACAAGGTCGACCATCGTTTATTTCTATAGGGGCCCTCTGCCATGAAACTTCATACTTTGTTGTTCGCGGGAATTGTGTGGGCGGCCGTTGCCGTGACTTCTGTCACGTCGTCTCTGGCCGAGGAAAAAACGGTCAAGGTCTTTGTCCTTGCAGGGCAATCCAACATGGAGGGCAAGGCCAAGAATAAATTGCTCGACCATCAGGCAACCGACGCGAAGACCAAGGATCTGTTCAAACATCTACGCAAGGATAACAAGTGGATTGTCCGCGACGATGTGTTTATCAAGTATCTGGAGCGTCATGGCGGGTTGACGATCGGCTACGGCAACGTCGGAAAAACGGGCGTTGAACTCGAATTCGGCACCGTGGTCGGCGACCACTTTGATGAACCCGTCGTGCTGATCAAGGCATGCTGGGGTGGGCATTCACTGGTTAAGCTTTTTCGCTCGCCGTCGGCCGGATTGCCAAGCGAAGAAAAACTGAGCGAAGAACTTGCCCAGGTAGTGAAGCGGACTAAACAGAACAACGAAAAACGCAATCGCACCGACCCGCTGCCAACGATGAAGGAGATCAAAGAGCGCTACGGTTCGTCGTATCGCAAGATGATGGCCGAAGTCAAGGAAACGACCAAGAACTACGAGACGCTCTTTCCCGCGCTCAAGGGCAAGAAACTTGAGATCGCCGGCTTCGTCTGGTTCCAGGGCTGGAATGACATGTATGGCGGTGCCGAAAAAGAATACGCCTCGAACATGAAACACTTTATCAACGACGTGCGCAAGGACCTAAAATCGCCCAAGATGCCGTTCGTGATCGGCGTGATGGGCCAGAACGGATCGAAGCCAGCCAAAGGCGCGATGGCAGCCGTTCAACAAGCCCAGATCTCGATGGAGAGCGTCCCCGAATTCAAAGGCAACGTCAAAGCGGTTCGCACCGATGTGCTGATCGACAAAGCGGCCGAGAAACTCTATCCCCACTGGCGCAAGAATATCAAAGAATGGGAACTCACCGGTTCCGACTTCGGCTATCACTACATGGGAAGCGCCATCTGGTTCAACCGCATCGGTCGCGGCATGGGCGACGCGACGCTCAAGATCATCAAAGCGCAGTGATGGTTCGCCCACGGCGCGGCGATTTACGATTCGGTCTCCTCTGGTGCGGCGGCGCTTAAACAGACTTGAGCGAGGCTGAATAGCTCCATCGCGACGTCTTCTTCCAGCCCGTCGGCGATTGCCTCGGTGTCGTCGATGACACCGAACGACTCGGTGTCGAAGGTCTCGTCCTCCTGTTCCTTGATGCTGGCGACAAGCTGGTCGATCGGCAGCGGTGCGACCCTGAGGAACTTGATCAGTTCCCCGCGCACCAATTCGTAGCGAGGCTTCGTGTACTTCTCGCTGATGACGTAAACGATCAGGCCCACGATCGTCCCGCCGATCAGCGTCGCACCGGCGATGAGCAGGTCGAGCAACCCGCTCAAAATCTGGAATTGTCCGAAAATCTTAATACCCATGCGGACAAGAAACGACCCGGTTGCAACCAGCGCGACCAGCGCGATCGCTATGGCTCCCAACTTCACGGCAAATCCATAGTGATAGCGATACGTCTCCTTGTTGCGGCGCGTGACTCGGATCATAAAGTCGCGAGCGTACTGCGCGAGTGTCGTTTCCTCTAGCGGCTGGGGATCGCCCAACCGGTCCATCACGTCTTCGACGATCCGCTCCCAAGGGGCCATGACATCAGCAATGTCGGTCGTGATTTCGGGAAATTCGTCGAGGAACCGCCAGGCGCGCATGCTGAGAAAATATTGGGCTTCTAACACGCTCAGGTCGCCTTCGGTTTCAGGCAGCACGCACCAATCGCGAATTGCCTGATCAATCCGCTGGCAGCACGGCCCCCGCCGAACGAACACCTCGCGCGTTGCTTTGTAGTCGAGCAACGCGCAAATCATCTCGTACTCTTCCTGAGCCCAACCATCCAGCGTATGAAAATGGTCCTCGATTGCTTCCTGGAGTCGGCAGATAAACTCGTCGTCCGCCTTCCAAATCGCGAGCTTCAGAACGTGGAGGTAAAAAACGAGTTGGCTGTGGTCAATCGCGCGGCCAAGTTGTTCACCGCACTGACGCAGGCAGTCGCTGAATTGTTCAAACGGGACTTCCCGCAGCAACCGATCCCAGGCACGCTCGGTGGTGTACTGGAAACGATCTGCCTGCAGCCGCTGAGCGGCCTGCAGCAGAAGTGCCGGAATTTCTTCGAGCGAGACGTCCTCCGCCAGATATTCTCGCAACAACCCGGTCAATCCCCAGTCGTGCGGATCGCTGGCGATGCCCGCGAGAATCCACTCGACGAACGACTCCTCAGACGCATGTTCGGCGTCTGTCTCCAACAAAAGATCCGAGAGCAGCGCCAGGGCAACATAGTCGCTGCTCGTCTTCGTCGTGCGCGACTTGAATTGCGCATATAACTCGCACGGCGAAGCGGACTCGATCTGCTCCTCCAGCGGAACAGGAGCCGATTCGTCCGGTTCGGTCTGGGGACTCTCAAACCGTGTGACCGGCGAAGAAGTCGCCGGTTCGGGCATGGGAGCCGGGACGTCCAAATCGACCGGCCAATCGTGCGATTCGGTCTTGCGGCTCGGCAAATTATAGCGCAACGTGTCATTGAGCGATTCATAGGCCGCGCGGATTCGCTGAAACTCCTCCGGGTGTTTTTCGGGCTTATAGCGGCGGATCAATCGGTTGTAGCTGCGTTTCAGATCGCGCAGGTCGTAATCATCGCCGAGCTGAAAAAACTCTTCGGGATCATTCGGCAGAAGCTCCCAGCGTGGCTCAGAAGACTCGCTCATGAAAAAATCCACAGGACGCATTTTATGAGAACGTACACCGTCACACCAAATCCGAAAAGTATCAGAAATCCAAAAAGACTTGCGGCTGGTTCGTTTTCGGTTTCATCCGTTGGGTCATATTCGAGCACTTCGGTAAGCCAGCCCTCCTCGAGATTGAAAAGCTGAGGGTAGCGCGACTGGATCACGCTCACGGTGCCTTGAATGGCACGTCGCGACGCCTCGTAATGTTCGTTTTGTTCGGGGCGCATCCAGCTAAGTTCGCGGTCGCGCAGCCGGTTCGCTTCGGCCTGGGGCGCAACGAGAATCGTCGCCAAGGCAGTGACAAAAGCCGGGTGGACCGCTGGGTCCGCTTGCAATTCTCGAATCGCGGCTCGTTGTGACGAGACTTGTTGTAGCCGCTTCGTTGCCGCCGCCGTTTCCAGGTGAGGGACCGCCCGGAGAGTGGACAGCCGGCCTACGAGCTGGTCGTCGTCGAGCGTCCAGAAATCTTGTCGCAGGTCGCCCAGCTGTTTCAGTATTCGCGTTTGGAAACTTTGCTCGGCGGCCTGTCGGTTGTCGGGATCCTCGTCTGCTAACTCGGCCGTTAGAACATCGGTCGGCTGAAGAAACTCGCGCCGCCACCTCATGATCACTTCTGCTTCCGACCGTGGATCAAGAGCCAAAACTTGCCGCAAGTAATCGCGCTGGCGAGTCTCACTCACGGTCGATCCCTTCGTCCAGCGGAAAGCCAAGACTCGACAACGTGATCAACAATCCCTCTCGGGCGTACTCGAACAGTTCCTTATCGCCCGATTCCAAGGATGCTTCGAACGAATCGAGCGCCTGTTCCAGTTCGTCGCGCTGATAGGTCCCGACCTCTCCAACCACACGTTCGGCGAACAGCACCAGATGTTGGTTCGCCAGGTCATCGCGGGGAAAGAACTTGAGCTCCTGCATACGAGCAATGGCGGCTTCCAGTTCCTTTTTTGATAGACTTTCACTGTTCTGCGTGAGCACGGTCTGAAATTTCTTTCCCGTCTCGGGGACGTACGCCTCCACCTCGAGAATGCCGTTCAGGTCATAAGTGTAACGAAGATGGACCGGCTGTCCCGAAGGTCCCGGGGGAATCCCGATCACTTCGAGCGAGCCGAGCAGCAGGTTGTCTTTGACCTTGCGCGACTCGCCCTGAAAAACTCGTACGGCCATGATTCGCTGATTCGGATGGCGTGTGTAAACGATCTCTTCTCTCGAAACCGGAATGGTCGTGTTGCGGTGGATGATTGGAAAGAAAAAACCGCTCATTTCCCGACGGCCAAAATCTCTGGTGACCTCTACCCCCAATGTAAAGGGGCAGATGTCGGTCATCACCATATCGTCGACCGCGGCGTCATCTTCGATCAGCGCGGCTTGTACCGCGGCACCCAACGCAACCACCTCGTCGGGATTAAATCTGGCTTGCGGTTCGGTCTCGAAAAACTCCTGGACGAATTGCCGAACCGCCACAGATCGTGTGGCGCCGCCGACAAGGACCACTTCAGAAATCTCGTCAGCCGGGATCCGTGCATCTCGCAAGGCTCGCGACAGGGGACGAGTCAAGCGTTTTACGAGCGGGTCGCAGATCTCGCTGAGTTGGCTCCGCGAGAGCTCGAGCGTCTTTGGCTCGTCGGCAAATTCTCCCGCGTCATCCGGAATTCGTATCTGGGTGTTCTCTGCCTCGACCAACCGCCGTTTGGCCGCCTCACACTCTTCGCTGAGACGGGCCACATGGAGCGGCAGCTGGAGTTCAGCCGTTTCTAGTTGCCGGCCCTGTTGCCGCAGGACCCAGGCGACGATCCGGGACGTGAAATCTTCGCCGCCCAATTGTGTCTCGCCCGAGGTGGAAATAATCTCCAGGGTTCCTTCGAAGACCTGCATCACGGTGACGTCGAAGGTTCCGCCGCCCAGGTCGACAACGACCAGATTTTTCTCGGCCTGCCGGTCGTTATAACCATATACCAACGCGGCAGCCGTCGGTTCGTTGACGATGCGTCGCACGTTGAGCCCGGCCATCTCACCGGCGAGCTTGGTCGCTTTGCGCTGGTTGTCATTGAAATAGGCGGGAACGGTAATCACCGCGTCGCGCACTTCGCAGCCAAGAAAGTTCTCGGCGTCTTCAAGCAGGCTGCGGAGCACGAGGCTAGAAAGCTCGGTGCTGTTGTATTCTTGCCCCCCGATCTCGACGCGCTTCCCGGTGCCCATCCAGCGCTTGAAACACGAGACGCAACGCTCCGGTTGCGTAACGCGGAGCTCTTTGGCCGGCGCCCCGACGACCGCTTCACCGCTCTTCAGCACCCCGACGACCGACGGCGTCATCATTTGGCCGTGCGCGTTAGGGATCAGTCGCGACTCGCCGTCCTGAAAAACGCTGCACAGCGAGTTCGTTGTGCCTAAATCGATTCCAATGATTAGCGACACAAGATGTTCCTGTGATTAAAGGCCAGCGACTGAGTGCCATTCCTGTCAATCGGTAAGCGGTGCGCTGCTGCCCTCTTCGAGCCGTAGAGGCCATGATACGAAAAGTTTTCGCGACAAACCAGCATCGATGGCCCTGGCCCCCAGCGACAATCGCTGTCTCACTGGACTCCTAGTGTTGAGCGATGCTTGGCTCGCCCAAGTCCCGGAATCGTTCCACCCGTAGAACGGTGACCAAGCCAAATGAGACGGCTAGCCCGACGGCAATACCCTTCAGGTCGGCGTACCAGTCGTTCATGTCACAATGTCGTCCGACCGGTATCTGCAACAGTTCGTCGACGACCCCATAACAAGCCAGTACGACAAAGATCACTGCCAGAGAGCGAAAATTCAGCGGCCGAAATATCCACACGTTCGCGGCGCACAGCACCGCCAGCCCGGCGTAGGCTCCGAAGTGAAGCAGCTTGTCCGAGATCGTTGGCACGCTGCGCGGCGTGATGGGGGCATGGGTACCAAGAAAAAGCCCCAGCCAATAGACGATCAGCGCGATCATCATCAACCCAGACGATCGATGGGCGAATCGATACAACATCAGCGGCAGCTTGGAAGAGTTCGAGGTCATGTCTGCCACAAAGTAAACAAATCGTTGCCGGTGAGTCACCACGTGAGAAAAGACCCTCGAAGCCACTAGATACCTGTATTCTGGATGAACTGCCCCAGATGTAAAGGGCCAATTTGATGGGGCCAGTCGGTCGTGAAAGCAAAAATCGTTGGTGACCGGTGGCGTTCGATAAGCAGTTCTCATCGAACGGCACCCCATGATAATCAACATAACATGTTTTTATTAAAGTACTTACGTCGTATTTGTCGGTATGAACAATGGGTTTTTTCGGTCTCCGATACATACCCCCCGAGCGATCCGGTACTCACTTGACGAGCCACTGCGCAGGCCTTAGGCTGGTATCTCTTATCCGAATAGTGAGACTCCGCTCTATTCGTTCTAGTAATTCCTTCAGGCCTTCTCCGGATGCAGCTAAAAACCCTCAAAGTGTTCTGCGACGTCGTCTCGCACCGAAGCTTCTCGCGCGCTGCGGATGCCAATGGCATTTCGCAGTCGGGAGCGAGCCAGTTGGTGCATCAGCTCGAGGAGCGTCTCGGCGTGAAGCTGATTGACCGCTCGAAGCGACCCTTTGTGTTGACGCCCGAGGGACAGGCCTATTTCGAGGGCTGCCGAAAGCTCGTTCGCAAGTACGATGCGCTGGTTGAGCGGGTTTCGACCATGCACCGCGACGTCGCAGGGCGGGTCACGGTGGCCTCGATCTATTCGGTCGGCCTGCATCACATGAACGAATATCTGCAGGAATTTCTCGGCCAACATCCCCGGGCCAATGTCCGACTCGAATACCAGCATCCGCAGCGCGTCTATGAAATGATCAGCGATGACGAGGCGGATCTGGGATTGGTGAGCTATCCCAAGGGTTCGCGCACGGTCAAGGCGATCATCTGGCGACAGGAGCCGATGGTATTGGCCTGCGCCCCCAGCAGCGATCTGGCCGACCGTTCGTCGATCACGCTCGACGAACTGGCAGGTCGAAAGATGATCGGCTTCGAGACAGGCCTGACCATCCGTCGCCAAGTCGATCGCGCCTTGCAGGCTGCCGGCGCGGACGTCGACGTGACGATGGAGTTCGACAACGTCGAAACAATCAAACGGGCGATCGAGATCGACGCCGGTGTCGGTCTTCTTCCAGAGCCGACCGTGGCCCGTGAGGTCGAGGCCGGCACACTTGTGGCGTTGTCGCTGGCCAGTGGTGGCTTGGTTCGTCCGCTGGGAATCATTTATCGTCGCGGCAAAGAGCTCAGCGACACCACGATGCGGTTCATGGAGTTGTTGATTGACAAAGGCCAAGCATTCGGTGGCGAAGGTCCACAAGGTAACGGCGAGTTGCAAGCGACCACAGAAAACAACGGCACCGAGGATAGCGCCAGCGACGCGGCGTGTGGACTTCCGACAGGCAGCACGACCGCACCACTTGAACACGTTAAGAACGCGGCGGATCAATAGGACCTAGCGCAGATCATCCGCGCGTGGGAACACGAAACACAGACGGAAGAAGACAGAAAAATAAAAAAGGTGGAATGCGACATGGAACGTAAGAATTACGGTTTACCGGCTGCCTCAGGCTTGTACGATCCGGCCAACGAAAAAGACAGTTGTGGCGTCGGCTTCGTCGCGCACGTCAAAGGCGAGCGCTCGCACCAGATCATCCTGGACGCTGAGCATGCGCTGCGCGTAATGACTCACCGCGGTGCATGCGGGTGTGAAGCGAATACGGGGGACGGTGCCGGCATCATGACGGCGCTGCCGCATGAGTTTCTCACCAAGGTGGCTCGCGAAGATCTTCAGGCCGAACTGCCCGAGCCGGGCCGTTTTGCGGCCGGACTGATCTTTCTGCCGCAGATCGAGTCCGAGCGAGAACACTGTCGCCAGGCCTTCGAGCGGATCATCGCCGAACAAGGCCAGAGGCTGGTCGGTTGGCGCAAGGTTCCGACCGACGCCCAGGGCGCCAATATCGGTCCGTCGGCCCGGTCCACCGAACCGGTCATCGAACAATTGTTCGTGGCGGCCGCAGAGGGCCTCGAGGGAGATGCGTTCGAGCGACAGCTCTATGCGATTCGCAAACGAGCCAGCCATCTATTGCGCAACGACGAGAACCTAGAACAGTCCAAGATTTTCTACATCTGCAGCCTTTCGACCAAGGTGATCATCTATAAGGGCCAACTGATGCCCGAGCAGGTGATGCCCTATTTTCCTGATCTGGCCGATCCGGATTACACGAGCCACTTGGCGATGGTCCACTCGCGGTTTTCGACCAATACGTTCCCCTCCTGGGACCGCGCTCAGCCGAACCGATTCATGAGCCACAACGGCGAGATCAACACGCTTCGTGGCAACTCGAACTGGATGCGTGCTCGCGAGGGTGTCGTCGAAAGCGACCTGTTTGGCGAAGAGGTAAAGAAGCTCTTTCCCGTGGTCGAGCCCGACTGCAGCGACTCGGGAACCTTCGACAATGTGCTTGAGTTCCTGTTGATGACCGGCCGGTCGTTGCAGGAAGCCGTGATGATGATGGTGCCCGAGGCATGGCAAAACCACGACCAGATGTCGGAAGAGAAGCGGGCTTTTTATGAATATCACTCGGCGCTGATGGAACCGTGGGACGGCCCTGCGTCGATCGTCTTTACCGATGGTCAGTACATCGGTGCGGTGTTGGATCGCAACGGGCTCAGGCCGAGCCGCTATTACGTCACGCATGACGACATTGTGATCATGGCCTCGGAAGTCGGCGTCGTGCCGGTCGAACCGGAGAAGGTCAAGTACAAAGGCCGGTTGCAACCCGGGCGGATGTTCTTGGTCGACTTTGAACAGGGCCGGCTGATTCCCGACGAAGAACTCAAGAGCGAATTCTCCAAGAAGCGGCCTTATGGCCAGTGGCTTCGCGATCAGCGGATTCATCTTAACGACCTCGAACCGAACCTCGAGCCCCATGGGTTCGATCCTGACACGCTACTTGCAAGGATGCAGGCGTTTGGCTTTACCACCGAAACAATGCAGTTCATGCTCAGGCCGCTGATCCATGAAAAGCGTGATCCGGTCGGTTCGATGGGCAACGACTCGGCGCTGGCCTGTTTGTCGGACCAGCCGCGGCTATTGTATGACTATTTCAAGCAACTCTTCGCGCAGGTCACGAACCCGGCGATCGACTCGATCCGCGAAGAAGTGATCATGTCGCTTGAGTGCTACATCGGTCCCGAAGGCAACGTGGTCGATTCGACCGAACAGCAGTGCCACCGATTGCTGGTCCCGCATCCGATTCTGTCCAACGAGCAGCTCGCGGCGATCAAACATATGAACTATCGCGGTTGGCAAACCCGCACGATTGACACCACCTGGGTCAAGAGCGAAGGCCCCGATGGCATGAACGTGGCATTGGATCGTATCTGCCAAGAGGCCGAAGCTGCGATCGACGAAGGCTATAGCCTAATTGTGCTGTCTGATCGCAACATGGACTCCGAGCATACACCGGTTAGCGCGTTGCTGGCATGCGGCGCGGTGCACCAACATCTTGTGAGTCAAGCGAAGCGAACTCGCATCGGCATCGTCGTCGAGAGTGGCGAGGCCCGCGAGGTGCATCATCACTGCCTATTGGTTGGCTTTGGGGCCGACGCGGTGAACCCCTACCTGGCGTTCGAGGCACTCTGGCAAGATCGTCGTGATGGACAGCTTGGCGAGGAGTTCAGCGACGATGACAAAGTCGTGGCTGCGTACCGCAAAGGCGTCGCCAAGGGAATGCTCAAAGTGATGGCCAAGATGGGCATCTCGACGTTGCAGTCATACAAGGGCGCGCAGATCTTCGAGGCCGTCGGCCTGCGAGACGAGGTGATGCAGCGCTGCTTTGCCGGCAGCGCCAGTCGTATTCAGGGAGTCGGTTTCGAGGTACTAGCCAAAGAGGCGCTGCGTCGCCACACGCTTGGCTACCCGGCCGGTAGCAACGGCAAGTTACCGGTGTTGCCGAATTTGGGCGAGTTTCACTGGCGAGCCCAAGGCGAGCGTCATCAATGGACGCCCGAGTCGATCTCCAACCTGCAAGTTGCCGCACGCACGAACAACAAGGAAGCGTATCAGCAGTTCGCCGACATGATCAATGCCGACTCGCGATCGCGCTGCACACTCAAGGGCTTGCTGACGTTCAAGCCGGATTTTGCCGAGTCGATCCCGCTTGAGGAGGTCGAACCGGCCAGCGAGATCGTAAAACGTTTCTGCACGGGGGCGATGAGCTTCGGCTCGATCTCGGCGGAGTCGCACGAGTCGCTCGCGATCGCGCTGAATCGCGTCGGCGGCAAGAGCAACACGGGCGAAGGCGGCGAAGACCCCAAGCGATTCGATCCGTTACCCAACGGGGACAGCAAGCGATCAGCGATCAAGCAGGTTGCCTCGGGCCGGTTTGGTGTGACGATCTGGTATTTGACGAACGCCGACGAGCTACAGATCAAGATCTCACAAGGCGCGAAGCCGGGCGAAGGTGGCGAACTGCCGGGCCCCAAAGTCGACGAGAACATCGCGAGGATTCGCTACTCGACTCCAGGCGTTGGTTTGATCAGTCCGCCGCCCCATCATGACATTTATTCAATCGAAGATCTGGCCCAACTGATCCACGATCTGAAGAACGCTAACCCATCGGCCCGAGTGAGCGTGAAGCTCGTCTCGGAAGTCGGCGTCGGCACGATCGCCGCCGGTGTGTCGAAGGCGCATGCGGACCACATCTTGATCTCCGGCGACGGGGGTGGCACCGGCGCTTCGCCGCTCACGAGCATCAAACATGCGGGGCTACCCTGGGAGTTGGGCATTGCCGAGACTCACCAGACTTTGGTAATGAACGATCTGCGGAGCCGTACTGTTCTGCAAACCGATGGTGGCCTGAAGACCGGTCGCGACGTCGTGATCGCCGCGATGCTCGGAGCCGAAGAGTTTGGCTTTAGCACGGCGCCGCTGGTCACGTTGGGATGTATCATGATGCGAAAGTGTCATCTCAACACCTGCCCGGTTGGCATCGCCACGCAAGATCCCGACCTGCGGAAGAAATTCAAAGGCAAGCCCGACCATGTGGTCAACTATCTGTTCATGATCGCCGAGGAAGCCCGCAAGATCATGGCCGAGCTTGGCTTCCGTACGGTCCTTGAGATGGTCGGCCGCGTTGATGCACTCGAGACCGACGCGGCGATCAAACACTGGAAGTCCGATGGGCTCGATCTGGCACCGATCCTTTCGCCGGCCAAGAAGCCGCACGAGGGGGTCGATGTCTATTGCACGATCAAGCAGGACCACTCGCTCGAACTGGCTCTGGACAACAAGCTAATCGAATTGGCCGCACCGGCGATCGAGAATGGCGAGAAGGTCAAGATTGAACTGCCGATCGTCAACACTAACCGCACGGTCGGCACGACGCTCAGCCACACGATCGCCAAGAAGTGGGGCGAGAAATGTCTCCCCGATGGCACGGTACACATCAAGCTCAACGGTTCAGCCGGCCAGAGCTTCGGTGCGTTTTTAGCCCGGGGTGTGACCCTGGAACTCGAAGGCGACGCCAACGATTATGTCGGTAAGGGCCTTAGCGGTGGTCGGGTCATTATCTATCCACCGATCAAAAGCAGCTTTAAGCCGGAAGAAAATATCCTCATCGGCAACGTCGTGCTCTACGGAGCGACCGGCGGCCAGGCGTTTTTCCGCGGTCGGGCGGCCGAGAGATTCTGTGTCCGCAATAGCGGTGCTCAGGCGGTGATCGAGGGCATCGGCGATCATGGTTGCGAATATATGACGGGCGGTCGCGTGGTGATTCTTGGTCCCACCGGGCGCAACTTCGCGGCCGGCATGTCGGGCGGAATCGCTTATATCTATGACCCCAACGACACCTTTAGCCTTCACTGCAATCTCGGCATGGTTGAGTTGGAGCGGCTCGACGGGGAACACGAAATCGACGAAGTCCGCAGCCTGATCGAGTCGCACAAGAAAGCGACTGGCTCAGGCGTTGCCGCCGACTTGCTCGGACGCTGGGAAGAGGCCGTGACGCAGTTCGTCAAAGTGATGCCAACCGATTACAAACGCGTGCTGGCCGAACGCGCCGCACGCGACGAAGAACAAGAATCCCCTGTACATGGAGTAATGGCCGATGGGTAAGCCCACCGGATTTAAAGAGTACGCACGCGAGACGGTCCCGTATCGTGATCCGCTGATGCGACTCACCGACTACTACGAAATCTACACCGACCCGCCTGAGGAACATCTCAAGACGCAGGGCGCTCGGTGTATGGATTGTGGCATTCCGTTTTGCCAGTCTTCCACTGGCTGTCCGGTTGATAACCTGATCCCCGAGTGGAACGACCTGGTCTACAAGGGTCGTTGGCGCGACGCAATCGATCGATTGCACAAGACGAATAACTTTCCTGAGTTCACGGGTCGGGTTTGTCCCGCGCCGTGCGAGGGTGCCTGTGTGTTGGGCGTGAACGAACCGGCCGTGACAATCAAGAACCTAGAGAACTCGATCATCGATCGGGCGTTCTCCGAGGACTGGGTCACTGCCAATCCGCCAGAGCAACGGACCGGCAAGAAAGTCGCGATTGTCGGCTCTGGGCCGGCCGGACTGGCCGCCGCCGCGCAGCTCAACTCTGCTGGACACAATGTCACGGTCTACGAGCGGGCCGACCGCATCGGCGGACTGTTGATGTATGGCATCCCCAACATGAAGCTCGACAAGAAGCTCGTCGAGCGCCGGGTGAACCTGCTGCGAGAAGAAGGGGTCGAATTCGTCACCGGCGCGCATGTGGGCAAGAAGGAAGACTGGCCCGTCGGTCATATGACCGCCATCATGGAAGAGCGCGGCCACGAGATCCGGTTTATCGATCCCAACGATCTGCGCAGCGATTTTGACGCGGTGATCATGTGCACCGGGGCGACCCGGCCGCGCGATCTACCGATTCCGGGGCGGGAACTCAACGGCGTCTATTTCGCCATGGATTTCTTGACCCGAAACACGAAGAGCCTGTTGGACTCGAATCTCGACGACGGCCATTGTATGTCGGCCGAAGACAAAGACGTGATCGTGATCGGCGGGGGCGACACGGGGACCGATTGCATCGGCACGTCGCTGCGACATGGCTGCAAGAGCCTGGTGAATTTCGAACTGCTGCCCGAACCGCCGGAAGATCGTGCCGATGACAATCCCTGGCCGCAATGGCCGCGAATTTTCCGTGTCGACTACGGTCATGAAGAAGCGACAGAGCGTTTCGGCCAAGACCCGCGAGAGTATTGCATTCTCAGCAAAGAGTTCGTCGGCGACAGCAACGGTAACTTGGCCGGAATCAAGACCGTGCAGGTCGAATGGGCCAAGGGTGACAACGGTCGGTTCGCGATGGAGGAAGTGCCCGGTTCCGAAAAAATATGGAACGCGGATTTGGTGTTGCTATCGATGGGTTTCCTCGGTCCGGAAGAAACGGTGGGCAAGATGCTCGGCTTCGATCTGGACGAAGGTCGCGGCGGCATGAGCACCTTCAAAGCCGAATACGGCCGCTTCGCCACCAGCATGGATGGCGTCTTTGCCGCCGGCGACTGTCGCCGAGGTCAAAGCCTCGTCGTCTGGGCCATCAACGAAGGCCGCGCCGCCGCCCGAGAGTGCGACCGCTACCTGATGGGCTCAACGGTTTTGCCGTAGCGCGCCGAGTGCTCCCGTTCTTTTCTGTAAAGCCGCGACCAGTGGTCGCGTCGGCACGTCGATCACCACCCCACTCCTCATATCGGCAACATCGCCTTGCGCTTGAGCGACTCTTCTGACGGCGGGCCGCTGTCCTCGATCACGGTCTCGTAGGAAAAATCGGGAGGCTCGCCTTCAAAGCCGATGATCCTTGAATGCTCGATGATCTCGGGAATGAACAGCATATCGTCAACGCGACTGATGAAATACGGTGTCCCATCGAATAGAAATGACCGACCCTCGGCGGTTATCAGTTGATCGAAGGAATCAAAGTAGGTCATTACTCGGGGAGCCCCGGTAAGGATGCCAGACGTGGTCGTGATGAAGTAGAGATCGTTCGCTCCGTAGTAAGTTATATTAAGCGGAAATATACCAACCGCCGCCATGGTATCGCCGTCAATCTTTAATTCAACGATCGTTGTATTCCCCACGGCGAACAATCGTCCCATGTGCAGCGTGATCGAACGGACATATTGCCCTTGAAGTTCGTCAAGCACGTGCTCGCTGACGGTCTCCAAGACGCCGTCGCGATTGCGAAGCGTCATCACCCTCTGATCCCCAGAGCCGATGGCAAAAAACTTCTTGCGCTCCGGGCAATATAGAACGCGGTGAGGCCGTACGCCCGCGTTGTCGATGATCTGGCAGCGCTCGTAGCCATCGCCGCTCTTTCGGTAGACAAAGAGCCGATGTCGTCCCGTGTCGTCCGCGACCAACAACTGGCCATCGCTGACGATCGAGTGCGGCCCAGCAATGTCCGCGTCGAGCGTCTTCCAGTTTTTGATCGGAGCGGCCAGATCGTCGGAGTAGATAATCTGATGATGCCAGCAGTCGACGATGAAGTAGTCGTCGCCGATCTTGGTCAGGAAGGTCGCCGTGTAGAGGTTTTCTTCCCAGCCCATGAGATCTCTGAGTGCCAGACGCGCGAGTTGGTGTGTGATTGCCGCTTACCATGCTATCGAGACACCCCGGGCGGCTACTTGAGAAAGTTGGTGTCGTTTCGCCAATCTGTCAAATTGCTCAGACCGTCACGGTGCTAGCACGAAATGGTGCCGAGACCTCAAGCCGTTATCGTCGAGGGCGTCAACGAAATGGGGGCCCCGTTTGGACGATTTCCTCTGGGTTGCCGACACGCGGGGCGTGACAGATAAATTGGCGGTCGGTGGATTGTTTGCCACCCTGTTACCGTTGCCTGGATTTCGCCTTTTACTCTTCCGAGGCCAGGAGGTCTTAGCTGCCTTCGCTTGCCAGACTGGCTACACTCTTTTTGGTTCGGGCAAAGAATCCACTCGGCTTAACCCGCCGCCATCCGTGCGGTTCCCTTTGCTCCTCTGGGTTAATTTTGCTCGACAGGCTGTTGTTAATGACTGAACTTGGGCCAGTTTTCTATGGGGCCGGGAAGGTCACGGAAAGGTCTTCGTGGGCATACGAGAATGTCGGTCGGCTCTGAATGTTTCCGACGGCCGAACAAAACGGAAGCCAAGGAAAATGGCCTCTCGCGGGTCAGAAATCGGGACTTGATGCCATGAGGAATGAATAGTCGGACATCAGCATGGGGATCTAGATATTCCAGACGGTTCCGCTGCAACCCTATTCCAAACGGTATCCGGCAGCCGAATGCGCAACCCCGGGTCCGACCACCTTTCCGACCTGTTTTGCCGGCCCATTCTAAGACGGTCGTTTCGGAATGGTAGGTCATCGAAATCAAACCGCCGAGGCCTGACGGATTCAGCGTCGATCGTGATCGCTAAGTTGCACAGGTCGTGATCACTTGGGGCATCTTTCGGCTACCCGCTAACTTCCGAGGTGTTGGCGACCGAGGGCAGTTTGATTCGGTCAGCACTCGGTTTCTTGGTGTCATCGACCTGATGACAAAATGACCCGCTCGCCCTCGTCCGCTTCGTGAAGCAGGTCGATGTGACCGACGCCGGTCATCCGCCGCGCCGCAATGCGCATCCCGTTACTTAAGTGTTGCAATCAGGTATTCGATGGGACTCTTGTATTTCGCGTCCGGAGCGCTTGGGTACACGACATGGCACTCGACGCCCAACTCGATGCAGCGCTTTTGCAGGCCAACGCCAAAGGTGGCGCCGTGGATCGAGTGTGTAGAGAGCCCCAGAGCGGGCGGCTTATTGCCATAGGCCAGAAAGACTGTGGTTATAAGATGTGTCACAACAGCCTCTCTCACCCCCATCAGGGCCGGCGTCAATTCCCGCACTCTCTTCATTCTTCGTTTCCTATCTCTTCCTTTGTCGATTACGATTTGCGATTCGCGTTTGCTCCGCGCAAAGCCGGACTCCGCCTCGATCAGAAGGGCATATTCGCTCATAGGGTCTTTCACTGCCTTTCTGCCATCGGCTTCAACTTAAAGTACTTGATACTAAGTCCTTTATTCGGGGGTTTATGGGTATACAGGATCTAGTTTCGTCCCTCTTTCAGTTCGAGTTCAACGGGTTCGGTGTCCATCCAGTCGGCTTTCGTAAATGGAATGGCGACGCCGCGACTACTGACCGGGTAACGTCCTCACGAGGCGGAAGCCCAAGCCACTGAGCCGGTAGTAGCGGGGGTTGTTCTGGCAGCCGTTGCGAGCCGCCGACCGGCAATAGGCGGCAGTGCTGCCCCAACTGCCGCCGCGGAAGACGCGCTTATTGTAGGACGCCCCGGCCGGTGCGCCCGTCGGATCC
>Ga0114996_10000584_pt1 | contig 50895 bp, 51 predicted proteins | sample ArcticOcean_MG_C_4_FD_87039 | JGI IMG/M metagenome (GOLD analysis project Ga0114996, IMG submission 87039) | Marine microbial communities from western Arctic Ocean - ArcticOcean_MG_CB4_134 | ecosystem: Environmental > Aquatic > Marine > Oceanic | place: Arctic Ocean: Canada Basin | collected... | reverse complement strand
GCCGCTCCTATTTTCCGGGCACGTGCCGAGACACTCCTGTCTCTATCCGTGCCAACGATCTCTCCATCTATCTTTGCCTTCTTCAAGGCCAAACCAATCGAGCTCCCAATCAGCCCCATGCCTACGATTGTTATCTTGCTCATTACGGGCCTCCTTGCACCGTCTCTGTATAGCGTACGATGCACTTATGCATTAAGGAATGGCACTTCTCTACAGGATGTGCCCCAGTACAACGAAGCCTATCATATTCGCTATGGGGCTTAGAACCCCCCAGAGCAAATCCATATCCGTGAACCAGTCTACCATGATTATTCCGAGTAGGATGGCTGGGCCTGATGCCTCCCAACGGGCAACTATGTTGGCCAGTCTGTGCGGCAAGACTCCTATTGCTACCTTGGAGCCATCGAGTGGAAACAATGGAATCAGGTTGAAGACGGCCAGTATGATGTTGAAGAATATTATGAACCCCAGAAGATCGGCAAACAAGCTGCCGATATCCTGGTCTTGTAACCCTCCAAAATAGAAGGGCGACTGCCAGGATACAAGCCCGACTCTTATTGGTATGGCGAATATGGAGGCGGTTATCAGGTTTGCCACTGGGCCAGCCGCGGATACGATTGCCATGCCTTTCCTGCCACCGTTCCGTAGGTTGTGCGGATTCACCGGCACTGGCTTTCCCCAGCCGAACCCCATCAGAATAAGCATGATTGAGCCAACTGGATCTAGGTGTCTGATTGGGTTCAACGAAAGACGGCCTAAGCGCTTGGCCGTTGGGTCTCCAAGGCTGTATGCGACCGCGGCGTGGCTGAATTCATGGACGGTGATGGCGACAATCAGGGCTAATCCTACAGTTGCGAGGAACGTCGAGAACACGGTGGCAAATGCTCCAGGATTGTCGAGGAGAAGGTCTAAAGAACGTAAAAGCATAGATGAATGGAGTGCAAGGGAAGGTGAAACCCATTATACATAGTTTTCGAATCCAGTGGAATCGCAGTAGGCTATTGGGGAGAGACATATGGCAACCGTTGAGTTGTTATCAACGGAATATAGTGTTCTCTAGCTTGGCTCTTTGGAGATTAAATCACCACCACTGCTTAGATCATGTCGAGTGGGGGTAAGGCGTCGATTATGCCTTTGTCCTTGGCTTTGCCGAAAAGGGTTTCAAGCGCCTTCTGTCCCTCATCGCCAAGGTCCATGGTGTCCTCGTTCACGTACATCCGTACGAAACGGCGGCAAGTCTCTTTGTCGGTGCCACGACTGAACTTCATAGCGTACTCCAGGGCCTCGTCCTCGTGCTCAAAAGCGAAGAGTATGCTTTCTCTTAGACCATCTACCATCTGGGTTGCGAAGGCCTCACCCAGATCGCGGCGCACCATATCCAGTCCGAGCGGGATAGGCAGTCCGGTGTCCTCTCCCCAGGCCTCTCCAAGGTCTAGCACCTTTGCCAGTCCAAGGCTCTCGTAGGTTATCTGCCCTTCGTGTATGAGAAGACCAGCGTCCACCTGTTTTTCCTGAACGGCTGCGACAATGCTGTCGAACGCCATAGGCACCGCTTCGAAGCCTTCCGCGTACAGTCGGAGAAGCAGGTACGCCGTGGTGTGCTCGCCGGGAATGGCGATGCGGGATCCGCTCAACTGTAGTCCTGCGCGCTCGTTCAGTGCAACCACCATAGGCCCGTAGTTACGGCCTATGGATGAACCAACACGCATTATGCGGTACTTGTCCGCAACCGTGTGGTAGGCTCCTGTGGATATGGCTGTGCCTTCCAATTCACCCACAAGGGCTCGTTGATTGAGAGTTTGGATATCCTCCAGTACGTGTTCCACTTGGTAGTTGCCTATCTGCACTTTCCCGTGTGCGATGGCATAGTACATGAAGGCGTCATCGGCGTCAGGGGTATGACCAATGCGGATTACTGACATGATTCCTCCGTAGCTAATGTTCTTTAATTGAGCAGTTCTATGTAGCCCTATGTTAGGTGAAACACAGACTGGACACAACCCCAGTGCACCGCAGGTTGAGATATTTTGTCGTAATGTTATTGAGTGACGCTGTGTTTTGAATGTGGAAGTTACAAGGCTAATGGTGGTGTGTTATGCGTTCTCTTGATCTTCCCTGCAAACGGATTGTGTATATATACGGTAATTTTCGATGGATGGATTGTTCCTTTGTTTTTTGCTGTACAAGCGCAGGTTTTCAAAAGCGCTGGTCAAAGCTTACAGATGTGGCATTGATAGGGAGAACTGGCACATCGGCCGTCAGAGCCGAAAAACACGGCGAATATCCCTGGTGAGTCCTATGATTTCCTTGGAAGGGGGAGTCGAGGTGAGGTCAGTATGAAGCGGGGTTATGGATATGCGACGACGACGAACCGCCCAGATATCCAGTCCTTTTTCGAGTACCCACCCCGGGTTTTCACGTGTGACCCAGTAGTATTTGCGCCGTCCGTCGTCACCCTCTTTTATTACATCCATGTAGGTGCGCCGTCCAAGGTGTGTCAGTGACACGCCCATTATCTTTTCCACAGGCACGTTAGGGAGGTTCACGTTGAGAAGAAGGGGCGGAGCGAGTTTGCCCTCGGCTACTGCCTGCGCAAGAGACCTCACGGTCTGCGCCGCAGGTCCGAATTGGACATCTTTTAACGCGGCAACGGAGACGGCTATGGAGGGTATGGAGCGGAAATGGCCTTGAAGTGCGGCACCCATTGTGCCTGAAATAAAGACGTCGTTCCCCATGTTGGAACCCTGGTTGATTCCTGAAACTACTAAATCCACAGGCCCTTCAATCAGGGATTCAAGGGCGACTATAGTGCTGTCTGCGGGGGTTCCTTCCACAGCGTATGCCTCTATTCCCTTCACCATAGGCACAACCTCGGCAACCCTTATGGGTTGGTTAAGAGATATGGCTGTGCCTATGCCGCTTTGTTCTCTGTCTGGTGCTACCACCACCACTTCTGCTATGTCGCGGAGCGCCTCCACGACGGCCCATAGGCCGGGTGAGCGAATACCGTCGTCATTTACGGCTAGTATTTTCAATGGAGGTAGCTCTCAAATGGAAATATACCGAGAACAACGTTGTCTATCAGATGTGTCTTGCCTATTCGTATTGCCAGGGATACCAGGGCTGTTTCTCGAATGGCATCAAGTTCGCTCAGGGTGTCTGGGTCTGCGATGCTGATGTACTCCAGTTTGGCCGCAGGCTCTGCGCCTATGATGTATTGCATGGCCTCCCTTATAACCGAAGCCTGCCGCACACCGTTGCTATACATCTGATGCGCCTGGTACAGGGCGGTCCACAGCACTCGGGCTGCTAGGCGTTCCGCGGGGCTCAGGTAGGCATTCCGACTGCTCATGGCGAGGCCGTCGATTTCACGTACAGTGGGGAGCGCAATCAGCTCAACGCCAAGGTTGAGGTCGTTGTTCAACCTGCGGATTACCTGTGTTTGCTGGGCGTCCTTTTGGCCGAAGTAAGCTCTGTCCGGCCTGACGATGTTGAACAGCTTTGTAACCACGGTGGCGACGCCTCTGAAGTGCTCAGGCCTTGATTCCCCCTCCAGACGGCTGGCTACCTGTCCCACGTTTACCCATGTATCGAATCCCGTGGGATATATATCATCCGGCTGGGGTATGAAAACCAGGTCGACTCCCAACTTCTCCAGCAGAGTCAAGTCTTGTTCCTGGTTTCGAGGATAGGCAGTGAGGTCTTCTTTTGGGCCGAACTGGGTGGGGTTTACGAATATGCTCACGGCAACGGTTGAGTTGTCTTTCTTCGCCCGCCTCACTAGGGAAAGGTGGCCTTGGTGGAGTGCACCCATGGTTGGCACAAGGCCAAGGGGCCGATTCACCTCTCTCATGGTCGAAGTCATCTCAGAGACTGTAAGGACAATCTTCATGTGTTAGTGCACTTGTGCCTGTAGCTCGGCCAGGACGTCCTCTTTGATGTGGTAGCTGTGTTCACTGCCTGGGAAGCGCTCGTCCTTTACTTCGCTTATGTATTCGGTGACGGCGCTACTTATGGTCTCTCCCAGGTTTGCGTATTGTTTGGCGTGTTTGGGGGCGAAATCACTGAAGAGGCCGAGCATATCGTGGAAGACCTGCACTTGGCCGTCGCATGCTTTACCAGCGCCTATGCCGATGGTCGGTATGGAAACGCGCTCTGTGATGAGTTTAGCCAGGGAAGCTGGTACGCATTCTAACACAATTGCGAAGGCTCCCGCCTGTTCAAGTGCTCTGGCATCCTCAATAAGCTGTACAGCCGCCTTTAGTGACTTGCCCTGCACTTTGTAACCCCCCATTTGGTTGACGGACTGGGGTGTAAGGCCTATATGTCCCATTACCGGTATGCCGGATGAGACCATGCGATGCACTGTGGGAGCCATTGAGACTCCTCCTTCTAGCTTTACCGTCTGGGCGCCTCCTTCTTGTAGAAAGCGTCCTGCGTTGTGCATTGCCGCGGATATGCTGGCCTGGTAGGACATGAACGGCATGTCACCCACAATCAGGGCATGCTTGGCACCTCTGGCAACAGCTTTGGTGTGATGGATCATCTCGTCCATTGTGACGGGAATGGTTGAATCGTATCCCAGGACTACTTGGCCCAGAGTGTCTCCAACTAGTATTACTGGGATGCCAGTCGTATCGACTATCTTCGCCGAGGTGTAGTCGTAGGACGTTATTATGGGGATTTTTTCTCCCCTGAATTTCATATCCTTGATGTCGCTAATCGTTACCCGCATGTCGCACCTCCTACGCGGACTCGAAAGGGTCGCGTGAACTCAACCTACGAATAGTGTCACTGCTCCAGCAAGACGTTCTTCCAACAATATATTAAGCTCCTGCTCCTTGATTTGGTTAATGCTCCCATTTTCCCGTGCCATTTTCACTGCTCCAAGAGCGATATTGCAATAGAGGGGCACAAGAGAAGAGGCATAGGTATCAAGGGCATCTAGGTGTTTTCGCACAGTCCCCAGATCTCCGCGGGATATTGGGCCGGTGAGGGCCGATGGGAATCCCTGGGATTCTAGGCTGTCGACGGTGCCGCGAAGGATGGGAAGCAACACTTCAAGACCCTGCTCTCTTGTGTATCCCATTGCCCTCCATAATTCCGCTGCTTGGCCTATCTGGGCGGTCACAAGTCCACAGGCCAGGAAGCCAGATAGGTGATATAGCACTCTGTGCTCAGGACGGATCTCAACGTGCCAACCTCCTAGGGCATTGGCCATTTCCTTCAAGGTGTCTATGAGAGGTGATGGGCCCTCAACGGCAAATGCTACACCTGGAAATGTTCCAGCACCTACGGTGGCCGCGGTGAATGTCTGCATGGGGTGGAAGGAGCCTATGCAGACCCCCTGCTGTCGTGCAGCCTCAAGGATAGAGGCAGATTCGGCGCCGGAGCAGTGGGCGACCCAGACTCCGTCATGCCACTGCACCTCTCCGGCGATGGTACCAATGGTGTCGTCCGGTGTGGTTATGAAGACCAGGTCGCAGGCATCGGCCGTTTCCTGGAGGGTTGAATGGGCGGTGCATCCATCTATGCGCTCGGCCAGAGCCTCCGCGGATGCCGGCGTACGACTGGCCACAGCGGCCACTAGATATCCCTTTTCGTGGAGTGCTGAAGCCAGTGCGTTGGCGGCCCTGCCTGCACCTATAAAGCCCACACGGAGAGGATTACTGCTCACTGTGCTTGCTCCTGACCAGGTAATAAGCGATCGTAAAGGAGGTTCCTATGCCAAGCATCACTGCGCCCCAGAGCACCATTACGGGTGTGTTCTCCCCAATGAAAGCGGCGACTATCAGACCAAGGCCCAGACCTGCCGAGGTCATTCCCCAGGCCAATAGACGCGGGGCTATAGAGCCGATACTCATTCAAAAGCCTCCTGGGCCGAGGGTATTCCTCCAAGGCCCGTGGCGGTTTCGGCGGCCCGTACTACGGCTTGCGCCACGGCCATGGTGGCGATGGAACACAGCTGTCTCATGTCTATCTCGCTGTCGCTTTTGCCGGTTGCAAGGGCAAAGACCACATCTCCGTCTGACATGGAGTGACAGGGCCGCACGGCCAGTGCAAGGCCGTCCTGTCCCATTTGGGCCAGCTTGTTGGCCTGCTCCTTGCTAAGAGAGGCGTTGGTGGCCACAACGGCCAGGGTTGTATTGTTTGGGCTGGCCTGAGGCTCCAGCTTGCCGGGTGGGTTGGCAAGGATGTCCACGGTGCGGAAGAATTTCTTGCCCTCTTGGTCTCTGGGGCCTGCCATGACCTGCCCTGTGTCGGGATTCACGATGTCGCCAAGGGCGTTGACCACGGTCAGTGCTCCTACGATGATGTTGCCCAATTGGATGCTGGAGGTGCCAATGCCTCCTTTGGTTGCCAGCGCTTTTCCCATCACTTTGCCTACGGTGGCCCCTGTGCCTGCGCCGACGCTTCCTTCCTCAGGAGGATTCCCAGTAGCATTGAGGCATGCAGCGTATCCATCGTCAGGCCCCGGCCTGACTTTGTGAGTGACAAGGCCAAGGTCGAAGATTATCGCGGCTGGGACAATGGGCACTACCACCGGCCCGATCTTAAACCCGACCCCTTTTTCCTCCAGGTATCGCATGACACCTGAAGCCGCATCGAGTCCATAGGCACTGCCTCCACTGAGGAGTATGCCATGTATCTGCTGCACCAGGCTTCCAGGCCGCATGAGGTCCGTTTCTCTGGTTCCCGGTGCAGAGCCGCGCACGTCCACGCCTGCAACCGCGCCTTCTGGGCAGAGGAGGACGGTGCATCCAGTTGCGGCTTCCCGGTTGGTGAAATGGCCCACATGTATGCCCTCTACATCTGTGATGGTGTTAGGCAATGACACGCCTCACAACAAAAAAGCCTTTCCCACCTTTGGAGAAGGCCTCTCAGTTTCCCTTGTAACGCTGTTCTGCCGTCGTGGTCTCACGATCCCCGCGGCTCCCCGCCAAAGGCGTTTTTAGGCTCACCGCTTCCTGCAAGTCGATGGCGCAAAAATTGTACTCAGACATGCAAATTTTGTCAATTCGGTGGGGCTATCGTCCTTGACACCTTTGGGGTGCAACGCTAAAATTGCGATATCCGATTTGGTCAACGAGAACTGCGCTTACAGTTTAGGCTTAAATACGTACGTGAGACCATTTTAGCAGCGTTTAAGGGGGTGTAAAGCGTGGCTGTGCAAGGAAAGCGGCAGACCCTCAATGAGTTCGTGACCTCAGCATTTAGCGGAGATGCCCAGTACGATGGCCTTGATGTCGTCATCTCTGCCATTGCCGAGGGTGCCAGACAAATCCACCTGCAAGTCCAGGCAGCGACTCTCGCGGACGCCATTGGAGTTACCGGTGAGACAAATGTTCAGGGCGAGATTGTACAGCGCCTCGATAAGGCCAGTTCCGACATCTTTGTGGATGTTCTCAGCAAGAGTGGCCGCGTTGCGATAATAGGATGTGAGGAGATCGAAAGGCCTGTTATCGCCGGGGATGATGAACAACATGCCTATATGGTTCTCATGGATCCCCTGGACGGTTCCTCCAACATAGATGTGGCAGTGAGCATAGGCTCCATATTTGGTATCTGGCGCAGGAATCCCAGCGACCCCGTTACGGAAGAGTCCCTGCTTCGGCCAGGGAACGAGCAGATTGCTGCAGCCTACGTTGTTTACGGTTCCAGCACAGTCATGATAACGGCTACCGAGAACAATGTGCAGGGCTTTACGCTAGATTCTGACACGGGCTTCTTCGCCATCACTCACCCAAACCTACGTATTCCAGAGAAATGCCCTTATTACAGCACCAACGAGGGCAACTTCAAAACTCTTGACGGAGCGACCCAGCAGGCCGTGACCAACCTGCGTGACACGTACTCCCTGCGTTACGTCGGTTCCCTTGTGGCGGACTTCCACCGTAACCTTCTCAAGGGCGGCATATTTCTATACCCCGCGGACGTGAACCGTCCGGAAGGCAGACTGAGGCTGATGTACGAGGCGAATCCCCTTGGCTACGTTGCCGAACAGGCCGGAGGTGCTGCTTCAACTGGCAGGCAGCGTATTATGGACATAATGCCTGAACAGTTGCACCAGCGTACTCCCTTGATACTTGGGAACAAGGATGTTGTGGAGAAAATAGTAGAAATAATAAGCGGCTAGACCAATCGGAATCGATGAGATTAATCTAGGGGAATAGGTTTTTGGATATTGCACTGGCAATGCCAATAAGGAGGAAAGCGTGGACATACAGAAATTGATAGATACCGCACAAGCCATGGTTGCGCCAGGCAAGGGCATATTGGCCGCTGACGAAAGTAGTGGTACCATCAAGCGGCGTTTTGACACCATCAACGTGGAGTCCACTGAGGATAACCGCCGCGACTACAGAGAGATGCTGTTCCGCACCGAGGGCGCATCCGAGTTCATAAGCGGCATCATCCTGTTTGATGAGACGTTGCGACAGAATGGGTCTGACGGTACTCCGCTGGTGAAGGTACTTGTAGACCAGGGAATCATTCCCGGCATCAAAGTGGACAAGGGGACACAGCCAATCCCCGGCTCACCCAATGAACTGATGACCGAGGGCCTGGACGGTTTGCTGCCACGGCTGCAGGAATACGCTGAGCTGGGTGCCCGTTTTGCCAAGTGGAGAGCTGTCATAACCATCGGCGACGGTATTCCGACCGACCGCTGTATAGAAATCAACGCTCATGCGCTGGCACGTTATGCCGCTCTGAGTCAGGAGGCGGGGCTGGTCCCCATTGTGGAGCCCGAAGTGCTTCTGGACGGCGACCACACAATAGACAGCTGCTTTGAGGCCAGCGAAGCTACCTTGAAGGAGACATTCGCACAGCTTGCCAGGCAGGGAGTAGCCATTGAGGGCATACTTCTGAAGCCTAGCATGGTGACCTCTGGTAATAAGGCCGTCAATCGCGCAGATCCGGAGGCGGTCGCGGAGAGGACCGTAGAATGCTTCAAGAGAGTGATACCGGCGTCCCTTCCTGGTGTTATCTTCCTGTCAGGAGGCCAGGGCGATGAAGAGGCAACACTTAATCTGAACGCCATCAACCAACGGGCCGCCATTGTCGGCGCTCCGTGGGAGTACAGCTTCTCATTTGGACGGGGTCTGCAGGGAGCGCCTCTGAAGGCATGGAGCGGTCAGGCCGCGAACGTGCAGCTGGCCAAGCAGGCCTTCTATCACCGGGCAAAACTCACAAGCGCGGCACGGAATGGCGTCTATGACTCGGCGATGGAGAAGGAACTCTCTGCCGTCTAATGGGCGTTTAACCTTACTGCAAATGAGCGTGACAAAGCTACTTCTGGGCACAAACAACTCCGGGAAGGCCAGGGAGTTGTTTGTGCTTTTGGAAGGTATACCCTTCGCTGTCACCACGCCACAAGCGGAGGGCATTGTCTTGGAAGTGGATGAGACTGGCACTACCTTCGAAGAGAATGCCGTCATTAAGGCAATGGCCTTCGCCGCGGCCAGCGGCTTGACCGTTCTGGCTGACGATTCTGGCCTTGAGGTGGATGCCCTTGGTGGCGAACCAGGTGTTCTGTCTGCCCGCTACGCCGGTCCAGACGCCTCGGACGAGGACAGGGTGCATTATTTACTGTCCAAGATGCAGGGTATAGAATGGAATAAGCGCGGAGCGCGTTTTCGTTCTGTTATAGCAGTGGCCGAACCTTCTGGAACTGTCAGACTTTTTGAAGGAACTTGTGAAGGGATAATAGCCCTCAACCCAAAAGGCGAAGGTGGTTTTGGCTACGACCCCGTATTCTACATACCATTCCTGGGGAAGCTCATGGCAGAGTTGAGTATGGATGAGAAGAACAGCATGAGTCACCGCGGCGGTGCGGCCAGGAATGCGGTTGAGTATCTGAAGGGCGTGGCTGGATAATACGATCCATTGCAGCGAAAAAGCAATAGTAAGGATAAACAGGTGAATAGCAATGGCGAATCTGGGTAGGAAACAACACCAGGCTCAGAAAAGAACGAGAATAAAGGACAGCCGTCGAGGATGATTAAGGACGTTTTCGGCAGGCTGTTGAAAGACCTCCGTATATCCGTCACGGATCGTTGCAATTTCCGTTGCCCGTACTGTATGCCCGCTGAGATATTCGGAGAGAGATATCAGTTTCTGCCGCGGCAGGAGATATTGACCTTCGAGGAGATAGCCCGTCTCGTCCGTATCTTCGTGTGTCTTGGCACAGAAAAAATACGTCTAACGGGCGGAGAGCCTCTGGTGCGTACCGATGTGAGCAAGCTGATAGCTATGCTATCTACAATCGAGGGTATAAATGACCTGACTCTCACAACCAACGGTTACCTACTGGAGCAAAATGCCAAGGCCCTCAAGGATGCGGGTCTTCAGCGTGTGACCGTTAGTCTGGACAGTCTGGATGATGATATATTTGGCCAGATGAACGGGCGCGGATATGGCGTGAAAAAAGTGCTTGATGCCATTGTTAAGGCTCGGGAAGTTGGTCTGAGTCCCATAAAGGTGAACACAGTGGTCCAGAAGGGTGTGAACGACCACACCATTATCGACCTTCTCAAGTACTTCAAGGGCACGGATGTCATAGTACGTTTCATAGAGTTCATGGATGTAGGAAACATCAACGGTTGGAAGCTGGACGAGGTTGTACCCTCGGCAGAACTTTTGGGCCGAATCAATGCCGAGATGCCAGTGGAGCCTGTGGATAAGAACTATCGCGGCGAGGTTGCCGACCGGTACAGGTATGTGGATGGTACCGGTGAGATTGGGTTCATCTCATCGGTCACGGAAGCTTTTTGCAGCGATTGTACGCGTGCGCGGCTCTCCACAGACGGGAAGCTGTTCACCTGTCTCTTTGCGGGCGAAGGACGAGACCTTCGCGGCCCCATGAGGGACGGGGCTAGCGATACCGAACTTGAAGCTTTGATAACTGACGTGTGGGCACAGCGCACGGACCGGTACTCGGAAATACGCACCGTAGCTACCGAACATACGCAGAGAAAAGTCGAGATGTATCAGATCGGCGGATAGCCTGAGGGTTCCAGGCCTTGACATGACTGAGGAAATCCAAATCTACACAGACGGCTCATGTCTGGGCAATCCCGGCCCTGGCGGTTGGGGAACCATAGTCAGACGCAATGGCCAAGATATCGAACTGGCAGGCCACGAGGATGAGACCACAAACAACCGTATGGAGGTCCTGGCTGCCATCAAGGGGCTGGAGACCGTTCCGGAGAGTTCAAAGATTACACTGTACAGCGACAGTCAGTACCTTGTGAACACCATGACCAAGGGCTGGAAACGGAAAGTTAACACCGACCTGTGGAGCCGTTTGGACGTCTTGGTGAGTCGGCGTGATGTGACCTGGCAATGGGTGCGCGGTCATGCGGGGCATCGTGAGAACGAACGGGCGGATAAACTGGCTACAGGTATGGCAGACATATCCGAGGCTCTGGCGCCCTCAGCGCCATCTACATTTGGGGATACGAGGAGTATCGCAATGTCTAGTAGGCAGAGAGATAAAGAACAAAAACATCTCACACACGTGGACGAACATGGGAAGGTGAAGATGGTGGACGTGGGAGGGAAAGCCGAGACCACTAGAGAGGCTGTTGCAAAAGGCTCTGTGGTCATGCAACGACAGACCATCGAGCTTATCAAGAAGGGTGAGATGGAGAAAGGCGACGTGCTATCTGTGGCCCGTATAGCGGGCATCATGGGGGCCAAGCGCGCATCTGACCTGATTCCACTCTGTCACCCGTTGCCCCTTGACCAGGTGAAAGTTGAATTGGAACTGGACGACATCAGTAATCAGGTGCATATTACCGCCACGGCTAGGACTACGGCCAAGACAGGCGTGGAGATGGAAGCCCTCACCGCCGTGGGCATCGCCGCTCTCACCATCTACGATATGTGCAAGGCTGTCGACAGGGGCATGCATATAGAGAGTATACGGCTTGTGAGGAAACATGGAGGAAAGAGCGGGGACATCGTTCTGGAGTGATCCGTATGACCATAGGCCGGGAGTGCAACTCATGTAGATAGCGCCTGGGGTTCACCATGTTCAGAAGGTCAGGGGCACTACCCTCTTTCTTTATAGTCGACGAGGACATAACCCTGATAGACGGTGGTTATCTTGGGAATTGTCATGTAGTCATGGAGTATAAAGGAGGACTCGGGCGGGGAGTGGAGGAGTTGAAGCGCATCTTGAAAACTCATTCGCATCCGGATCACACTGGAAATGTGGCCGAACTTAAAGACCTAGTACCTCTAGAAGTCCTGGTTCATTCAGCTGAGACCAGCTATGATGGAAATGGACAGCATCTCGTATCCTATTTGAACGTTTTCGGTGCGATTCCCCTTCCAACTCCGTTTCTGCGCAGGATAGTGGCTAATGGGTTCCTAGAGGACGGTCAGGTTTTACCAATCCTTGTGGGATTGAAGGCTGGGCCATACCACCGTCAGAGGTTTGCTTCTATCTGGAATCACGCGGGACATCTTCCTGGGAGATATGGTGGTGAACATTGGGCAGTATGTTGGTGGCTCTATAACCTTTCCCACAAAACCGATATGAAGCTCTACAAAGAATCACTGCGTCGGATAGCCTCTTTGGACTTCAATATAGCCTGGCCTGGCCCACGGCCAGGTTATTCAGGGTGATGTAGGGGCGAACATGTAAGGAAGATGATGGACTGGTATATGAAGTCACCGATGTGGCGTCGGGTGGCGCGCTCTATTCCCAGTGAGCTGTGCCTAGGCAGGCAGAACGGATTAATAGAGTTCTAAGCAAGCGAGGGGCAATGCCATGAGAACAAAAATACATTCGCTATATCATGTAGTAACCAGATTTGTTGTGGGCGTGAACAGAGAGTTTCAGAGACTGTTCTAAATAGTAAAAACTCTCCTGATTCTGGCGTTGACCAGACAAAAAGTATGTGATAGTATGCACAAAATTTGGTGGCTCCTTTGAACAAGGAAACGCTGGTTATAGTCCTGCAGTTAGTGGGTGTTGGATGGTACGTTGTGGTTTGTATTATTGGTGGACTGCTTGTAGGGCTGTGGCTTGATAAGGCGTTGCAGGCGTTGCCTGTTTTTACTCTTACGGGGGTAATATTGGGTACAGTGATGGCCTTTTACGGTATATATAAAATGGTTCTGCCACTGCTAAACAATAACCAGGGAACAGAGAAGCGGAACGGGGAGTAATAGACTAATCATGACGGCCAAAGCCAAGCAAATAATAGCGCTGAGTTCCATCGTGATATTGGCTTTGACGTTGGCGGGCCTCATAAGTGGGGCAATAGGAGCATCCTTCACGGCGGCGGAGGGTGAGGAACCAAGTCCACTGCTGTCAGAACCAAAGCCTCACATACCGCCTCAGAAGGTGTTTGTGTCAGACCATGAGGCCGAAGGCGCTGAAGAGGGACACGGTGGAGGCGGAGTAGTTGGAGCTGGTGACGGCTTCGTAGTAACCAACACTCTTCTCTCGTCTTGGATTGTTACGCTGATTCTCATCGCATTGTTTTATGGTGCCACTCGGCGTATGTCGGTGGTCCCACAGGGATTGCAGAACCTGATGGAAGCGGCCATAGAGGCTCTTTATAACTTTGTTAAGAGTGTGGCGGGAGTAGCGAACGCCCGCCGGTTCCTTCCTCTCATAGCAACGATTTTCCTGTTCGTGATGTTCAATGCATGGATAGGACTCCTTCCAATATACCCCACCCTTGGCTTTATGGACTCCCACGGGGAGCTTGAAAGACACCTGCTGCGCCCCGCAGGGACCGATTTGAATATGCCGCTGGCACTGGCACTGGTGTCCTTTGTTTTCGTTGAGTTCTGGGGCTTCAGACTGCTGAAGCTGAGCTATGCAAGCAAATTCATCCGTCTTGAGAACCTCAGGAAGGGCAACTTCGCTCAGGTGCCGATTGACCTGTTTGTTGGAGCGCTTGAACTGCTCAGCGAATTTGTACGGATAATAAGCTTCACATTCAGGCTTTTTGGAAACATGACTGCAGGTGAAATACTCCTGCTGGTCATAACGTATCTGGTACCATTTGTGCTGGTACTACCTTTCTATGGCCTGGAATTACTGGTTGGTCTTGTGCAGGCTCTCATATTTGCTGGCCTCACACTGGTGTTCGTGGTAGTGGCGGTAACGCCGCACTCAGAGGAAGCGCATTCTTAATCGGAGGTTGAATACATGGAGGTAATGATTTTCACCTTTGGGGTTGTGGGCGTGGGCCTGCTCGCGGCCATTCTGGCTGGAGTTATGGCGGTGTACTCGAAAATAGAGTAATGGCGTCGAGGAAGACTGCCTTTTTGTCTGACGTAAAAACTTTGTCAATCCGAATCAAGGAGGAGAAATGCCTGGAGTAGACACAGTAGGTTTGGTATTGTCATCGGTATTGGGCCAAGATGCCGGAGCCGTTACTGCAGAGACGATGAAGTTTCTGGCGGCGGCGCTCGCCATTGGTCTTGGGGCGTTGGGTCCCGGATTGGGTATTGGTATTCTGGGTGCCTCAGCAATGAGTGCCATCGGCCGCAATCCTGAGGCCCAAGGGGCTATCCTCACGAACATGATTTTGGCCATTGCCTTCGCAGAAGCTATTGCTATATACGCGCTCATCGTGGCCTTCTTGTTGCTGTTCGTGGTGTAAAAACACAAAAGGCATTGGGTAAGTCGTAGCGCCGGAATTCACTGGGAGGAACGTATGGCAGATCTGGGTTTTCATTTACCCAGCTTGATTGTCTATCTGGTCAACTTCGTCATATTGCTCGGCATTCTATATGCCGTGGGCTATAAGCCCATACTCAAAATGCTGGATCAGAGGTCTGAGGGCATTAGGGAAAGCGTGGAGACAGTCGAACGGATGAGGCAGGAGGCTGCGGCTCAGCAACAGGATATGGAAAAGCGCCTCGATGTAGGCCGCCAGGAAGGGCAGGCCGTATTATCCCAAGCAAGAGACATGGCGGAAAAATACAAAGAGGAAGAACGGGGAAAGGCCAAGCAGGAAGGCGATGCGCTCCTGGCAAGGGCTAGGGCAGAAATACGGCGAGAGCGAGATGAAGCTATAGACGAGGTGAGGAGTCATTTCGCTGAACTGGCTATAACGGCAGCAGAGCGTGTTATAGAAAGGTCAGTAGACGCTTCCGTTCACAAGGACATAATAGCTAAAGTCCTAGAGGAAAGCCCCGCTGTAAGTGGTGGGAAAGCAAACTGATTAAAAGGCACTGGCTAAAACATCTGTTCGTGTGAGAATAAGGCTTGGTCACTATTGGTCACTAAAAGCGATGTTGTTGCCAAAAATTTAGAAAGGGAATTATAGAGGATTCATGCCAAGAAAGCCTTCAGCAAAACGTTATGCTATGGCCCTCTTCCAGATAGGCTTGGACAAGGGCAACACTGAGAACTTCGGGAAGGACTTACAAACCTTAGACGAAGTCCTTTCAGAGAGAGCATTTCCGGCGTTTCTTAGAATGCCTAAGATAGGCATCGAACAAAAAATGAACGTCGTTAAAGAAGGACTTCCAGACTTGAATCCTACTGTTCACAATCTCCTAGGACTACTTATTACTAGAAGGGACACTGAGAGTATCCCTGGGATAATAAAAGAATACGTTAAACTTCTAGACCAGCAGAGCGGTATTGAAAAAGGGGAAGTATATAGTGCTGTGCCGCTTGATGATGCACAGCAGGAGCAACTAGCGGAGTACCTAGGTAACTTGACTGGTAAGAAAATCGAACTCACAGCGTCAGTGGATGAATCTATAGTCGCGGGGCTAGTCGCTCGAGTCGGGGACATGATCCTGGATGGCAGTGTTAAGACTAGGCTTCAGAGCCTTAGGAAATCTTTGAGTTAGAGTACTTAATAGGTTAACTCGTTAATCTTCTTGATGTAGGGGTAAGAATATGGCAACTCGTGGACAAGATATAACATCGGTAATCAAACGGCAGATAGAGGAATTCGGCAGTGAAGTAACCATGGTGGATGTTGGCACCGTGGTACAGGTTGGCGACGGTGTTGCCAGAGTTCAAGGCCTTAGTGGAGCTCGTTACACCGAGCTTGTGGAATTTCCCAATGAAGTTATTGGGCTTGCTTTGAACCTTGAAGAGGATAGTGTTGGTGTAGTTATCTTAGGTAACGACACAATGATCAAAGAAGGTGATGAAGTACGCTCCACGGGCAGGGTAGCGGAAGTTCCCGTTGGAGAAGGACTGTTAGGACGTGTAGTTGATGCTCTTGGTCGACCAATCGATGGTAAAGGGCCAATCAAGAGTGACAGCACAAGACCAGTTGAGAGGGTTGCTGCTGACGTAGCACACCGTAAATCTGTATCTGTACCAATGCAGACAGGTATAAAGTCAGTTGATGGCATGACTCCGATTGGTAGAGGACAACGTCAGCTAATAATCGGAGATCGTTCAACTGGTAAATCCGCGATAGCGATTGATACGATTATCAATCAAAAAGGCGGAGATCTGATTTGTATATACGTGGCCGTGGGGCAGAAGGCTAGTAAGGTAGTCCAGACTGTAGGGATTCTGGAGGCCAATGGAGCCATGGAACACACGATAGTTGTTGCAGCGAACTCTTCAGATCCCGCTGCACTACAATACATAGCGCCATTCGCTGGCACTGCTATGGGCGAAGAATTTATGGAACAAGGCAAAGATGCCCTAATAATATACGATGATTTGTCCAAACATGCTTGGGCATATAGGCAGATGTCACTGCTTCTAAGAAGACCTCCTGGTAGAGAGGCTTATCCTGGAGATGTATTCTATCTCCACAGCAGACTCCTTGAGAGATCCGCTAGATTAGATGAGGGTTCCGGTGGAGGATCCCTTACCGCTTTACCTATAATAGAAACTCAGGCAGGAGATGTATCTGGCTATATACCGACTAACGTTATATCGATTACGGATGGTCAAATTTACTTAGAGGCGGATTTATTCAACTCTGGTATCAGGCCTGCAGTGAACGTTGGTTTATCCGTATCTCGAGTGGGTGGTGCAGCCCAGGCTAGGGCAATGAGGCAAGTAGCAGGCAGACTTAGGCTAGACCTAGCACAATATAGAGAACTAGTGACGTTTGCTCAGTTTGGCACATCTGATCTTGATGCTGCTACTATAGCCCAGTTGCATAGAGGTCAAGTTGTAACTGAGGTATTGAAACAGTTGCAATATGAACCTATGAGTTTGGGAAAACAGGTTTCCATAATGTATGCAGTAACAAACGGATATCTCGATGATGTGCCTCAAGATAAGATTGCAGATTTCGAAATTGCATTCCATAGGTACATGGAGACATCCCACTCCGACGTTATCAACGGGATAATGGAGAAAAGAGAATTAGATGATGAGATCAGTGCGTCATTGATCTCTGCAATAACAGAATTTAAAAAGGCAGGAGTTTATTAATAAGGGTAGGTTTTTAATCAGCATCTTTTGTGAAATTTAGAAGAGTTAATGCATGGCCAATATACGTGAGATCAGAAATCGAATAAAAAGTGTGCAGAATACTGCCAAAGTAACGAGGGCTATGGAAATGATAGCAGCCTCGAAGATGCGCAGGTCGCAGCAGAGACTGATTGCTGGAAGACCATACGCTGAGACAATAACTGAGATTATTGGGCATATAACTGCTCAGGCTGCGGATGGATACGGTGATACCCATCCGCTTATGATAACTAGAGATCCGAAAAGAATTAGAGTTATACATGTAACTCCAGACAGAGGTCTCTGTGGAGGGCTAGTTAGTAACCTTAATAGGAACCTAGCTAAATTTATTGGGGCTCAGGACCTGCCAGTGGACTCTGTAGTTATTGGGAGAAAGGGCAGGGATTTCGCCTCACGTTCTAACATAGAAATAAGGTCGGCATTTGCGGATATGGGAGATACTCCATCTCTGGCAGACACTGAAGAGATCGCTGAGGTGGTTATCAGTGACTATGAAAATGGAGATGTGGATGAAGTACACATCTCTTATAGCAAATTCATATCTACTGTTGTACAGCAGCCGACAATCAAGAAACTGTTGCCAGTTGAAGTAGTAGGTGTTGTATCTGGTACAGATGGGTATATATATGAACCTAATCCAGCACAGATACTAGATTTATTGCTTCCAAAATTTATTCAGGCCCAGATATATCATTCTATTCTGGAGTCTATTGGTAGTGAACACTCGGCACGTATGGTTGCAATGAGCAGTGCCACGGACAGTGCAAACGAAATGATTCAGGAACTGGTACTCTTGATGAACAAAGTAAGACAGACATCTATAACTACGGAACTTCTTGACATAGTAGGGGGAGTAGCTGCCCTAGAAGGGTAAGTATTTACTTCGACCCGAGAGGAGACAATAAGGTTATGCCACAAGGAACTAAAGGTTCAGTAGTTCAAATAATTGGTACAGTAATTGACGTGGAGTTTCCGCCTGATGGCCTTCCTGCTATATTCAACGCCTTGGCATTGGATAATTCGGGAGAACGATTGGTTCTAGAAGTTGAACAACATATAGGTAATAACTGGGTAAGGTGTTTGGCTATGGGGCCTACTGAAGGTTTGACTAGGGGAGTAGAAGTGGTTGACATGGGCGCACCTATATCGGTTCCTGTGGGCCCAAAAACACTAGGCAGATTGTTCAACGTTACGGGTGATCCACTAGATGGACTAGGAGATGTGGAATCGGAAGAAGAGAGATGGCCAATACATAGAGCTCCACCGTCATTCGACGATCAAGAAACCGAAGCAACTATGTTAGAAACAGGTGTAAAAGTTATAGACCTTGTCGCTCCATTTACCAGAGGTGGTAAAATTGGCACCTATGGTGGTGCTGGTGTAGGGAAGACGGTTATCATCCAGGAACTAATTAGGAATATTGCAACAGAGCATGAAGGATACTCAGTCTTTGCAGGAGTTGGAGAGCGTTCTAGGGAGGGAAACGACCTCTGGCATGAGATGCAAGAATCGGGAGTTCTAAAAAGTACAGTATTAGTATTCGGGCAAATGAATGAACCGCCAGGTGTTCGCCTGAGAATAGCCTTGACGGGACTGACAATGGGTGAATATTTCAGAGATCAGGAAGGGCAAGATGTTCTCCTGTTCATTGACAATATATATAGGTACATATTGGCAGGAATGGAAGTATCAGCTTTGCTTGGAAGAATGCCGTCTGCTGTAGGATATCAACCTACATTGGGCACAGAAATGGGTGCACTTGAAGAGCGTATTACTACTACTAAGAGAGGCTCGATAACGTCTCTACAGGCTATATACGTTCCGGCTGATGACTATACTGACCCTGGTATTGTCACAACATTTGGTCACCTTGACGCATCTATATCCTTGGACAGAGCCCTTACTGAACAAGGACTGTACCCGGCGGTAGATCCGCTTTCTTCGAATTCAAGAATACTCGATCCAAACGTGGTTGGAGATGAACATTACAGAGTTGCCAGAAGGGTTCAGGAAGTTCTACAGAGATACAAAGATCTACGGGACATAATAGCAATTCTGGGTATGGAAGAACTTTCTGAAGAAGATAAATTAACTGTAGCCAGGGCAAGAAAAATCCAGAGATTTTTAACTCAGCCGTTCTTCGTGGCAGAAGTGTTCACGGGGAGGGGTGGCAGGTATGTATCGGTTGCAGATACAGTCAAGGGCTTCGGAGAGATACTTGATGGCAAGCACGACGACCTACCAGAACAGGCTTTCTACATGGTTGGTAGCATAGAAGAAGCTGTAGAGGCAGGGGCGAAGATGGCCGACGCAGGCAACTAAGATAATCTTATAATGGACACACATAATTAGGTAGTCAACTATCTTATCAAGTAACAGGTAAAGGGATATGTCAGAAATGAAAGTAATAATCATCACCGGAGAAAAAGAGGTATACTCCGATGATGTGGACGTGATAGTAGCACCGGGGATAGAGGGCGACCTAGGAATACTGCCTCATCATGCAGCCTTGATTACCTCGCTAAGGCGAGGACAAATCATGATAAGGAAAAATGGTGAGAGAACCTTTCTGGTAGTGACTGGTGGTTTCATGGAGATTATCAATAACAAGGTTACGATACTGGCCGATGCAGTAGAGTGATTCTAAGAGATAGATTAAGCAAGAGTCCAGGAAGCAATGAAGAGAGATTAGGAACGGATGTGGTGCGCGCTCTTCAGATAAGGATCTTGCAAGGGCGGTAGCCTCCCTGCACCGCTCTGAAGCCAGGCTCAAGGTTGTGCAGGGCCGTCGTTCCAGGCCATCGTCTCCTATGAGTCAGTCACAGCCATAGTTCAGCATACTACTGGCGCAGTCTGTTGTAGGGCTTTGGTCGAGGTCTGGAAATTTTATTAAAACATGGTCACTAGTGTAGTGAGCACGTTTATGGGCACAGCCAAGGTGAATTTGTGAATTTGTCTTAGTTCGTTTTCAGGTAGTAGGTCATGGACTGAAGGGCTAGGATGGGGTCTACATTGCTTATTCTCACACCATCGGGAACCTGTGGGCCTATCGGAGCGTAGTTGAGGATTGCTTTGACACCAGACCCCACAAGCTGATCTATGACGTCTTGGGCTTTTGTGGCTGGAACGGCAACTATGCCAATGCGGATGTCCCTGGCTTTAATGGTGTTCTCAAGGTCTACGATGGGCTGCACTACCAGTGCACCAATTGTCTCCCCAACTTCGCTGGGGGCCGTATCAAAGGCGGCCACTATGTTAAACCCCTCAGGGGTAAACCCCGGGTAGTTTATTATGGCCATTCCAAGCCGTCTAACACCCACCAGGCAGCTATTCCATTTCCTCTCAAGCCCCAGAACATGGCGCAACTCTCCCATGAGGTAGTTAACGGGATAGCCGCGGCCCTGTTTGCCGAAGCGTCCGAAATAACTCAGGTCTTTGCGGATTTGGGCGGGTGTCATCTGGAGCTGTATTCCAAGTTGCTGGGAACTGACCACCGTTACCTTACGCCTGAGTAGCTCTCCCAGCGCGCGCACGTACTGTGGAAGGCGGAGTACTACCACCTCAGGTACGTCTTCTGTTATGTCAGTAGGTTTGCTTGCCAAATTGGGACTTCTCCTCGGCCCCTTCGGTCACTCCTGTGTGGAGGGCATCCGAGCGACATGGAATACTTGTTCAGTTTGGCGTAATCCTTACCATCGTTCAAGAGTTTATGTCAGTTTACAGCCGATGAGCCTCTTGTCATAGGCACTTCACCAGTGCAACTTTACCACTTGTGAAAATATTCATCAAGTCAGTGGGTATGCCGAGCCTGGATTGAAGTTACATGTCAGAAAAATAAGTGGGCCATGACTACTGAGATGGGAATATAGTCTGCTAACGCTTCAGCTTCATCTCGGCCTCTATGTCGGAGCGGAGTTGCGAAACCCAGACCGGGCTTCCTGCTACAGCGTCGTATCCTCAGGCAGCGGTTGAGGGGAATCCCTGTCCGCCGTCGAAGGCTGCGTCCGCGGCATATAGTATATTGAGCAACCAGCGAGCTATCTCTTTTATGTTTAGCATAACAACTCTAGCTCAGTCCTTGAAATCCTCGTTTCGAGGTCTTGCGTCGCGATGGAGGGTCGTCACAAAACAACTCGCGTAACATTCATATGTCCTTTCTCTGACCTAGCAGCGAGCGTTTGAGGAGAAGAATGATGTTTCAAAGGCGTTCTATGTTAAGATCCGCCATGCATATCCACCTTTGCGCTTAGTGCCATGTTAGGCACTTCAGCATTATGGAGACGGTCAATGAGCTTTTCCGTCGTATGGAGGTCGGCTGATCATTGACCACACAGTCTCTATCTTAGCGACAATACCGTCGTAGTTGCAATGCTAGGCCCCTTATTACTCGATGAACGAGGAGTTGTCAACGGCTCTAGGTTGAGCGTATCATCTCCTGTAAACATGAGTTGCATACGTCCACTTTAGGGTAGGTCAGATTAAGCCATTACAGAGAATCCTCAAGGAGGTCTCTAACTTCATGAGATTGTGGAATCCCCTTTTGCCAGTGAACTGGCTCTTGGTGTTGTTGCTGGTTGCCTGCCAATCCGGAAGCACACCTACACCTACGGTTACTCTCAGCCCTGTACCAACTCCAACGCCTACCATTACACCAACGGCCGTGCCTACTGCAACGGCCGTACCAACTCCCACTATGACCCCCGTACCGTCGCTGACGGCTACATCCACTGCATTGCCTACCGCGACCACTGTTGCCGTGGAGCCATTTGAAATTGAGAAGATTCTTGCACTGAGGAAAACGGTTGTCCGTGTTTTCAGTTCAGACAATCAGGGTTCCGGAGCCCTTGTGAATGAGGGTGGGCTGGTGGCTACCAACTGGACAGTGGTTGGTGATGACTCTTCCGTTCTGGTTGAGTTGTCTGACGGGAGCAAGAAGACTGGGATTGTGCTTTGGGTTGACCGCGTTGCTGACCTGGCCCTGGTGCGAATTTCTGATGGGGGATACGCGAGTCTACAAATAGGTTACTCAGGGTCGGTAGAGGCTGGTGATGACGTGCTGCTGTTGGGATTCCCAATGCAGGGGAGCGTTACCGAAACTGAAGGGAAAGTTGAACTCCCTCCGTTTCAGCCGTACATCACGGGTTCGGCTCAGGACATAAGATTCATATCCACGGATAAGGAGATTCTTTCTGGTGGTACCGGAGGACCACTGGTGGATGTGAATGGTCAGCTGGTTGGAGTCGGCCTAAACAGCACCATATTCATAGCCGTGGACCGTCTGGTGGATGCCATATCTTCCCTGGCAGAAGGGGAGAGTGCTGTCGAGGATACGCTAAAAGAAGAGATTTTGTATTCGGCGGTTGGAACAATTTCCTCTCAAACCTATCTGTTCGCTACGGATGCAGACGGCAATGGTGAGAAGCTGCTTCCCAGACAGAGGAACTCTAGTTCCTGGGCAGACCGTTCTACGGACGGCACAAAGATGGTCTATGCGTCTCCAAGAGGTATCGGATCAAACTGGGACATTTATATTGCCAACGCTGATGGCTCTAGTGAAAACCGCCTTACGTTCAATGGCTCATCAGATATATATCCCTCCTGGGGGCCGCAAGGTGCGAATCTGGTCTTCGTGAGCAATCGAGATGGTAATGATGAGATATACGTCATGAACGCCGACGGCACGGGAGTTAATCGTCTCACGGATAGCGATGCACTGGATACAGCTCCACACATCTCTCCCGATGGTACCCTGATAGTCTTCAACTCTGACAGGGACGGGAACAACGAGATATATGTCATGGATATTGATGGTGGCAACTTAAGCCGTCTCACCAATAGCGAGAGCAGCGAGGAACGCCCGCGCTGGTCACCGGACGGCCTGAAAATATCCTTTGACTCCGATGTATCAGGTAATTTGGATATTTACGTCATGGACGCCGATGGCACCAATACGGTACGTCTTACCGAGAATACGGAAGCGGAGTTGTTTGCGGACTGGTCCCAGGACGGAGCCGAATTGGTGTACGGTGTTGTTCTGGATTTAGGCCTGATGGAGCTCTTTGTGATGAATGAGGACGGAAGCGGACAGAGCCAGATAACGGAGAGCGGAGGAATGAAATTGTACCCGCGCTGGGCCAAGTCTTCATTGCTTGGCATGCCGTCCGTGCCGTCGAATACATCCGTCGCCTTCGTCTCAGACCGTGACGGGGATACGGAAATATACCGTATGGAGCCGTCCGGTAACCACGTATACCGGCTCACGGACAACCAGACGAGGGATGAGTCACCCGACTGGTCTTCAGATGGACAATTGATCGCTTTTCAGTCCTTTAGAGATGGTAACGGCGAGATATACGTGATGGAGGCCAATGGCCTTGGCGAGAGAAACTTGACGGTCCACATGGCCCATGAGGGTAGCCCAGCCTGGTCCCCCGATAATTCCTTGATTGCCTTTGAGAGCAATCGAGATGGCAACGATGAAATCTACGTGATGAACGCGGACGGAACAGGACTGGTAAATGTGACCAATAATTCTGGCAGGGACTTCAACCCCGCGTGGTCTCCAGACGGCGGTACAATTGTTTTCACTACAAGCCGCTATGGTTCCCTTGAGATGGCCATGATGGACGCCGATGGCACCAACGTGAGGCAGTTTACTGATAACAAGGCAGTCAGTTTCAGACCTGCTTGGTCTCCAGATGGACAGACAATTGTATTTGAGTCAAGCGTAGGTGGAGAATTCGGAGTACATCTCATACAGGCTGACGGCACAGGTCAGACGAAGCTGATTGACCTGCCTGGCATCCAACGCGCCCCGGTCTGGACACAGAACGGAGATGCCGTTCTATTTCGGTCGGGTCATCAGGGAAACCAGGAATTGTACATGGTAAGGCTCGATGGCACGGGGCTGTTCCGTCTGACTCGGAACTCCGCTTTGGAAACCGACGGCGCTTGGTCGCCTCTGCTCACGGCACGTCTGGGCGTGGTGCGCAACCCTGCCGTTGCCTTCTCATCCGGTCAGACCGGTAACTATGAAATTTTCCTGACCAATGCAGATGGCAGCGTAGACGGGCAACTGACGGATAATCCAGCCTCCGATAGGGACCCATCCTGGTCACCGGATGGCAGTGCGCTGGCCTTTGCTTCTAATAGGGATGCGAACTGGGAAATATATACCATTGCACACAATGGGACCGCCCTTAAGCGCCTCACTCAAAATGATACCTTGGAGAGGTCTCCACGCTGGTCTCCAGATGGCCAGAGAGTCGCTTTCTGGTCGTTTAGGGATGGTGATGCAGATGTTTTCACCATGAATACCGACGGTATGGGTGAGGTGAACGTTACCAATAGTGCTGGATGGGACTTCAACCCCGCCTGGTCTCCTGATGGCACCAGTATTACTTTCCAATCTGAGAGAGATGGCAACTCAGAAATATACGTTGTTGATGTGGGCACAGGGGAACAGACTCGCCTCACAGATAGCCTGTCCTTCGATGGCTCTCCAGCCTGGTCACCTGATGGTCAGAAAATCCTGTTCCACTCCGACAGGGATGAGAATGGCAGAGACGGGAACTTCGAAATATACAGCATGAATGCCGATGGCTCGGAGTCTGAACGCCTCACTCAGGAAACGGTTAAAGACATGGAGCCTGCATGGTCTGAGGACGGTGGCACCATATTCTACGTTTCGTGGCCTGGCGGTGACCCTGACTTGTACCGTATGAAGGCTGACGGGAGTGAACAGGTGGTCATGACACGCAGTGGAGCGGCAGATATCTCGCCCAATGCTTCACCTTCGTATCAGGCACAGATCGGGCAGCCCATAGCTTATCACAGTGTATCGGACGATACCCCTGGAATAGTGCGCGTCTGGCGCATGAACACGGACGGCACTGGGAGGTTGGAGCTTACAACTTCTACAAGCAACAATGCTTCGCCCCAGTGGTCTCCGGACGGCGAAAAAATAGTATTCGATTCCAAGAGAGATGGGAACCTAGAAGCGTATGTCATGGACGCCGATGACGCCAACCAAACTAACATGACCAATAGCCCAGAGACTCAGGATCGTTTCCCTTCCTGGACTCACGAAGGCGCGAAAATTGTCTTCCAGTCTGACAGGGGCGACGGTGACGATGACGAGATATTCATTATGAACGCCAACGGAACAACCACTGTCCAGCTGACCGACAACGACGCGGTGGACACCGTACCAAGGGTATCTCCAGATGGCACCAAAATAATGTTCATTTCAGGGCGGGACGGGAATAGTGAGATTTACATGATGAACCTAGACGGCTCCAATCAGGTGAACCTAAGCAATACCATTCAGGATGAGATATCTGCCAACTGGTCCCCAGACGGCCTGAGAATCGTGTTCTCATCAGAACGGGATGGTTATGCCCAGATATACGAGATGGACGCCGATGGCTCTAACGTCCACCGATTGACGTTCAACTTAGCGCAGGATTGGTACCCATCCTATTCGGCGGATGCCACTCAGATAGTGTTCATGTCGGATACGGAGGGGACTTTTCAAATTTACGCGATGAACGCCGATGGTACTGACCAGGTGAGGCTCACCGGAATCAGTCCCTTCAGCGGCCAACCTTCATGGCAGCCTGGCGGCTAACAGGGTACACCGTGCGCCCATAAATACGTGGGCTACTTTACTCGTACTGCTTTATATTGTGCAGAGCGCGGGTCTGAAAGAAGCGAAATATCAAGGGCGTTTGTTGATGCGAGGCGCAGGGTCTTGGACTCTTTATGGCGTTTCACACGAGCGGAGCACAGCATTCCAACGATAACGAATTGTGGGTGGATGGCACACCATGGCTACATCTTTTCGGGGGCTTCCATGCCCATGAGGCTGAGGCACCGTCCAAGGACAACTGCCGATGCTTTTACCAGCTTTAGACGTGCCTTGGTGATGGCCTCATCTCCAGCGATGCTGGAGACCACGCGGCATTGCTGATAGAACCAGTGGAAAGCTGTGGCCAAGTCCTGGGCGTAATGTGGCAGGTGGTGAGGCTCCAAGTTGATGGCCATCGATTCTATAAGCTCAGGGAGAGTGACCATCTTGCGTATCAGGCTTAGCTCTGCCGGATCGATGAGCAGAGAAACGTCGCCGTCGCTGTAATCTATCTGGTTCTCCACGGCCAAGTTCAGTATGCTGGCTATCCTGGCGTGAGCGTACTGGATGTAATACACGGGGTTCTCTGCGGACTCCTTCTTTGCAAGATCAAGGTCAAAGTCCATCTGGCTGTCCGGAGAACGGGACAGGAAGAAGTAACGGCAGGGGTCTGTTCCAACCTCATCCAGTAGTTCTTCCAGGGTTATTATGTCTCCGGTGCGTTTGGAGGCGCGCAGTATCTGCTCCCCACTCTTCAGGGTTACGATTTGTGTGATGAGAATGGTGAGTCGCTGTGGATCTACTCCTAACGCACCCACAGCGGCTTTCATCCGCGAGACGTGGCCCTGATGGTCGGCGCCCCATACGTCGATTACCTTTGAGAAGCCACGCTCGACAAACTTGTTGTAGTGGTATGCAACGTCTGCGGCAAAGTAGGTGGGAACGCCGCTGCCTCTGACCAACACGTTATCTTTGTCCTCACCCATGGCTGTGGAGGCAAGCCATGTGGCTCCATCCCTCACCACAAGGTGATTACCCTTGCGCAATCCTTCCATCGCTTTTTCGTACTGGCCTTCCTCGTAGAGAGTATGCTCCTTGAACCACACATCGAAGCGTATTCTCAGTCGTTCCAGGTTGGCCTGGATGTCTTCGAGCATCCTTTCAAGGCCTATCTGGCCCAGTTCTGCGACGGCTTGCTGGTTTGGCATATTCAGGAAGCGGTCACCCTCCTCGGTTGCTATTGTCTTGGCAGCTTCCACCATGTAATCGCCCATGTATCCGCCCTGCGGCATCTCCACCTGATCGTCGAAGGCCTGCTGGTAACGGACATACAGGGAGTTATAGAAGTTCTCCATCTGGTTGCCGGCGTCGTTGAAATAGTACTCCCTGGTCACCTGATAGCCTGCGGCCGACAGCACGTTTGCCAGGGCGTCTCCAAGCACTGCGCCACGGGCGTGACCTACGTGAATCGGTCCCGTTGGGTTGACGCTGACAAACTCCACCTGGACGGTTTCTCCATCGCCAAGGGGTACATTCCCGTAGGCCATCCCCTCCTCCAGGATGACTTCGACGCGAGCGGTCAGCCAGCTTGATTTTAGAGAGAAGTTTATGAATCCGGGCGGCTCCACCCATACCCTATCCACTGCTTCGGCCGGATGTACGAGAGGGGCCAGCCGTTGGGCTATTTCCAGCGGGTTCATCCGCATGGAACGGGCGAGTTTCAATGGGAAGCTGGTGGCAAAGTCTCCGTGTTCCAGGTTTTGAGGGTGCTCCACCGAGAGGTCTACGGAAGTGACGCCGGCCAATAGGCCCTGTTGCTGGGCTTCCTCTAGCGCCTGTTCCAGCATTTCGATTATCAAATGTCTGACTATCATATTAGACCATGTTAGCCTCCTTGCGCCTGTTTGACTAGAGGTTTCCCCTGGGTGGATCACCCTCCAGGATTCCTTGATACTGTCGTGAGGCCCATGATAGATTCATCACGAATCCTAGGCCAGCTACCTTACTAATGGTGTGTGCTTGAAGCTTCTTGTCTTTGTGAAACAGATCCCAGACCCGGAAATACCACCATCACTGTTCCGCATTGATCTTCAGAATGCAGCGGTTGTCCCGCCTGTAGGTTCCATTCCTGTGCTGAGTCTGTTGGACGAACTGGCTGTGGAGGCTGCCCTACGACTCAAGGACGAGCATGGTGGCGAGGTTATGGTGGTCAGCCTGTGCAATGACCCTGTGATGAAAGTCCTACGGAAGCCTCTGGCTATGGGAGCAGACGAATTGGTTCTGCTTCAGGACACCGCATTTGAGGGTGGTGACGCCTTTAGCACGGCGCAGGCGCTGGCAGCCGCGGCCGCCAGAATCGGCGACTATGACCTCATTGTGTGTGGGACACAGGCGGGAGATTGGGACAACGGGCAGGTTGGGACGTATGTTGCCGAAGCTCTGGATATTCCGTGCATTACCGGAGGTGGACGTATTAAAGTCACCGATGGCAAAATACAAGTAGAGTGTAGCAACGGCGATACCACTGAGACTGTAGAGGCGTTCTTGCCTGCTCTGGTGACTGCCGGCAATGACGTAGGTAAGGCGCGGTACCCCAAGCTGAGGGACATTATGGCTGCGGGACGGAAGCAGCCACAGGTGTGGAACGTGCAAGACCTAGGAATAGACCCCTCCAACGTGGGCATAGCAGGAGCCTTGACGAAGATCCGTCGTCTGTACGTTGAGGAGAAGGCCGACGAGTGTGAGATTATCGAGGGGGATACACCAGCCGAGGCCGGTGAGAACCTGGCCTTGAAACTGCGTGAGTTGAGAATAATCTAATGGCATATTCAAAAAAGATTCTGGTGGTAGGGGAGTTGTCGGACGGGAATGTGAGAGGCATCACCGGCGAGTTGCTGGGAGTTGGCCGTAGGCTGGCCGACGTTATTGGTGCGGAGCTTTCGGTCTTGTTTTTTGGCAGCGACATTGGAGAGACTGCGAAACATGCCTTCGCACAGGGTGCAGACAGAGTCTATGCTGCCGACGATCCGTACGTTGAGGACTACAAACCCGAGATCTATGCCGATACAGTAGTGAAGCTGTGCAATGACATGACTCAGAGCGCTCTGAGTCTCGGGGCTACTCTCCTTGGACGCGACCTTGCCCCAAGGGTGGCGTGGAGGTTGAAGAGTGGCCTTGCATCTGACTGTGTTGACCTCAACATAGATTCGGAGACAGGCGCTTTGATTGCGACAAGGCCCGTGTATGGAGGAAAGGCCCTAGCGGAAGTGGACTGCGGCACGACTCTGCCCGCCATGGCAACGGTAAGGCCGAAGTTGCAGGAGGCTTTACCCATTGATTCTGCACGGAATGGAGAGGTCACTATGGTATCAGTGGATGCTGGTTCTGGTGTCGCTAGGACTAGGGTGGTAGACAGGGTTACAATAGAGGTTAAGGGAATGAGATTGGAAGACGCCCGCATAGTGGTGGGTGGAGGACGCGGCCTTGGCAGCATCGAGCATTGGAGTGTGCTAGAAGCGTTGGCAGACGATCTTAAGGGGGCCGTTGGAGCTACCCGATGGGCGTGTGCGATGAAGGATACTGCAATACGGCGATTCAGATTGGCATATCCTCAAAGAGAATAGCCCCGGAGCTCTATATTGCGGTAGCAATTTCCGGAGCAAGTCAGCATATGTCCGGTGTGTCCTCCTCCAAGCACATTGTGTGCATAAACAGAGATGCCGATGCCCCTATTTTCAAAGAAGCTGAGTTTGGTGTGGTGGGACAGTGGGAGGATGTTCTCCCGGCTTTCCATAGCAAGTTCAAAGAACTCCTGGCCGGGTAAGTCAAATGGTTGTAGTATCATCCTGTACTTCTTGGTACGGGTTATGTGGCATGGTTAAGGCGTTAAATCACCTGGCCGTTGGGGATAACTGGGCAAGCAAAGACAGTTCGTGAGGTGATATCGAATATGGACGGCGATTTTCGCATAGACCTTGATGAAGTAATCAGGAACATAGACCGTGCGGAAGTGATATCCATTTATTTCCCACTTCTGCGCAAGACCATTCTCATTGATACACGTTTCACTGAGGAAGATCAGCCTATGGTAAAAATCGTGCCAATGGCATCGAACGCCGACGAACGGTACCGCGTTCTGAAGAGGCTGCGGCCTCGTTTCCCAAGGCCGAAGGCAATTACGGTTGTATCGTGGCCAAAGTACGTGGAGAGCCTAGTGCGGCTTGGAGTCTGGCGTAAGGTGATGGAGCGGTTCGTCTACTCTGGACATAAAGATGCGGTACAGGCGTGTGATAGAGTCCTTGAGGACATGTCTGTACTGGAAATGGAAGAGCTATCCGCGGTAATCACGGGGGAGAACTATCATACCATGTGGACCAGGTCGAGATAACGCTTGGTTGCACTGGCAATTGGCTACGGTCTCCGCCTTGACACTACCTGCCTGGTGTCTATATAATTGAAAACCTCGGAAGGTGCTGGTATAGGTGGCGTTTGGGGCAGTAGGCACTGTTTTCGGGTTCCTTTGTTTGAGAGAAAGAGGTGAGACTTTGTCCCAGGTGGTCGTGAGAGAGGGTGAGAACTTCGACAGCCTCTTGAGGCGTTTTAACAAGAGGGTGCAGATGGACGGGATTCTTTCGGAAGCGCGAAGGCGTTCCCACTTTGAGAAGCCGAGTGTGCAGCGTAAGAGGAAGGCAGCGGCTAAGAGGCGCAAGAGCGCCCGCAGCACAAGCACCATCGGCACCAACAACACCAACACCAACACGCGACGGTAACGGGGTTCTGTTCCAATCATGGGGCTAAAAGAGCGTCTGGATGAGGACTTGAAGGATGCTATCAGGGAGCAGAATGCGTTACGGCGCATGGTGCTCCGTTCGATACGATCCGAAGTGCATAACGAGGAAATAGCTCTTCAAAAACCCGTGGAGGATGACGAAGCCATAATCGCCGTCATTGCCAAACAGGTGAAGCAACGCAGGGAGAGTATCTACGAGTTCAGCAAAGGGCAACGTGAGGACTTGGTAGAACGTGAGGAAGCGGAGCTTGGTGTTCTTCTGGACTACTTGCCCATACAGCTAACCTCTGAGGAAATTACTGTCCTGGTTCAGGGAATACTCCAGGAAGTGGGTGCCAAGGGATCTGGGGACAAGGGTAAGGTAATGGGTAAGCTGATGCCCCAGGTAAAGGGAAAGGCGGACGGGTCGGTGGTCAACGAAATTGTAACCAATCTCCTGGAAGGGCTATAACGATTGTCATATTTTCACTGGCCGAATATGTGGATAGTAAGCACCTTGCAACGTAAGAGGTGCTTTTCTTTTTCCGGGGGTGGGTAGCGTATGAAGTTTGGCATCGTTGTTTTCCCCGGCACATGGAGTGACGGCGACTGCTATCATGTTGCCAAGACCGTGTTGGGACAGGATACACGGTACGTATGGCACAAGGACAGGGATGTGTCAGGCCTCGACTGCCTGGTGCTACCCGGCGGTTTTTCATATGGCGATTACCTCAGGACAGGCGCGATTGCCCGCTTTTCTCCCGTTATGGATGAGGTCGCCAGTTTTGCTAAAAGGGGGGGCCTTGTCATCGGAATCTGCAATGGCTTCCAGATATTGTGCGAGGCTGGTCTTCTGCCGGGCGTGTTGACGCGGAACCATAACGTCCAGTTTCGCTGTCAGTGGGTTGACCTGCGTGTGGAGAACCCGAACACCTCGTTTACATCAGGGTGTGGCCAGGATCAGGTGCTTCGTATACCAATATCACACGGAGAGGGCAATTACTATGCCGACACGGATACGCTGGCATCTCTCAATGCAAAAAGGCAGATCGCGTTTCGGTACTCCACCCCACAGGGCGAGATAACCACCGATGCCAATCCCAACGGCTCCTTGGAGAACATAGCTGGGATTGTCAACGACCGTGGCAACGTGCTGGGTATGATGCCACATCCGGAACGGTGCTGTGAGGAAGCCCTTGGCGGTACGGATGGACGGATTATTTTCGAATCCATGATGCAAGTGGTCGTGTGATATGGAGATATCCACTTTGGAACGGCAGTTCCAGGATGCATGTAATCAGGCTGATTTAGGCAAATAGTCACCAGAGAATTCCAATAAGGGCAAATAGGGCAAAAATGTCAGTATCTCAAGAAACACTAGATGAAATAGCTCTCTCCCAAGCCGAATACGAGGCCATTGTCGAACGGCTTGGCCGTGAACCAAACTCCGTTGAACTTGGTATGTTCGGCTCAATGTGGAGTGAGCACTGCGGCTACAAGCACTCCAAGCTGCTCCTGAGGCAGCTTCCTTCCCATAGTCCACGTATGCTTGTGCAGCCAGGTGAGGAGAATGCGGGCGTGGTGGACATTGGTGACGGGCTGGCAATTGTGATGAAAATTGAGTCGCACAACCATCCATCCGCGGTCGAGCCGTTTCAGGGCGCGGCCACGGGAGTTGGCGGGATAGTGCGTGACATCTTTGCAATGGGGGCAAGACCCATAGCTCTCCTCAACTCCCTCCGCTTCGGCCCATTGGACGAAACGCAAAACCGCAACCTTTTCCGTGGTGTGGTGGCCGGTATCTCCTGGTATGGCAACTGCATTGGTGTCCCGGACGTAGGCGGTGAGGTGTCCTTTTCATCTTCGTATTCCGGCAATCCGCTGATTAATGCCATGTGCGTTGGCCTTGTTGAAAAAGGCGGCATTGTGCGAGCCAAGGCCTCCGGCCGCGGTAACCTGCTGATTCTGGTTGGCGCGGATACGGGACGCGACGGCATACACGGCGCTTCCGGTCTGGCGTCCCGCACCTTTGAAGAAGAGAGGGAGATGAGGCCAACCGTGCAGGTGGGCAATCCATTTCTTGAGAAAGTACTGATAGAGGCTTGCCTGGAGGCTGTTGCAACCGGGCACATACTTGCCATGCAGGACCTGGGGGCCGCGGGACTCACAAGCACTGTTGTGGAGTCAGTCGCACGGAGTGGTTCCGGGGCGAGAATAGACATTGGGAGGGTGCTGCGACGTGAGGACGGTATGACTGCATATGAGATTATGCTCTCAGAATCACAGGAAAGGATGCTGGTTGTGGTGAGTGGCGAGCACGAAAAGACTGTAAGGCAGGTGTTCGACAAGTGGGACTTGGAGAGCATAATTCTTGGCGAAGTAACCGATGACGGTCTGGTCAGTGTCTATGACGGAGACAGCTTGAAAGCGTCACTACCCGCGGATGTTCTCACAGACCCGCCCCTCTATCGCGTAGCGGGCGAGGCGCCGGCATACCTGAAAGAGACTCAAAGTATTGACCTTGGTGCATTGCCTATTCCGACGGAAAAACCGGAATCCATACTGCTACGCCTGCTCTCGTTTCCGGACATTGCTGACAAGGAGTGGATATTCCGGCAGTATGACCATCAGGTACAGACCAACACTCTGCAATCTCCCGGTGGAGATGCCGCTGTTCTCAGGCTCAAGGGCACCGGCAAGAGCATAGCACTGACAACGGACGGCAACGGCCGTTACTGCTATCTTGACCCGTTCGTCGGAGGAATCATCGCAGTGGCAGAGGCCTGCCGTAACCTGGCCTGTGTAGGTGCTGAACCACTTGCCCTGACCGACTGCCTGAACTTCGGGAACCCGGAGCGCCCGGAAGTGTATTACCAGTTGGAGGGGTGCGTCAATGGGATGGCGAAAGCGTGTCAGGAGATGGGCGTGCCTGTGATAAGCGGCAACGTTAGTCTGTACAACGAGACCAGGGGAGTGGCCATATGGCCCACCCCGGTGATTGGAGCGCTGGGCCTGCTTGAAGACGCTGAAAAGCGATGCACCACAGCCTTCAAGGACGAGGGCGATGTGGTGATGCTCTTGGGAGCATCTGAAGTATCGGGCGACGCCCGGTCGCTTTCGGGGACCGTTTATCTGGAGGTGGTCTATGAAAAGGTGGCAGGCGTTCCATTCATAGACCTTGATATGGAGGTCAACGTACAACGTCTATGCCGTATGGCAATTAATGACGGCCTGCTACACTCGGCCCATGATTGTGCCGACGGCGGGCTGGCAGTTTGTCTGGCCGAGTCGTGTGTTGCCGGCGGCAAAGGCTTTGTGGGTGCTGTCACAATAAATGGGCGATGGGACGCGGCGCTATTCGGCGAGACACAGTCTCGTATTGTGGTGTCCCTGTCAGTCGATGCTTTACCTGCGTTGGAGAAGCTTGCTTCGGAGCAGGGCGTACCATTGGTGCAGCTTGGCTCGGTTGGGGGAGCGACGTTCTCACTGCCTGGACTGCTGGATGTGCCGCTGGATGATTTGGAGACAGCGTGGAAGGGTGGCTTGGAGAAGGCACTGGGATAAGTTTAGCTACTGGCGTTTTGCTGTGTCCGCTCTAGATCTTTAAGGAACTTGTCTATAGATGCTTGGTACGTTGACGCATCAATGAAGTCAACGTAATTTTGTTCCAATCGAAATAGCTTAAGATCGCGCTGGCCGCGCATGACTCGGAAACCTGGTTCCTTCCAAATGTTGTCCAAGGAAATTGCGATCATCTTCTCTGGTGCTTCATCTAGTTGTTCTTCAATTTCCTTTAGTGAGCCTTCACGAATAAGTGAGTTGGCAGAGCATAGAACTATCATTTTCTCTGCTTCACGTCTCTTGCGATTAATCTCTCCCCAGGTCTTTTCCCCAAGGGTTGTGCCTATGGAGTAGAGCCAGCAAGTCACGCCATTTGCTTTCAGGTTGGCACCTAGCTTTTCTGCAAATTCAACATCTGGTTGTCCATAGCACACAAAAACACTACAATACCCCACTGCTACCAGGATTTGTAGCAGACTACTACGTATTATTTAAGCTGCTATATACCAGGGAATAGACTGTCGTGCTGTGGCTCAAGCGGCTGCTATGGAGTACCAAGATAGATGATCTGGATTAGACGATTCTTTCTTATGCCTCTGGGACTGGTCTTCCTTGTGCTTTTCCTTCTTACGCTGGTGATCTTCAGGGTGAGCGCGACCTTCCTTGAGCCCGGCTTCTACAAGGACCATCTGGAGGAGGCGGATGTATATCATTTTGCCCTCGTCGATTTGCCCACGTCCGGCATAGAGGAACTCAGCAGCAAAGCCCCAGACTTCTTCTCCGATACGCTGAATGAAAACCCTCTGGTGACCACAGGCCTGACTACGGACGACATTGTTTCATCTATCGGTATAGCTTTGCCGCCGGCCTGGCTTCAGGAACAGGCTGAGCAGGTTATAGACCAGGCTGGGAGTTACATTACCGGCGAACGGGACAGCTTCGAGATAAGTGTAACGGCCGCGGAGCGTGTGACTGCAGCCACTGAGGCGGTGAAGGCATTGGTGCGGAAAGCTCTGCTGTACGACCTCCTCTTTGGTGAGGTGGTAACACCCAGGATAGACGAAGCACTGGCCAAAGAAGGTCCGCTGCCGTTCAATGTGTCCCTTACGGCAGAGGACCTGGTCGAGGCGGTGCAGAGAGTTGCGCCCGAGGACTGGGTCAAGGACGAGGTGGACCTGGCCCTTGATGAAATTATGGCCTACATGTTGGGTGAGCAGGAGACATTTAAAGTGAACGTCCAGGTGGCCGAGCGTGCCGACGTGGCCTTGGAAGACATAAAAACGCTCCTGATGAAGGCCAACTTCTTTGAGCTTCTATTCGACGAAGTGGTTGCCCCCATGCTGGAACGTAGCCTGGCACAGTTTACTGAATTGCCTTTTGGGGTGAGCATAACCCAAGAGGAGATTGCATCGGCGATGCGTGAACTGGTTCCTCCGTCCTGGTTGGAAGAGCAGGTAATGGGAGTTATCGATGAGGCCGGGCCTTATCTGATAGGCAGGACGGATAACTTCAGAGCCTCGATTCCACTGGGTGAACGCAGAGAGGTTGCTCTGACCATCATCGAAGACCTGGCCTCGGCCAAGCTGATTGCACTTGTCGATGGGTTACCCCAATGTACTATCGGTCAATTGCCGTTCTCGGGAGTTTTTCCCTCCCTGAACGAGCTGCCCGAGTGCATTCCTGAGGGATTTGATGCCGAGACATTGATGGGCTTCCTAGATATAGATATTACAGGCAGTATCGGTGAGATGATTGGAAGCCAGATTCCTGATGAGATGGTCTATACCGAGGCTGACATGCGTCAGGCCCTGAGTGGAGACTCCGCCTCAAGCAACCTGGATACTCTGGATAACATAAGAGAGATTCTTAGCCGGGGCTGGACATATACTGAGCTTGACCTGCGTGAAGACCTTGGTCCGGATTCCTCCAACGTGCTGGACGAGGTGCGCTTAGCCCTGAGTGATGGTTGGACATATACGGACGCTGACCTGCGGGAGAATCTCGCAGGCGTCGAAGGTGGAGTGGGCCTGGACAATCTGGATACGTTTAGGGAGCAACTTAACAGGGCCAGAGAACTGCGGGTACTAGTCTATATTCTGTGGGCGGTGCTTCTGGTGCTGATTGGTTTCCTTGGAGGGAGGCAGTGGCATGGGAGAATTGCTTGGGCGGCAGCGACCCTGAGCATTTCCGCTGCCATACTGGTTGTTGCGTCAGGCCCTATATACAACTCAATTGGTCAGAGTCAGATTGACGAGATGCGTTTCCATTTGGTGGATGTCATGGATAGTCCCACCCAGTTGCTGGCGGTGGATAAGGGCTTGAATGTAGTACAGGCAGTGGCAGACGACTTTCTGGGCGGCATCGAACGCTCCAGTTTGATACTATTTGGGGTCTCTACGTTGTTCTGGATGGCGGCGCTCGCTTGGCCCAGGTTTGTAAAACGGACAAGCCCAACTGGGGAAGTACAAGAAGCGTAGGCTGGGTCATGGCCTTTTGGGGATACTGAGGGGCGTTCAGTGAACTACGACTTTCCGCCTTCCCATCTACCGGGAGTTCGCGTCTTGGCACTCCACCGTCTGAGGGTGTTCCAGTTCTTCAAGGCAATACGCCACGTTGGCAGGTCGTATGGACGGTCTGTGAGACCCCGTACTTTATTCATAACGTCCTCAGTCAGGGGAGGGCCATGGCCAAAACAGGCCAAATCTGCCTCCAAGTCCCGCAGGGCGTGAAGCGACACGTCCAGCCGTCGGCGCTTGGAGCGATCCCACATCAACGGACGGCTCAAGCGGTCTACATTGTTTAGAACGGAATCTCCAAGAAATAGCACATCTGGGCCTGTCAGCAGAGGTGATATGCTTCCTGGAGTGTGGCCTGGGGAATGTATGATCTGCAGTCCAGATAGGCATGGAACCACGTCGCCATCTTCAACGGTCTTGTGCACCGGAGTGTCTGGGAATATCCTTGCCACCCGCGGCCGAGGCGACTTTGCTCCCCCGCCTCCTGCGTATCGCTGTGCCCAACGGTACCAGCGTGGTGGTGCTTCACCCTCGTCGCCTTTTCGTAGTAGCAGTTTGCCATCCGGCCCCTGAAGAGTCTCGTCCTTGTGGGCTACAATCTGTGCACCAGTCAGTTCGTGAAGCTCGGCTGCACTGCCGGAGTGGTCGAAATGGAAGTGTGTGAGTAGTATCCAGTGGAGGTCGCTTGGACTACGTCCGATCTTCTTGATATAGGATACTATTGCCTCTCCATTCCCTGAGAGACCTGTGTCCACGACCGCCATCTGCTCGCCTGCCAGAAGGACTACGTTACTGCCATTGACGTTCTCTACGTTGTATACCTTTGGAGCTATTTCCATTGTGAGGTTTCCCCTCTCAGGCGCGATGTACGTCGTGCAACGATGATACGGGATTGTATGCCAGGCTGGCAGTCGGTGTCCAGAAATGGGATGTGCATATTCCAGGACGCTAAGACATACGCTGAGGCCTGATTATTGCTAGGGGGCCAGGAGTGTGGTCAATTCGGCAATGTCGGTGACTTCTTCCAGTGTTCGCACCAGCTCTATAGTGTTTTCCGTTGCTGATGGGTCAATTGAGGCTTCTGCGTACCGTTGGAACTTATTACACAGGTCATCGAAGCTGTACGGGTTGTTGGGAGAGCCTTTGTAATCTGAGGCATCCAGGCGGTAGGTTTCGCCGGCTATGTCCAGGATAAGGGCTGGCTTCTGGGACGCAGAGGATTCCTGTAGATGGTGAAGCTCGATTGCCTGGGCTGTCCTACGAATGTTCTCATGGTATTCCAGGCCGTCGCCGAAGGCCCTGGGGTCGCTAAGGTCTCGCCATATGGCAACTGCCACGGAGTATGGGATGCTGTATTGAGCGGCCAGGAGAGTGCCGGGGTCTTGCTGGCCGTGCCTACCGGCATCGTGAGGAGTCAGGAAAATCTGGATTTTTTGTATATGCCCAGGGTCTATGGGGTGCTTGGCCTTGAACTGCACTAGGGCGTCCACGAACGGATGCGCCCTGATGTGGCAGGGATAGGACTTTATTTGCAAGACTGACGCCATGACGTAGCTTTCGCCCAGTGCGTCCAGTAGCCGTTCCGGATGCGGATCGGGGGAAAATACCTTCAGAAAGCCGCGTTCTCCCTCCAATATGGTATGTGGGCCGGTGAAGCCCTTCTGTGCGAGTAGCGCGCTCTCAAGTCCCATTTGGCTGGCCCTGCCCATGTGCAGCCGTTTGATCATGGAGCCGTCCAGTGAAAACTCTAGAAGGCCGCTTGCGTTGGACCCGGCGATGCCAAGAGCACTGGCAGTTTGCTCGGGGTCTAGCGCAAGGGCTTTGGATACTGCGGTGGCCGCTCCAAAGGGGCCGTTGGTAGCAGGGCCGTGAAACCCGGCGACATCCTCCACGGCGCGGGTTGCTGCCTGTCCAATCCTGCATACTGCCTCATACCCGGCCACTAGGGCCGCCAGGAAATGGCGTCCCGACAGGTGCTCTTTCTCTGCCACTGCCAGCAGCGCTGGGAAAACGGATGCTCCAGGATGACAGGAAGCCGGTGAGTAGACGTGATCTGTTTCGAAGCCGCCTATCATAGTGCCGTTAACCAGGGTTGCGTACGAGGCGGAGGTGCGCCAAGGTAGGCCAAAAACCGTGCAAGGGCCTGATGCACCGGACTCTCTAGCCAGTTCAGCAACCATACGGCTCCAGGGTAGATTGGGGGCAGACAGTCCGCAGGCAAGACAGTCCAGTATGTAACCCTTGGCTGCTTGTACAGCTTGCGGCGGAATGTGGTCGTAGTCTAACTCAGAAGCGAACCGTGCTAAAGTGCGGGTCTCGTTCATGGAGTCATCGCTTTCTTTGCATGTGGTTGTTGATGATGTATTCGGAAGGACTTGATAAGCGAACCCCGAACTGAAATGCTTAGCTATTGTAGCATTGGCTGGTGCTTAAACCAAAGAGTTCGTTAGTACGCTCTGAATCGCCGTCATAATGGGCATTTGGTTTTGATTGAAGAGTCCGAATCACTTGATTTCTTTTAGCGAATCATCTAAATGTAAGCCATTACTTAAATATGGAGAGGATGGTTGGAATCATGAAAAACTTCGTAGTGATCTATCATGCGCCCATGTCGGTAATGGAACAAATGGCTGCTGTGGGCTAGGAAGACTGTGGGACAGTCTTGGAGAGGGCCTAACGTAGTCTCTGTTGACGTGTTTTCCCTACCGCAGTAGGATACCACCTGCTGCTGCTGCTGCTGCTGCTGCTGCTGCTGCTGGGGGATGGAACTATCGGCAATCTTCGTCGGCTAGAGTAGATGAATAAGCCAGATCAGGACTCTGATTCGTCATTGGCACCATCGGAGGTAGCCTCTACGGTGGCTGAGGCAACGCCTCAAAATCCATCTGGTCGTGGAGGGCGACGGTGGTCCGCATACGCGACGCGAGACCTCACCAACGGTAGCATACCCAGAAACCTCGCGTTCATAGCGTGGCCACAGTTCATAGAGGGTTTCTTGCGGATATTGGACCAGGTGGCTGACCTGGTTTGGGTCGGCTTTTTAGGTACACGAGCCATCGCTGGGATGGGAATTGCCCAGCAGTACACTCAGTTGGGTTTTACCGGTCGGCAGGGCATTGATATATCACAACGGGCGATGATCTCACGGGCCATCGGCTTGGGCGACCAGGCTCTGGCCAGCCATATTCTGATGCAAGCTTGGACCCTGACCATATTCTATAGTGCTGTCATGGTCGGTATAGGTGTCTTTTTCACCGAGCCTTTGTTGAGGTTATTGGGGCTGTCGGAAGACGTTATCGCTGAAGCCGCTCCGTACATGCGTCTCCAGTTCGTCGGCCAGATGACAATGGCCTTCCAGCAAGTGAGCGGGCACGCGCTGGCTGCGGCTGGGGACACGCTGACGCTGATTAAGTCCACGACGGTGGCGAGGGTGACTCACCTAGTGTTAAGTTCGCTGTTTGTGTTCGGTTTACTAGGCTTTCCCGAGATGGGCGTGACCGGCGCGGCCATGGGTAATATCTTCGCCCACCTCATATCCGTGAGTTTACTCTTCTGGGTTCTGTTCCGGGGCACCTCCCGCCTGCACCCTAGCCTGAGGAATTATCGCTTTGACGGGCCGTTGCTGTGGCGTATGATCAAGCTTGGGGTGCCCGCTGCACTTAACGGCATGGAGCGCACCGTGTCCCAGATGGTGATGATCTTTCTAGTGGTTCCCTTCGGGGAGGTCACATTAGCCGCCTTTACGGTCACCCGTAGGGTGGAGATGTTCGCCAACCTGGGAAGCCAGGGCATGGGCCTGGCTTCCCAGGTGATTGTGTGGCAGAGCCTGGGCGACGGGAAGCCGGAGCGGGCTAAGAAGACTATGTACTGAGCAATCGGTATGTCCTTGTGGTGAAGAGCATCTTATGCATCTTCCTCTTTGCCTTTCCCGTACTGGTCCTCTCCATCTTCAATCTGGACCCGGAGTTCCTACAGGTGGCCTCATTGTGAATCCGCATCACAGTACTGGGGTTCCTCTTCATGGGGGCAGGCCAGGTATTCCAGAACTCTTTCCAAATGGCTGGAGATACTGTGATGCCCCTGTTGATAACCCTAGTCTCTCTCCGGGTGGTTGGGATTCCGCTCGCGTACGTGCTAACTCAATTTACAGGATTGGGGGAGTTTGGAGTCGCCTGGGCTACAGTGATAGCTATGATGATTTGTGGTGGGGCCTACGTCCCGTACTTCCTCTCAGATCGGTGGCTGAGAATAAAGATGTTTGCACAGTAGCCCAGAACGGAAAATATCCAGCGCAATGGAATACAGTAGCGCCTGATCATCTGTGGGTTAAGTTCTTGCTCATTACTGAACCTTCGATTGGCCAAATGTGCCTTTTGTTGCTATGCCTTCTCGGCGTGTTCGAAGTCCTCTCCTCTCTCGTCCATAGACCTTCCTCTGACTGAGCGAAGCACTTAGACGCTGTTACGTACTCCACGGATTGCGACTTTCCTGTGACAAGTAGTAAATTGAGAGGAGGGGAACGCACTGCAAAAGGTTAGGCTCCCAATTCACTCTGGGAAAGGGTCTATGTTGGGGAACTCCAACAGGACTTGGTTCTGAGGCACTGCTAGCTTGAATCCCTTTGAGAGCAGATCCAGGAAGCCAATGCCGATGTCACCTGGTAATGTTATGGAACCTCTCAAGGCAACGGACTCTCAGGACTAGCTAGAACTAATCACCGCGTCCGAAATATTTTGCCGATGGGCTGACTTGCCAACGCATGGATAGGAATGGGTACTCCCTCAGAGCGGGCGAATCGTAATCAAGCAAGAAGTAGAATATGCGCATGCGCAAAGTGCTTGGTATTCACTACTATGCGACGAAATGCAGCTTGACCACAATCAGTCTGCGTTCTATCATATGTTCGGACAATTCACGAACCTTGATAGGAGGTATGCGATGCCCAAACCATCCCCGGCACCCGATGAAGTAGACAAGCCTTTTTGGGACGCCTGTAATGAAGGGCGACTGGTGATCCAGAACTGCAAGGTTTGCAACAGGTTTCAGCACCCGCCGCAGGCGGCGTGCGCTGAGTGTGGCTCAACTGAAAATCTGGAATGGAGCGAAGTGAGCGGCCGCGGCAAGATATACGGCCTAGGGGTTATGTACGACTCACCTATCACATCGCTCACGGTCGACCAGCCATTCAACGTGGCAGTAATACAGTTGGAAGAGGACCCTGGCATAAATATGCTCTCCCACCTCCCAGGAACACCGGTGGATGATGTCCCCGTGGGAGCCAGCGTACAGGTTGAGTTCGAGGCGACCCCAGAGACGGGTCAGAAGGTCCCAGAGTGGAGAGTAGTAGGCTAGAGCCCCCATTTTGTAGACGTGACATAAATGAATATGAGGGAGGCGAATAATGGCGGAAAGTAGGACTCAGAATGCCCCGGCCTCAATGTATCGAAGCAGCGAGGGGTTGGGTTTGTGGGAACACAGGGGAAAAGTAGCGATCGTCGGAGTAGGGGTTTCCCCCACCGCCAGGCGCTGGGATGGAACTCCCGAGACTAGCGTAGGTGCCTGGAGCATCCTCGCGATGCACAGGGCCTTGGAGGACGCTGGAGTCTCTCCGGAAGAGGTTGACGGATTGGTGATGACCCGAGAGACCGCCACTGGGTCTCCGTGGCCAGAAGGAGACCCCATTCCCGAAGACTTTACCAGGATGTTCAAGCCCGGAGTTAATCCCTTGGACGGCATCACAGGATTGAGCTCGGAGTGGATCCTCAATAATATGCCTGAGCTAACGAATGTGGATTTCACGATGTATGGTCCTGGATGTATTTCCCGTTCTCTCGTCGTTGCTGCTCAGGCCGTTGGTGATGGCCTCACTGACACTTGCCTGGTGATGAGAGGATGGCACAACTTGTCAGGCCGATACTACGTTGGTCAAGCTGGTCGCGCCGCGAATATCACCTCGGGGCTGACTAAGTGGAGCAATACGTGGGGTACTGTGGCCTGCTACCCCACGGCCATGTGGTTCGACCAATATTGCCGCAAATATGGCAAGACCCACGAAATGCATGCTCCTTTCGTGGTGAATTCGAAGAGGAACGGTCTCCTATTTCCGGAGGGATACTGGGCGCAGCATCGGCCAGAGCCTTTGACTGTGGAGGATTATCTGTCCGCGCGGTGGATAGCTAAACCGGCGAACCTATACGATAACGACATACCCATCTGCGTTTCGTCAGCCTTCCTCGTAACCACGCCTGAGCGCGCTAGGGACATGAAACAGAAGCCCGTGTACATACTCAATCATACCTCGACCACTACACAATCTCGCAGTACCATTGCAACTCTTGAGGAGGCCGAAGCGTCTACCGATAGCATGGGCCGCAAGACGTACGAGGGAGCTGGGATCGGCCCCAGCGACCTGTCCTTTGAGAATATGTACGACGGTTTTGCCGAGTTCCACCAGTTCCACATCGAGGGTCTGCGGTATGCTGGCATCAAGAGAGGAGAGGCTCTAGACCTGTATGAGACGGACATCAGCATTGAGGGGCCGAATCCCGTCTCTCCCAGCGGAGGCAATATCGGTAGCGGCCGTACTCGTTTCTGGTGCCATGTAGATAGCGTCCAGCAGTTGCAGGGGCGGGCGGGCGCCAGGCAGATAAGCAAGCCTGCTGAGATTGGCGTTACAGGTACTATGACTCCGATGGCGGTCGAGACTTTGGTCTTGAGTTCCACGCCCGGCTAGCTTTTGACAGATGTTTCGGGATTGTTGCATACCAGCTTTTTCTGAAACTAGACGAGCAACCTCGTAGCAGGACTCTATCTTGAAGAGTTCTGCTACGAGCGGCTTTCGGGAGTGAGGCATGAGATGGCTGGAATAACGTTTACACAAGATTCGCGGGATTTCAGATGCTAATTGGTATCATTTCAGACACGCGGATCCCAGGAGGAGCATCTGAAATCCCGCAGCAGGTCTTTCGATCATTTGAAGGAGTAGACCTTATTCTCCATGCCGGGGGTATCCATATACCCGAGGTACTAGACTGGCTGGAGCAGATCGCACCTGTAAAAGCGGTTGGAAGGATACACGGCGGACAAGCGGAACGTCCGACACCTCTCGCCTTGGAATCCGAAAATGACCCTCGAATCGCCGAGCGGCAGGTCCTGCAACTGGAGGGCCACGTCTTAGGCATGGTAAACAATCTGCAACTGGACAGGTTCAACGATGACGTATTGCCTGGTGTCATAGGGTCGACTCGCTTTTTAGATCGTTCTCTTCCCGAGATAGTCGAGGAATTCTTCGGTACCGCTGTGGATATAGTGGTCTTCGGGCGCACTCTTTATCCGATGGTGGAGGAGCACCATGGCGTCCTGTTCATCAATCCAGGGAGCCCTTCTTTGCCCAGGAATCTTGTTAGGCTAGGCAATGTTGCCATACTGAACCTGACACCGCACGCTCGCGTGGCAAAGATAATTGACCTGGCCGACGTTCAATGACGTTTATACGGAGAAAATTCAATGATGGAAATTGAAGCAAACGCAACTGCGACACCACGGGCGAAAGGGTTAGAGTCAATCGGGAGGTGTCGGGCTATTGTCAGAACATTGCTACGAGGAGCGATCTGGGCAGAAGTGGAGTACCCGAAGTTGGGAAGGAAATTCCGACATGCAGGTTCAGTCGATATTTTGAACGGGTCTCCATGGCGTATCTCCGGGCGTGCATCGCTGATTGATGAGCACAACGAGGAGGTTCTGTGCGGTGAATTTGGCCTGCCAAAAACGGAACTGATTGTACTTTCCGAAGGGGGAACAGTATAGTCAGGAACCCTCTGATAGTCTTTGCGGCACACGTATATTCTGAGGGGATCTGGGCCACGTGAGTGCTATGACAAGAGCGCCCAATATTGACAGCATAACTTAGTCGCTAGGATTTTGCTGATTGGAGGTCAAATTGAAGCAGCAAAAGCCGAAAATTTTCTATGGCTGGTGGATTGTTCTGGCGGCTTTTGTGGCCCTGACATTTGCCAGCATGACGGTTGGCTATGGCTTCAGCGTATTCTACAAACGGCTCATAGACCATTTTGGCTGGAGCAGAACGGCACTCGCCGGAGCTATCTCCCTCTCGAGGCTGGAAGCAGGGTTCATGGGTGGACTCGGAGGATTTCTGGTCGATAAATTTGGTCCACGGGCTGTAATACTGATTGGTGTTGTTATTGCGTCTGTGGGTTTGATATTGCTTTCCATGATTGACTCCCTACTGGAGTTCTACCTGATTTTCATATTTATGGTGATGGTGGGACGTAGCTTGAGTTCCATGATAGCCATAGATACCACGGTGGCGAACTGGTTCATCAGGAGGCGAGGTACTGCATTCGGATTGATACGAGCAGCGGTGGCAGTGGGAGCTGCTGGAGTGATTATTGTGTCCTGGTTTATCGACGCGTTCGGCTGGCGGGCGGCCTTTGTAGCGATTGGCATTGGTACCTTTGTGATAGGGATACCAACCGCCTTTGTCATGAAACGCAGGCCAGAGTATTATGGCTTGCTCCCAGACGGGGATACTCCAAAGGCAAGACGACAGTCTGAGAAGCAAATTGCAGGAGGTTCCGAGGATCTCGCAAAGTTGGCAGCTGATGGCACTGCGGTGCAGGAGGAGCCAGAGATTGGTATGACGGTAACGGAAGCCCTGAGATCCCAAGCCTTCTGGACCTTGTCATTCGGATTCGCGATTCGCCTTTTGGTAACAGGGGCAGCCACCCTACACGCCATACCATTGGTGGAAGACTTGGGATATTCCCGGGCCACCGCTGCTGGAGTCCTGGGTTCTATGGGTATGGTTAGCATAATTGGGAGATTGGGAGGCGGTTTCCTCAACGACATGTTTGGGACCAAGCCTGTGGCCGTGGTCAGCGTGTGCTCCCTGGCCGTGTCCTGTCTCGTGATCGCTTACGCCCAGAACCTGTGGCACATAATGATTTTTGTCGCCCTCTATGGCCCGTCCTATGGTTCCTCCGCTGCCACTATGCCCGCCATAAAAGGCGATTACTTTGGGCGAAAGTCCTATGGCACCATCCTTGGCCTTTCCGGTATGGTTCAGATGGTCGGCTCTGTCCTAGGACCGGTTTATGCAGCGTATGTGTACGACGTGTCCGGTAGCTATCGCATTGCATTCATAAGCTTCGCCGCGCTTCTTATGATTTCCGCGGCGCTTTTCTGGTCCCTGAAACGCCCTGGGTACCGCTAGAACAGCATTGATTTATGAATCGGTAACTGCGGATGGCGCTAAGGCGCAGATAGATGTTGTGGGCGTTGAGAGCGATTAGGCAAATGCGAGGAGGATCATCAAGATGCCAACTGCACAAATAAATGGGGCTGAAATCTACTACGAGCAGGCTGGAAACGGACCGTCTATTATATTATCGTCTGGAGGCTTGCAGGGGCTGGCCAGCGGTTACCACTCTGTTATGGAGCCCCTCTCGTCAAGGTATCAGGTTATTGCCTACGATCGTCGCTTTGGTGGACGATCTCGCAGTCCACTGGTTGTGCAATCGTGGGATTTGGTCTGTGAGGACCTATTTGGCCTTATGGACCACTTGGAGATAGACGAGGCTTACTTGGGAGGAGGGTCTTTTGGTGCGGCCATATCTTTAGGTTGCGCGATTAGGCGACCCGAGAGGGTTCGGGCCATATTCCCATCTAATATTGCAGGAGGGGTCATCTGCGACTCTTACTTATCGATGAAGCTATATAAAAGTGCTGATATAGCGATCAACCATGGCATCAACGCGGTTGTATCGGCGTTCGATTCTGGGGACCAATTTTCCCCATTTAGCCCGGAAATTGCCCAGCATGATCGCAAATATCGACTGGATCTGGAGGGAATGGCTACAGAGGATTTCGCCCAGGTGATGAAGGACACGATATACGCACTATTCGATGCCCCCTTTCTGACATTGGGAATGACCGAGAACATGCTAAGGAGTATACGCGTTCCAACGATGGTCATGCCAGGTGAAAACGACATACACCCCAGGAGACTAGCTGAATTAGTTCATAGATTGGTGCCTAACTGCCAGTGGGCTGAGGTACCCACACATGGGAAGGCTCCCGATCAATACTCTCAAAGAGTCCTGCAATTCTTAGATGGAGTGGCAGGGAAACCTCGATAAACGTAAGCGGCAAGCGTTTCATAGAGTCAAGTGCCGCCCGCTAGCTCCTCGCTACAGCAGGAGAAGCAGGAGAGCTTAGAAATGGCGATCAAACAATGGGAGAGGAGATACTATGGTTGATATTCAGATTCCCGATGAGGATCAAGTCGTCGATTATGTACAGTCTGTAAGCAACTGGGGTCGTTGGGGACAGGATGATGAATTAGGTACAATTAATCATATAGGCCCAGAGCAGCGTAAAAAAGCTGCGGCACTAGTCCTTGATGGCGTAGCAGTCTCATGCGCTCGGCCGATTACCACGGAAACGGCGCCTGACACTGGATCTCCGCCTCTTCACTATATGACCAATTCTGGGGAGGGTTATGCCATTAGTGATGAGGTACTGCCTCAACCGGGGCAGGGGAGCGGTGACTTTATCGGCATGAGATTTCATGGGTACAGTATCACGCATCTGGACTCGCTCTGTCACATATTTTGGAATGGACGAATGTATAACGGTCGGCCGTCATCTATGGTTACTACACGAGATGGTGCCACAGTGAATTCCATCGAAGCAGTGCAGGATGGCGTTGTCGGTCGAGGAGTGTTGTTGGATGCGGCCCGCCATCGTGGGGTGGATTGGATGCAGCCTGGTGAGGCCATCATGCCAGACGAGCTAAATAGAATTGCAACTGATCAGGGAACCATGTTGCAGCAAGGCGATATTCTGATGGTGCGTACAGGACATTACCAACGCCGCCGAAAAGAAGGCCCGCGTCCGCTAGCCGAAGGTTGGCCGGGACTTCATGCAACCTGCATACCTTGGCTACAAGAACATAATGTGGCTGTACTCGGAGGTGACATTAACAGTGAGGTAGCCCCCAGCGGTTATCCGAATATACGAGAACCGATTCACCAGATTGCGCTACCTTACATGGGCCTGTGGCTGATGGACAATTGCAATCTTGAGGAGTTATCTGAGGCATGTGCCGAGAGGAATCGCTGGGAGTTCTTGCTGACGATCGCGCCATTGCGGATTCGATATGGCACGGGCTCACCTGTCAATCCAATTGCAATGTTCTAGAGACATGAAGATGCAGACTTCGCTTGAGAGGGTTCTGAAACACAGGGAGATTCTGAGGACGCAGGAGCCCTATGCTCCAAAATGTGTGCCTGATCGTTCAGACTAGCGGATTGCTTTAGAGAGTAGCTCCGAAAGGATTAGTTTTTGGCGCTCCTGGGCTTCTTCCAAAATAGTGAGCTCGAGAGATCGATGGGTTCGTCAACCCGTTAGCCACCATAATCTTGTTCTGACCTCATCGTCGGATGACACGATAGCAGCCACAATTACGTGAGGCGTGGTGTTTCAACGCAGAGAATCATGGAGCGAGAGCATGATGACGAAAGCCATCTGGTAACGCGCCATTAATACCTGGAAACGTAGGCTGCATCGGTGATAAGTAGGGTTGTGTGGCATATATCTGCTGGTTTATAATGCAACCCAAGCGTGGGCCACCTCTAACGCTAACACTGGGGCTGATGAATACGGGGAAAAGTCCCAGGCACATAGCAGAGAAGGAGTGTTATGGCAGGACCTTGCAGTGGACTGACGGTGTTGGATTTTAGCTTTGGAATGCCTGGCGCACTGGCCACGGCAGTGTTCGCCGATTTCGGTGCTGAGGTCATCAAAGTGGAGCCGCCGACCGGTGATCCCTTCCGTTCCAATCCAAGCTGGCTCGCTTGGAATCGTGGTAAGAAGAGCATTGTGCTGGACTTGGAAACCCCTAAGGGCCAGGAGGATGCTCTAGCCTTGGCCCGGCGAGCAGATATTCTAGTGGAATCCTTTCGCCCTGGCGAAAGCCAGCGACTTGGCATTGATTACGAATCGCTCTCGCAAATAAGTCCTCGCTTGGTGTACTGCTCTGTCACTGGCTTTGGACAGAAAGGGCGGCTCAGGAATCTGAAAGACTACGAAGGGATAATTGCCGCTAAATGTGGGCGTATGTCCACCTGGGGCGGCCAGTTGGATAGGCAGGGTCCAGTGTATGCCGCCGTTCAGACTGCTACTTGGGCTGCTAGTCAAGGGGCCGTACGGGGTATTCTTGGAGCACTCCGTATCCGGGATCGTTTGGGACGAGGCCAGTGGGTACAGACCAGTGTTCTGCAGGGCATGATCCCATACTACGGCGGAAGGCAGATCACCACCTTCTTTTCTCGAAAGGACCCGGATAAGTTTCCGCCTGTGGCCCAGAATGCACAGACGTTGCCAAATCTAGGATACATCCCTGTCCGCACCAAGGATGGTCGCTGGCTTCAGCATGCCAACATCCAGTTCAGCCCACGACTATTACACGCCCATCTCAGGGCGATTGGCCTGGGTTGGGTCTTGGAGGATGAACGCTTCAAGAATACGTCCTCACTGACAGCAGAGAATCAGGAAATTCTGCGGGAGCTAATCCTAGAAAAAATGCAGGAGAAGACCGTCGACGAGTGGATGGACATTTATGTAAAGGACGGTGACATTGCTGCGGAGCCTTTTCTTCACACTGTTGAGGCAATGAAGCACGAGCAGTTCGTGCACAATCGTCACGTGCTGGAGATCAACGATCCACGGGTGGGTCCAATGAAAATTGTGGGATTGCTAGCGGACTTGGCGGATACGCCCGGGGAGGTCGGCGGGCCAGCGCCGAATTTGGGTCAGGACACTCACGAAGTATTGAACAGGATGGTCGAGCAGGAGCCATTACCCGTAGGGAACGGCAGCAATGACCACGGTCTGCTTCATCCGTTGGGAGACATCACCGTCCTCGATCTCTCCACGGTCATAGCTGGACCATACGGTGCTGTGATGATAGCTGACATGGGCGCTCGGGTTATAAAGATAGATGCTACACCAGGACGTGGAATGCCGGGAGTTGGCGCTGTGAATCTCAACAACATTAGGACATATTCAGGCAAGGAGTGCATCCGGGCTGACCTTCAGACCGAGGAAGGCAGGGATTTGATCCACAAGTTGATTGCCAAGGCTGACGTGCTGTTACACAACTTTCGGCCCGGGGTGCCCGATCGATTGGGGATAGATTACGAGACGTGTCGGAAGATCAACCCGCGCCTGGTTCATGTGTACGTGGGGGCCTATGGAGCTACTGGCCCACAGAGCCGACGACCTGGGGCTCATCCCCTTCCCGGCGCACTCTTTGGCGGAGCGTTGCGCCAGGCGGGTCGTGCAATGCCACCACCCGCATATCAGCCCATGGACATGAGCGAAATCAAAGATACATCTCGTCGCATGATGCGGGCCAATGAGGGCAATCCTGACCCCAACTCGTCCCAATCCGTCGGAACCGCGATCATGCTTGGTCTCTGGGATAGAGAGCGTACCGGTCGCGGGCAAGCCATTCAAGTGACAATGATGTGTGCCAACGCCTGGGCCAACCATGACGAAGCCTATGATTATGCTGGCCGCCCCCCATATGCCATCCCGGATGCCGAATGTTACGGCCTTCACGCTCTCTACAGGTTGTATGAAGCAAAGGAGGGATGGGTGTTTCTCGCTTGTCTGTTTGAGGAGGAGTGGGCGAAATTCTGTCAAACCGTGGGGAAGACGGATCTGATGGGTGATCCTCGCTTTGCGTCAGCTGCTCGCTTGTCTCATGACGAAGAGCTGATATCGCAATTGTCGGTTCTTTTTGCCTCCCGTACGGCGACGGAGTGGGAGGATCTGCTTACCGGCGAGGATGTAGCATGCGTCCGGGTTGCAGATGATAGTGAGGAGTTCTTCCTCGACGATTCCCATTCTAAGGACAATGATCTCGCGGTAGATGTCGAGGACGAGAGTCCGCGGTTTG
>Ga0114996_10000578_pt1 | contig 51360 bp, 38 predicted proteins | sample ArcticOcean_MG_C_4_FD_87039 | JGI IMG/M metagenome (GOLD analysis project Ga0114996, IMG submission 87039) | Marine microbial communities from western Arctic Ocean - ArcticOcean_MG_CB4_134 | ecosystem: Environmental > Aquatic > Marine > Oceanic | place: Arctic Ocean: Canada Basin | collected... | reverse complement strand
TGTCACCAGCCCGTAATCCAGACGACTTATAATATATCTATGATTTCAATTGGTTATGTTTGTTTGCTTGACAGATAAACACTTGCCCCTAAAATTCTTGCGCCCGCGTTATTACCTGTAAGGTTGGAGGGACCGTCTTGCAGAGAGATCGCACGATCGAAGAAGTTAAAGAAGAGATTAAACATCGGACCGATTTGGCTGCGATCATCGGCGAATACGTTACGCTCAAGAAAGCCGGCACCAGCTTCAAAGGGCTGTGTCCCTTTCACGGGGAAAAAACACCTAGTTTTCACGTCAAACCACTTGCCGGTTTTTTTCATTGCTTCGGTTGTGGAAAAAGTGGCGACGCCATCACGTTCGTGCAGGAGCAAGTCGGTTATTCGTTTATGGAAGCACTTCGATACTTGGGAGAGCGATGTGGAATCGACGTTCCAGAGGCCAGCTCATCGGACAACCCAGAAGCCCGTCAACAGAGACGCCAAGCACGAGACCGATATTATGCTGTAAACCGAAGAGCGACAGAGTTTTTCCAGAGCAAATTGAGCGGACAAGCCCTGGATTATCTGACTGCGTCGCGCGGGCTCACCCCAGAAACCATTGAACGATATCAAGTGGGTTTTGCGCCCGATAGTTGGGATGTGCTAACACAACTCTTTCAACGAAACGGGTCTGAGGCCGTGCGTGATGCGGAGGCGGTGGGGCTGATTTCGAAAGGGAAAAGCGGATTCTATGCCCGTTTCCGTAACCGAGTGATGTTTCCCGTCCACAACCGCACCGGAGAAGTGGTGGCATTCAGCGGGAGAGATTTGTCCAACAAACCCGACGCAGCCAAATACTACAATTCAAGTGACTCGACCTTATTTACCAAGGGAAAGGTCTTATTCGGTCTCTTTCAAGCTCGCCGCGCCATCCGTGACAAAGACAGGATCATTGTTGTGGAAGGAAATGTGGACGTGTTGTCGCTTTCACAAAGCGGATTTGCAGAGACCGTCGCCCCGCTGGGAACAGCCCTCTCTAGCGATCAGTGCAACCTGCTCAAACGCATGTCGCACAACGTGATCCTAATGTACGATGGCGACGATGCCGGACGAGCTGCGACGATGAAAGCGATCCCATTGCTGCTAGAGGCAGGACTGTCGGGAAAAGTCGTCGTCCTCCCTGTGGGCCAAGATCCGGATACATTGGTCCACGATCAAGGGCCTGAGGCAATGGAAGCTTTGATCACAAAGGCTGTTCCGCTCTTTGACCACATCATTCTCAATGCAATGAGTGATTTTGATGGAACAATTCCGGCAGCTTCGGCAGTAGTAGACAAAGTGAGGCCACTTTTTGGTATGCTCCCCAATCGAATTGAACAGGAGTTATACGCCACCAAGCTGGCACAACGATTGCAAGTTCAAGAAATCCAACTGAAACGGTGGCTCCGTAGTGGAACAAAGACAAACGAAGCCATTGGCGGGTTGGATGATGCGCAAACGAGTCACACACCTCAATTGGAGAGGCAACTATTGGGATTAGTTTTGCACCATCCGGAATACCTTCCTCATTGGTTGGCAAGTGGGGCCAATGAACCCCAGGTCACCACCCATGAAGGTGTTCGAGCCGTTCTCATGCGGGCGCATGAAATACAAAATGACACTGGACGTGTCGATTCTAGTGAGTTAATGGATTGGCTGGCGAGTCAAGGACTCCAAAACGCGAAGAACGCCGTAGCGACCCTTCTGTTGGAGGAAGATCCCTACGGAGAAGAAAGTGAGCGCGCATTTGTCGAAATTATCGACAGTTTGAAAGAGCGTGCAGATCGTCGTGATAAAGACGCAGCCCGCGCGAAGCTGCGTATGATGTCTGCACACGAACAGTTGGATCAACTCAAGAACCTGGGACAAACACCGTGAAGCAACCGATGGACAAGAGCCGTGCTAAGAAAAATGTGGTTTCGTCGCAATCTGTCGTCGAAAAGTTGATCGCTCTAGGGAAAAAGCAAGGATACCTGACGTACGACGAAGTCAACGACCACATCCCTCCGGATTTGTTTGGTCCCGACCAAATCGATGGAATCCTTCAGACCCTTGGAAGACGCAGTATCCGCCTAGTAGCCACGAAAGAAGATCTGGCTGCACCGGAGAGTGCCCCTGCAGCCAAGAAGGTTGACAGCGCCAAAGACAAGAAGGACGACAACGAGTCCTTTCGGACCAACGATCCTGTACGCATGTACCTTCGTAAAATGGGTGCCGTTGCTTTGTTGACACGAGAAGGCGAAATCGAAATCGCCAAGCGAATCGAGACGGCTGAAAATAAGATTCTCGACACAATCCTCAACACCTATGTGTTTGTGGTCGAGATCTTGGACGTGGAAGAACAACTTCGCGAAGGCCGAATCAACATCAAAGAGGTCGTCAAGGGCCTGGAAGTGGACGAGGAGGGCCTGCCCGCACCAGACGCCGCCCAAACCACGCGTGATAATGTGTTGATAAAACTCGGAACAGTCCGAAAACTCTTTAATAAAAATCAGAAGTTAGAGCAGAAGATCACAAGTAATAAGTTCACGGCTGCCACACGGCGACGAAACACCAAGAAGCTCGAAGACAACGGCAAACGGCTCATTGAACTGTTGCACGAATCCAACCTCAACAAGAAACGAACGGACCACGTTGTTGGCTTGTTGAAAAATCTGGTTCGCAGCGTGATGAAAGCACAGCAAGAAATCACAATGGTTCAAAGTCGGCAGGGCCTCGACTTGGAAGGTATGCGAAACCTTTTGAAGCTGGCGGAGACCGACGAAAAGTCTGCTCAGCGGAAGGCAAAACGAAAGAAAACCTCGCTGGAGGGCATCGCCGACGCCGAAAAGTCCATTCGCTATTCACTGCGAAAAATTCGTCGCAGTGAGCAGGAAGCTCAACTGACAAATGAAGAACTGCGTGAAACGTATCTCTACGTCTCCAAAGCAGAGCGTGAAGCCGAAAACGCCAAGAGTGAGCTCGTGGAAGCCAACTTGCGCTTGGTCGTCAGCATCGCAAAAAAATACACAAACCGCGGGCTTCAATTCCTCGATCTGATCCAAGAGGGAAACATTGGATTGATGAAGGCGGTGGATAAATTCGAGTACCAGCGTGGTTACAAGTTCTCCACCTATGCCACTTGGTGGATTCGCCAGGCCATTACCCGCGCCATTGCCGATCAAGCACGTACGATTCGGATCCCAGTGCACATGATCGAAACGATCAACAAGCTCATTCGTACCAGCCGTTACCTTGTACAGGAATTTGGCCGGGAACCGACCCCGGAAGAAATCGGCGAGAAAATGGAGATGCCACTCGAAAAAGTTCGAAAGGTGCTGAAAATTTCCAAGGAGCCCATTTCACTCGAAACTCCCATTGGGGAGGAAGAAGACAGTCACCTCGGGGACTTCATTGAAGACAAACGCATTCAAAGCCCGTCTGAATCGGTTATTTCACGTAACCTGTCCGAGAAAACCCGAAAAGTACTCGCAACATTGACACCTCGAGAAGAGAAAGTACTTCGCATGCGCTTTGGCATCGGTGAAAAGGCCGATCACACGTTGGAGGAAGTGGGCCAGGACTTCTTCGTTACACGGGAGCGCATCCGGCAAATTGAAGCCAAAGCACTGCGAAAACTTCGTCACTCCAGCCGATGCAAGAAGCTAAAGAGCTTCATGGATCCTTAAACCTCTGGTTGTCTGAGCCAGTCGTGTCTCCATCGCTTCTGTCGCCAATTCCGACCCAATTTGTTCAAGCGATCTAACGACCCCCTTGACCTCGATAAGTATCGGACATAAGGTACCGACCTCACAAGGCATAATCCGTTGTGTCTTGGTGTGTTCAATGGGCCTGTAGCTCAGTTGGTAGAGCCGGCGGCTCATAACCGCTTGGTCCCAGGTTCGAGTCCTGGTGGGCCCACGGATGGACGATGACAATTTGTAGCGCCGGAGGCATAGGTTGAACGACTTGCTCACGAACTTGCTTGCCCTTCAGTCCGTAGACGACGAGGTACGAGAATTCCGTACCGAACGAGACAGTCTACGTGAGAAGATCACTCGGTTAAAAGAGCTCCTTGCATTGATGACCACCGCTCTCAATGAGAAATGCGGGAAATTGGATGACGCATCACGGTGGTACCGCGAAAAAGAAGCGGAACTCCGATCGGACAATGAAAAGGTCAAAAAAGCGAAGACAAAGCTACAAACGGTCACAAAGAACCGCGAATATATGGCGATGCAGCGAGAGATTGAATCGCTTCGTAAGGCCTACTTGTCCAAGGAAGAAGAGATATTAAAGCTGGTCCAAGCTATCGAAGAGTTCAAAACCAGCATCTCAGCGGAAGAAGAGAAAATCGCCGAGATTCAAAAAGAGGTCTCCGAGGAAGAAACAAACAACGCAAAGCGGCTTAAAAAACTCGATAAGCAGATTTCGGCCATATCCGGTCGAAAAACCGCCGTCCTCGAAAAGCTCACCCAGGGTGTCATTCGCAAGTACGAACGGATTGCTTCGGGTCGAAGTGGCCTGGTGGTGGTCCCTGTAGCAACCACCGGGGCTTGCGGTGGCTGCAACTTCCGCATTACGCCACGTCAACTCCAGTTGGTCTACCGTGGGGACTCCATGGAAACGTGCCCAAACTGCGATCGGATATTGTATCTAGATATCAAAACTTCGAGTGACGAAGCGACCGAAGATGTCAGTGTAGCCGACGTCATGTAGGGCCTTCGTTTTCAATGAACGACACAGGATCAGTAGGACAGGTTGTCGCTGGACCTCGCGGTCCGGAGGAAAGTCCGGGCTCTATAGGACAGGGAGCTGGATAACGTCCAGCAGGGGTGACCCTAGAGATAGTGCCACAGAAAGCAAACCGCGTTCCGCCTTTGGGCTAGAACGTAAGGGTGAAAGCGTGGGGTAAGAGCCCACGGACCTGTGCGGTGACGTACGGGTCGGTAAACCTCTCCCGGAGCAAGATCGAACAGGGGACGTTTGAGAACGGTCCGTTTAATGTCCCCGGGTGATCGCTTGAGCCACACAGTAATGTGTGTGCCAGAAGAATGGCAGCCACCCTGGGTTGGGTGACCAACACAGGGAACAGAACCCGGCTTACGGCCTACTGATTGCTGGTCTAGGGGGGAGTGGCTTCGGCAACTCCCCCCGTCTATTGAAAGTCCGTACCCAGACTGTTACGACACCATTCTTGGCACGTGTTGTGACTTCCACAGAGTTCACCCCAAGACCGCGGACACCAGGTGCAACAATGAACAAACCCGAAATGCCATCCCAGTACAATCCATCCGATGTGGAAACACGGTGGTATCAGAAATGGCGTGAACTCGGACTCTTTCGTGCCGAAGACGAATCATCCAAACCCAGTTTTTCCATTTCCATGCCTCCTCCCAATGTAACGGGCTCTTTGCACATGGGCCACGCACTCACCGCAACTCTGCAAGATATCTTGATTCGTTGGAAGCGCATGAATGGATACAACGCGCTCTGGCTCCCGGGTACAGACCACGCTGGCATCGCCACGCAAATGGTCGTAGAGCGCGAGTTGGCCAAAGAAGATACCTCGCGCTTTGACCTGGGACGCGATGCTTTTGTGGACAAAATCTGGGAATGGAAACACCACTATCACACTCGAATCTCGGAACAGCACACCCGGTTAGGAATCTCCTGCGATTGGGATCGAGAACGCTTTACCCTCGATGACGGTTTGTCCAAAGCGGTCCGCGAAGTGTTTGTCCAATTGTACGCTGACGGGCTGATTTACCGATCCGAACGCTTGGTCAACTGGTCTCCAAAAATGCACACCGTCCTCTCCGATCTGGAGGTCGAGGCCACCGACGAAGAAGGATCGCTCTGGCACATGGCGTACCCCGTGGCCGATTCCAATGAAACACTCGTCGTCGCGACGACGCGACCAGAGACCATGTTGGGCGACACAGCTGTAGCAGTACACCCCGACGATGACCGTTACAAACATCTGGTCGGCCAAAACGTCCGATTGCCTCTGACCGATCGAGAAATCCCGATCATTGCCGACGACATTCTGGTCGACATGGAATTTGGAACCGGCTGCGTCAAAGTCACCCCAGCACACGACTTCAACGACTTTGAAACGGGGCGCCGACACAACCTCCCGATGATCAACATCCTGGACAAGGATGCATGTCTCAACGAGAACGTGCCTGAACAATACCAAGGCTTGGATCGATTCGATGCTCGGAAACAGATTGTCGCGGATCTGGAAGCTGCGGGGGCGTTGGTTAAAGTGGAACCACACGCCATGAGTATTGGCCGCTCCCAACGTTCGGGAGAAATTGTTGAACCCATGTTGAGCAAGCAGTGGTTCGTCAAAGCCGACGTACTCGCCAAAGAGGCCATCCGGGTCGTGGAAGACGGTGAGATCCAGATCATCCCAGAACATTGGAGCAAGACGTATTTTCATTGGATGCACAATATCCGTGACTGGTGCATCTCCAGACAGCTGTGGTGGGGCCATCGTATTCCGGCCTGGTATTGCGATGATTGTGAAGAAGTCACCGTTTCACGTGCAGACGCTGAACAGTGTGCGTCGTGTCACTCCACCAACATTCATCAGGATGATGACGTCCTAGACACCTGGTTCAGCTCAGCGCTGTGGCCCTTCTCCACATTGGGATGGCCCGAAAAAACACCGGCGCTTCGCACATTTTATCCCAATAGCGTGATGGAGACCGGACACGACATCCTGTTTTTCTGGGTCGCTCGGATGATCATGATGGGCTGCCACTTCATGAAGGAGTTGCCCTTCAAGACGGTCTACCTCCATGCCATGGTTCGAGACGAAAACGGCCAAAAAATGTCCAAGACGAAGGGAAACGTCGTTGATCCACTGGAACTGATCGATGAATTTGGGTGTGATGCGTTGCGCTTTAGTCTGGCGGCCCTCACCGTCGCAGGGCGTAGCATCAAATTGTCCAAGGACCGCGTGGCCGGATACCGAAACTTTGCTAACAAGATCTGGAATGCGTCGCGTTTTGCTCTGATGAATCTAGAGGATTACTCAGCCGGACCACCACCTTCGACCTTGTCGCCACCGGACCAATGGATCCTTTCAAAACTCCACAGCGCGTCAGAAAAAATGAACAAGGAGTTGGAGGGGTTTGATTTCGGAGCCGCTGCCAACACGGTCTATCATTTCTTCTGGCATGAATTGTGCGACTGGTACATCGAATTGGCCAAGGTCAACTTCCAAGGAGACGAGCGCGCGGCAACACAACATACGCTGTGCACTGTCTTGGATGGGGCGCTTCGGCTCCTGCATCCGATCATGCCTCACCTTACAGAGGAGATCTGGCAGCGTCTTCCATTGGAAAGCCAAAACGAAGCTGTATCATTGATGACACAATCCCATGCACTGCCCTCTTTAGAGCATGGTGAAACAGGGTCGGATGACTTTGACGAAATCATTCAAATCATCACCGACATTCGTACCATTCGCGGCGAGAATGAAATTCCGCCCTCCAAGCGAATTCATGCGATCCTCAATGTAGACGGCGAGACCGAATCCCTCCGAACGGCGCGACAATACATCCTTGCACTTGGACGCCTGGAATCGTTTGACATCACCACTGGTGCTGAGGTTCCTGAAGGCTGTGCAGTAGCTCGTTCTGGCCGAGTCGAAGTGATTGTTCCCTTGGAAGGATTGGTCGATTTTGAAGAAGAGCGACGTCGCCTGACCAAGCTCTTGGCCAAACTCGATGAAGAAATCGATCGTGTAGGCAAGAAACTCAACAATCCCAATTTTGTGCAGCGAGCTCCCGAAGCAGTCGTGGAGAAAGAACGAGGAAAACTCACCGCACTCCAAGCCGAACGCACCACCTTGGAACAAGGTCTTGCGCGGCTGCCAGCCGCTTCCTAGTGTCGAAAACTCGCAAATATTTGTGAGAATGTGTAGACCGTCGAGTCTCCGACGACCCGTCGGTGTGCGCCCACACCCACGTGTGTAACGTTGGGGTCAAGCATGTTCCGAAAATGACTTGGGCTTCGTATCAACTCGGCATGAGCCGCTTCGGGAGTTGGGGCGACCGCAATGTTCTCTCCAGCGGGGATCCCCTGCAAACCGCAGGATTGGAGACGACGTGCCAGGTTTCCTCGGCGAGGTGATACGTGGCCAAAATAGCCTCGGGCAGACATGTCCTGCACATGACGTCTTGCCTCTTGTTGAAGAACAACCCCGTTGCGCAGTGGTATCAATCCCGCCTGTCGTCGAACACGGTTGATCAGTGCCATCGCACGCAGTTCGGCTTCTTCGACAGTCGCAGGGGGAGGAATACTTGGCGCCAAACGAGTCACGGGGACTTCGATCGAACCTTCACCATCATCCACATAGACCTCCAAGAGACTCAAAACCTGCTCCCCGTAAGCGTCCTTCGCCTGCACCTCAATGATGTAACGACCCTCTCCGGCGTCAAAAGGAACCATGGTCCAAAATGCCCCATGTTGCACCCGCGGTGTCTGCTCTCTCACGTCTCCAGTAGGCGTCGCCACCAACACAATCGGTTGGATTAAGTCACGGTCCAAGTTGCCATTGAGCAGGAAACGTTCGCCCATTCGGAGACGTTTTGGAAACGTCGACAAACTGACTCGGCGGCGGACAAACACCAACACAACACGCCATCGCGCATCTTCGGGGGCGATGCCCACACCAAAATGCGTAACGTGTGCTGTTTTCACGTCCGTTTCCAATAGTGAACGTACCCGCTCGATGGGATCAATGTCGCCACCCAGCGCCACAATGGTGTATTGCACCGGAAGAACAAAGGAATCACTGAGACCCGCAGCCATGAGCGCATTCCGTATCGGGCGAGTGCCGCCCAACACATAATGAGCGGCGTCCACCAATCGTCGATCGAGTGCCAAGGGAGGCCGGTCCCCGGTATTAAACATCTTCTTCACCGCGTCAATGACCTGTTTCTCCAATGCCGTTGCACGTACGGTGGTCACTGTCGGGTGATAAACGGCTGTCGGACTCTTCGCCCATGAAAAGGCGCACGTAAGACACAGAACCACCGGAATCAGGGTGTGCGAAAGGGTTCGAAGGGCTGAAAAAACTATTAATTGCATGGACGTCACTTTTGGGCCTCTCCTGAGGCAATGTGAGCAGTGTAACGGCAAGCGCACGGTGCAGCCAGATTTCCTTCGTGTTGAAATCGCATGATGGGTTTTCGTACCCAAATCCTGTGATATGGTTCCGACCATGCAAGACGTGACAAATATCGCCCGCTCCGCTCGTCGAGCCCAACCCAGGATTGGTACATCGGCTACGGAAACAAAGAATGCCGTACTTCGGCGAGTAGCGGCGACCCTCCGAGATCGCCAGAACGAGATCCTGGAAGCCAACTCGCGAGATGTCGAAGCCGGCAACAATGCCGGCCTGTCCAAGGCATTAATCGATCGTCTGCGACTGACCCCCGAGCGCATAGAGGCCATCGCACAAGGAGTGTTGGACATTGTGGAATTGGCCGATCCCGTTGGGCGAATGGACAATGTAGCCGAACAGGCCAACGGTTTACGCATCGGACGCATGCAGATCCCATTGGGTGTCATCGCGATCATCTTCGAGTCCCGACCCAATGTCGTCATAGATGCGGGCGCCTTATGCCTAAAATCGGGCAACGCGGTCATCCTCAAGGGGGGTAAAGAGGCGCATCATTCCAACGTTATATTGGCCAACATCCTCTGCGAGGCGTTGGTGGCGGAGGATCTACCCGAAGCAGTGATTCAACTGCTCACGGAACGCTCCCAGGTCACCGATCTACTTCAGTTGGACGAATACGTGGATCTCGTCATACCTCGTGGGGGAGAAGGCTTGATCCGAAGCGTCTGTGAAAACAGCCGTATTCCTGTCGTGCGTCACTACAAAGGTGTGTGTCACGTCTACGTGGATGAAAGTGCTGACGTGGACATGGCCACGGATATCGTCGTTAACGCAAAAACACAACGACCCGGCGTCTGCAATGCGATGGAAACGCTCTTGGTTCACCAAGACATGGTCGAAAGCGCTCTGCCCCAAATCGTGAGCGCCTTGCAGGAACGAGGCGTCGTGTTGCGTGGGTGCGCAAAAACCCGAGCTGCCCTGCCAACACTGGAAGAAGCAACCGAAGAGGACTGGCATGCGGAGTATCTCGATCTGATCCTTGCCGTGCGCGTTGTGGACGACATGAATGCAGCCATCGAACATATTGATGAATATGGCTCGAATCACACCGAGTCCATCGTAACCAACAACGAACAACGGGCCCAATCCTTCGTGCAACGAGTGTGCTCCAGTGCCGTCATGGTCAACGCCTCCACCCGTTTTAATGATGGCGGTCAATTGGGTCTGGGCGCTGAAATCGGAATCAGCACATCAAAGGTGCATGCGTTTGGCCCCATGGGAATCAACGAACTCACAATCCGTAAGTTCGTCGTCTTTGGACAAGGCCACACCCGCCAATAACCCAACAGCGTGCCCCCCCCAAAAAAAGATGAGAACTTTGCTCACGACCACTACCTTTGGGTATACTGGGTATAGGTGCCAGAATTAATGGTACGCTTTGTTCATTACGAAGGAGCTTGATCGTACTTGATGGATACAAAAGAACGCGTACTACGCATCAAAGATTTGGCCTTTGATAAAAAGGCTTTTGACCTCAAGATCTTCCACATTAATCCTCTCGTCGGATACACTGATTACCTCCTCATCTGCAGTGCTCGAAGCGATCGCCAAGTGCAGGCGATCGCCAATCACATTTCGATGACCATAAAGAAAGAGGACAACATTCACTGCAGTGGCATCGAAGGAGAGAGCCATGGCCAATGGGTGTTGATGGACTTCGGTGACGTCGTTGTTCACATCTTCAACGTACCCATGCGCGAAGCGTATGATCTCGACGGACTTTGGGCGGATGCTGATCAAATCCCTGTAGAAGCACCGGCCTGGGAAGCCGAAATGCGTTATAATCTCTACGACTACTAACTGACGTTATGCAGTGAAAATTCTTGTCCTGAGTCCGGCACGACTGCGAGAGCCGTCATTGCACGAACGCTTCCAGTATTACCAAAAACTGCTGCGAAAGCGCATGAGCATTGAATCGCGCTTGGTGAAGACTGGACCGCTCTACAGTGCCGTTCCCAAAGGATGGTATTCCGTTGCGTTGGATGAAGGTGGCCGTACCGTCAATTCGATCCAATTGGCTCGATGGCTTGAAAAGAGAATTGCATCCGGGATCACGGGAGTCGCATTTCTCATTGGCGGCGCTGACGGCCTCACAGACGAGGATCGAAAAAACGCTGACGATGTACTTTCGTTCTCATCGCTGACGCTTCCACACCAATTGTGTTTTGTTATTCTTTCCGAGCAGATTTACCGTGCAACGAGCATCATCAATCGAGAGCCCTATCACCGCGAGTAAACTTTTGTTCGTAGTATTTCTCGGTCTTCAATCGTTAAGCGGTACATGGCCTGGCTCCAACCACAATCCCAGCTGCTTTCGATAGTATTTCCAAACCGATGCATTGCCTGCAGCACGTTAACACCACAGCGGAGCACCCCCTTTTGCGCGGTGTGTAATCCCAGTCTGATCGGACCACTCATCTGCTGTTTTCGGTGCGGGATTCCAATCACAGACTGGATCAACGAACACACTCCAGTGTGCGGCAGGTGCATGGTGCGACGGGTCCATCCAATCGAGCAAAGCTGGTGGGCATTCGAATACGGTGGTGCCGTCGAACAGGCATTGCAGCGTCTTAAATACGCCAAGGACTGGTGTATCGCCCGTCCCTTGGGATCACTATGGCGTCCGCCAAAATCGAGCGTGGGAGACAAGGTCCTTTGGGACGCACTCTGCCCGGTCCCACTGCACTGGCACCGGCGTATCCAGCGCGGATTCAACCAGGCAACGCTCATTGCACACGTCATCGCCAAACGCCTCGATTTGCCACTGCTGGTCAACGGGTTGTTTCGAACCCGCTCGACATCATCCCAAGTCCGATTGCGGGCACAAGAGCGAGCACTGAACGTCCAAAACGCCTTCCAGGTCCGACACCCCAGGGCGATTCAAGGCCTACGTATTCTACTGATTGATGACGTGGTCACCACCGGTGCAACGGTCCGAGCATGTGCACGTGCTCTTCGACGCTGTGGTGCAGCGTCCGTCAGCGTCTGGTCAGTCGCACGACGTCTGTAAAACACGCCCAACCGCTACGGGGCCCACAGTGACTAGAAATGAAACTGAACGTTGCCTTCGAGGGTCAATGTATTCAGGAATGCGCTCTCGGTCGCTAGGATACCGTAATCCGCGTCGCTGTTATCCACATAGAACCCATGATAGAGCATTCGGAAACCAAGCGAAGCACTCGGCGTAATGCCAAAATCAACGCCGACGCCAGCCCGTAAGCCGCCACCAGTCAACTCTTCCCTAAATTCTTCCGAAAACATGTATACGGCTGCGCCCAGTTGCAGATAGGGCTGGAATCGCGCTGACTGGGGGACCAAGTACATTTTCATGTCTCCCCCAACCGACTGAATCATCGCGTTTTCGGGCGCTGATCCCCCCGTAAATTGACCGGTGTTTGTGGACTGAAACGATCCCATGTAGCTGAGTTCTACGCCCAAGAATGGAGACAACCGTGCACCGACCATCAACGACAACCCGCCGCCCCCCGAATACACTTTGGACAAGTCATCGTCCGTTTCGACAAAGTAATTGCCCACGACGCCCAAACCAATATAGGCCCCGGAGCGACGACCATCACGAACCGGACGGGCGCGACGATGCCTCTTATGGTGATGTCCAGAAGCAGGTGGATGTCCTTCGAGCACGATCCCTTCTTGCTGACCTGTATGAGCGTGCGTCACGGCGGGCATGCCAAGAAACAAAAGGGCGGAACAAGCCAATAGGGAAGGAACTTTCATGGATACGACCTCTTTTCGTTTGGATCGTCTAGTTTCGACGAATCACCTGTTGGACGAAGAAGACCTTCATATATTCGTTTTTGCCCTGCACAATTGTCAACGGAGTCGAAAAAAGGAGGGTGACTAAGCCGATCGTTACCGCCGGCCCATCGGATCCCAAACACCCAGGCGAACTCGGCTCGTACGCGCTCGACCACCTGCTCCAAGGAAGGGGACTTTTCTCCGATCAAACAACGGATAGAGGTCACACCGCGGTCGTGTAAGCCGCAGGGCACAATCCAGTCGAAATGGCTCATGTCCGGACAGACATTCAGGGAGAATCCATGCGTCGTAATACGCCGATGTACATGAACACCAAAGGCCGCGATCTTGTTGGGGCCAACCCATAGTCCGGGCGCCTTCTCATCCCAACTGGCCTCGATTCCCCACGTGTTCAACACACGCTGCAGCACCAAGGATAGCCGTTGAACATAGCGTCGCACACCACCCATTCCTAGGGCCGTTAGATCCACAATGGGATAGCCGACCAATTGTCCCGGACCATGGTAGGTCACATCGCCCCCTCGGTCTACACGATGTACTGACACCCCATCCGTGGCTCTCCCTTCGTGCGCTAAGAGCACATGTTCTTCGTTTCCGTGTCGCCCGACGGTAATGGTGGGTGGGTGAGACAGGAGAATCAATCCACCCAAATGTTGGCCTGCCAAGATCTCATCGCGCATCGTGAACTGGCGAGCCAGAGCATCGCCGTATGACATCTCTCCCAACCAATGGAACGACAATTGGCGCATTTACATCCCTCGGTACAGTCACTCGAAAATCAGGTGCCCAAAAACAGACGTTCCCCAAACACCGATGGTAGACCCGCGTCGAAAATCTTCTGCGCTGCCGTCTGAATATCATAGGGCACACGCAGATACGTAATGACGCCTTCTTCGTCATCATAGATAACACAGCAGGCTCGACTGTCTCGATCCCGAGGCTGGCCTACACTGCCCACATTGAACACGTATTTGACGCCGTCATGTATTTGAAATCGGGGTGCACAAAGCTGAAGAGCCATTCGGGCAGTCACCAAGTACGACACGGTCAGATGAGAATGGCCTACAAACGAGAGCTTGGACAGTTTCGAATAGGTTTCATTGAGCTCTGCACCGGCGCGCAGGGTAAAGACGTAATCGAACTCTTCCACATCCAGTGGCGAGCCGTGACAGAAGGTGATCTCATCCTCATCCTCCCGATACGCCAGCTCCTTGAGCCACTCGGTGTTATCGACACTCAAATGGTCTACGCAATACCGAATCGCTTCTTGTGCGGCCTCATGGCAGGAACCAATATCCAGGAGACCACAAAGCATTGCGTCATGGTTTCCTAAGACTGTGACGTCACACACACTTCGAACAAGGTCACAACACTCATCGGGTTGAGCGCCATAACCCACTATGTCACCCAAACACACCATACGCTGAATGTTTGCACCATGGAGTGCCTCCAAACACGCATTCAACGCTTCAAGGTTGCCGTGCACATCGCTGATGATTCCGTATCGCATGAGATTCTTACGTTCAAGCTACCGTTGGGTGTGAAAGCGCGTCAACGGATCGTTTCAAAATTCTTCGAGGTGTGGGGATACAAACGACACGAATTTCCCACAAGGTCCTCTCCTTTCATTGGTTCGTCGATCAAGAAAGATGCAGTTTTACACCACGTAATTCATCTTTTAAACCGATCTCTAATGCTGCAGAGGAGCCGGTTGTCAGGGTACGCTTGAGACGCCAACCTGCGCCCGAACGATGCAGCACCCGAATTTCTCCCTGAGCAATCTTGGAGTTCAGGCAATGGGTTATTCGCCCATCAGGATCGGTATAATTAATGGCCACAAAACGTTCTGGTGGTGCCATGAAGAGCCCCTCAATGGCCCGTTTCCCCTGGGTTCCTCGAAAACTCCACTGCAATCCGTCGAGCGTACTTTGTGTGCCCAACATGCCCGACCAACTATTGATGGTGAGCGGATCGTGAACACCGTCTTCGAGGTGCAAGATTGTCAACTGTGGCGATCGCAGAGGACCCAGCTTGATCTTGGAAGAGACCGCTTCAAAGAAAGCGGTTTGCTCCTGTAGGAATTGATTGGAATGCACCCACACCCATTGCTCAGCGTGTTGGACACCCCAGTTGTGGCCTTGCATGCCCGGGTGACCATCAAGTACGTACGTTTTATCGGCCACCCGAACGGTTCCACGGAACGGCGCGCTCGGGACTGGTGACAACGCCTTCGCTTTGGGAATACGGCCCTTGTACATCCACGCTTTTGGAAAATGGCGGAATCCATTCTCGGGCGGATCCCAGTGGATATCCCATTCGATGGCCTGCACTCCTTCGATCGCTCCCTGTGTGTGGCCATGCTCCAAAATATTGTCACCGTAGCGACAATACAAACGGTCCCGATCAACCGTGGAATCAGCGGCTTCAAAGCGATCTTTAACCGCACAGGAGCGTGACGGATCGTTGCTATCGAACACGATAGCCCAGACCTCGAATTGTGTGGGATCGCGTGAAGAAACGGGCTGCAAAATAGTGAATTTCCACCAAAACGCCGCGGCCTGATCTGGCAGATTCACTTTGATGAAGTGACTCTCGTACGATCCGCTGCTCTGCGATGGATTCCAGCGCACCAAATTGTCCTGATGAGATGAGCTGAGTGTGTGTGTCAAAATAACCTTACGTACGTTGAATCCATAGACGGGTCGTCCACAAGCCGACCACCACAAGAAGTAGCCAGTTCGGGGCGGTAGTACTGCGATTGCTCGGAAACTGACAACCGGATGATCCATTTCCTGATGTGATGGTTGGATCGACGACCGGATCGGATGGTTTTACCGGTGGATCGCTGGGATCCGATGGGCCGCACGAATCGGTGATTGTGCATGGATCCACGCAAACGTTGTCTACACAGGCGCCCGATCCACATTCGTCGGCATTCCCACATGCATCGCCCAGTGCTCCGGGCGTTTTGGTCACATGTTCTTCTGGCACACAAGCCATGCCCGTGGGATCCAACGCCATGCACGCCATGCCCGGTTCGCAATCGTCGGGTCCGATACACGATGGACGACAAATCGATGGACTGGCTGGTGCACTTTTCACGCAGTTACCGCTCAAGCAATCTTCCGCTTCGTTGCACGGATGACCATTTGCAATCTTGTAGTCCACCAAAAGATCATCGGGCAAACATCCACCGGTGCCGTATCCCGGCAAACCCAAGCACGATGCTCCGTCCTCACAGATGTCCGCCGCATCGGAATCACAGGTCGCTCGACACGCCCACCCACCGCTTAAATCCGGGAAACAATTCCCACTTTTACAGTCCTCGTTCGCTATGCAGGGTGTTCCATTGCTGGCACCACCAGCCGCACTATTGGGTACACAAGCGCCGGTTTCTCCTCCTGGATACGGGAGACAAATATAACTGATTGGGCAATCCGGACTAGAGGGTTTGCAGTCCTTGGCACAAAAGGCGGCAGCCCCGATGGGCTGACAGAATAAGTCGTCCTGGCATTCATCGCCGGATGTACAGGGATCGCCCAGCACCTTGAGGACGGGCATGGAGGGCTGGCTAGGCGGTTGGCAAATACTCGCAGTGCACTCCAGCTTGGATCCGTAGAATTCCTTTCCGGTATTGGGTTCGTTTTCTACGACGTAGGGGCACTGTTCGTTGTTGTCGCACTTGAAGGTTCCACCATCAGGATAGAGGTAACAGGCCGCCAGCATGTCGTCTGCTTCCAACGAAGCCATTTTTCCATAGGGATCATTTTGAGGCGCCATCGTCGGCGGGTTGTATTGGCTATAGCCACCCAAGACATGTTGAATGCCGACGAAGTGACCGATCTCGTGAATCGCTACCGACTTCACATCTACCCGCCATTTCTTACCGGTCGTCGTCCATTTGTGATGGTATCCATTGAACGCAATATCTACTTCGACAAACGCGCCGTTGCCCATGCCCAGCGGAATCGTCACACCCAACACTTGTTTTCCAAGCGTCCAGGTACTGTTCTCGACAAATGTGATGTCGTTTTGATCGTTCGATTCACCGCCCAAACTCTGAACCGAGTTGGCATCCGTGCCGCCCTGATACTCAAACGTCAAATCGGAGCAGGAAACGGCTTCCCAATCCGAAAACGCGCTCTCGATGGCCTGAATATCGCTTCCATTACCAATATTGTCTGAGCCAGCAGCATTCAAATGATAGGGGACTAGCGACGAGCCCCACCGCATAGTGAAGCCAAAGTCGGTTTGGCTGATGCTATAGCCCGCCGCTTCCCCGCCGAGAAATCCGGCAGAGAGCAAAACCACCACGCCAACAACAGCGTTCGTTTTCATCTATTTTGAAGACTGGGTTAGCCGCAAATAGCGACGGATTTCGGAGACCAAGCTCGAGACAGCTTGAGCCATCTGCTTCGGTGCTTGTACCGCGGTAAACCGGCCCGTCTTATCGCGAGAAACGTAGTGAAGACCCGCCAAGCGTCGACGGACTCTCTTGACCCCCTTGGCATCCTGATAGACCACAAATTTCCCTTGGCTCAGTCCCGTCAGAGCCCAATTTGTCGCGGTTTTTTCCAGGAACAAGATCACCTCTTCCCCTGGGGTGAAGGCGGGCATCCCCGGAATGTTCATGACCCAGCGGCCGAGTTTCCCACCCATCAACTCCAGGCGAAGCTTCTTCATCCCCTTGTCGCCCTTGAACACATTGCGAACGTCGAGGTCCACGTGGGTCTGTAGATGTCGTTCATTGCCTTTGACGGCTATGGTCCGCGCAGCCGCCACGGTCCCCTGAAGGATCGTGTGACTACCAAGCGTCATCTCCTGCAACGAAATCTTGATCACGGTGGTGGCTTGAGCCGACGCGTTTGCAAACGTCAGGCTCAACACCAAGGCTGCTACTGCGGTCCAATGATATGCCTTCATGGAGTTCTCCCTCACCAGAAAAATCAACGGTTACCACGTCAGTGGGAGCTAGTTTCTGCACACAGAAACCGTCGTATTGTAGTGACTGGATAGCGATTCAAGCAAGAGAGAAGTCAACTCTCTCTCCATCAGGTCGCCCTAGCGCAAACGTTATTTGGCCTGTAACCAGGCCTTGTAGGCGTCCAAATTGTAAGGACGCCCTAAGAAGTTCTTCACCAAATCCGCCGCATCCTGGGTTCCCCCGGGCTCAAGAATTTTTTCTCGATACCGTTGCGAGACCTCTGCATTGAGCAATCCGGCTTCTTGAAAACGTGTAAAGAGATCCTTGGCGATCACCAGAGACCATTGATAGGTGTAATACATCGACGAATAGCCAATCAGGTGGCCAAAGTTGGCGTACACATAGGTATCAGGGATGTTCCGATAGGGAGAATACCGGTTGAAGATCTTTTCAGAGTACTCATCGAGATCCAAGTCTTTGGGATCCTGATTGTGCATGAAGAAACTGTACGCGGTGTAAAAGAGCTGGCGCATGACGTGAATGCCTTTTCCAAACTCGTTGGCCGTACGCATCTTTTGCACCAGATCTCGAGGTATGGGTTTTCCCGTTTCGTGATGATGGGCAAAACCGGCCAACACATCCGGATCCCATGCCCACTCCTCCAACAACTGGGATGGCGCCTCCACAAAGTCCCATTCTACATAGAACCCACTCATGTTGACCCAATGGGTATTTCGCCCCAGTAGATGATGGATAAGATGGCCAAACTCATGGAAGAAGGTCACCACTTGGGTGTGCTCCATCAACGCCTGATTGGATCCTTCGGGCTTTGGAAAGTTGCACACCATGCTGGCCACAGGGCGTGGTCCCTTGATCAGACCCGGTTGAACGGGGAAAACGGCCGCGTGCTTGTACTTGTCCGCTCTCGGGTGCATATCCAAGAAAAATCGACCCACTTCATTCCCGTCGCTTCGCATGGAATAGGCCAACACATCTTCGTGCCACACGGGTGCGTCGGAAAGTTGGTGAAAAGTCACATCAAAGAGCTTGGAATAGAGATCAAAGATGCCGTCTTTCACACGATCGAAAGGCATGTATTTCCGGACCGTTTGACTGTCAAAGGAGTATTTCTCCTGTCGAACCTTGCCGACATAATAGAATCGATCCCACACTTCGATTCGTTCGGCTTTTGGATCGTCTTTTTTCTTCCGGGCCAAGAGTTCTTGGATGTCCGCTTTGGAGCGGGGGCGAACGATGGCGGTCAGATCGCGGATGAATTGATCGATCTTCTCGGCCGATTTCACCATCTTGTCCTCGGAATTGTACGCAGCCCACGACGGGTAGCCTAAAAGGGTCGCGTATTCGTGGCGTAGTGACAGAACGCTCTGCAAGATGTCTTTGTTGGCCGGGTATCCTCGACGCAAGAACTGCTCGTACAACGCACGACGAAGCCCGCTGTCTATGGCGTAATTTTGGAATGGAAAAAAATCCGGATAATCGGTCGTAATGCGAATCTTTCCAGTCTTGTCAGGCGCATGGGCCTGAATGTAGTCCTCGGGCAGGCCGTCCAAAGAAGCGACGCTGTCCAACGCGATGGAGCGGACATCTTTCCGCACGTTGCGCCCATAGTCTTGACTCAACTTGACCAACTGTTGTTGGATGGCCGCCAGACGGTCACGGGTCTTCTCGTCGCGATCCACACCCGCTCGTCGGAAATCTCTCAACAATCGTTCGCGAAAGCGTTTCGTCTGGGCGTCCAAGCCTGCAGTGCTTACTGCTGACACCGCGTCGTAGAGCGCACGATCCAAATTGAGTTCACTATCAAAGCGCGCCACATCTTGGGAGCACTTCTCGGCCACCTGGCGCATGTCTTCTTGAGGATGAACACTCTCCATTAGGCTGGTCAGGCTTTGGACGGACACCACCTCCTGCAACATCTTGTTGTATTTGTGCAGAACGCCCATTCCGGAAGCGGCCTTGATGTCACCTTTCAGTTGATTCGCTACAATCAGCCCACTCTCACAGTGATCCGCGAAGGTCTGGGCATCTTTCCAAGCTGGTGCAATCAAAGCCGATATATCCCTATTCGAAATGTTGGTGTGGGCTGTGGTGGCACATCCACCACACCAGAATCCAAGAACAAGGATCCAAAACATTGGCCTGCGGTTTGTCATTGGTTTGCTCCTGAGTGCAGGACATCTGAGTATTTATGCTCATCGTGAAAGTTTGCTAAACAACAACTTAGAAGCGGTACTGAACGACCAGTCGCGCCGATCGGTCATGGACCTCTTCGCCATCATCGTCCGCGCTCTTGACCTTTTTATCGCTGTACATGAGGGTCGCGACACCGACGTTGCGCCAGAAATACCAGTGGAGCGCGACCCGCCACTGGGTCTCGCCCAGTTGTCTCTTCAGATCCGTCTCCAGTAATTCGGGAGGCTCTTCCATCTCACCCGGGAGATACTGACCAAAGTCCGCCCCCAACAACAGGCGACGGGGCAAAAGCAAGAAACCCGCGCGTACGTTGTAGGCCGTCTGCCACGACTTGAAGTTGAACTCTCGCTTGGTGTAGTTCTCTGCGGCCAGCGCCAGCCGTTTCCATCGAAAGATGGCTAAGGTGTTGAACGCCATGTAGCGTTCCTGGGCACGAACGTCGTATTTGGCACCGGTTTGGATGGCCAAAGTCGTGGGGACCGTGGTGTACAAGAACTGGGAGTCCCACCGGCTGTATTGACCCACCAGGTTCAATCCCAATTGGCCGCCCACACTCCAGGTGTAGTTGTCATTGTCGTAGGAGAAATAGCGACCGCCAATGTTACCGGCAAAACGGCCGGAACCACCCGCGACATACGCACGGTAACGCACACCGCTAAAGAGAGGTCCGTACACTTCGGCTGCAGCGCCGTTGCCCTGCTCGAAGGCCGACGACATGTAATAGGGGGCGTCGAGCAAAAGCTGTTTGGCGCTGGACAGGACGGTGGCATTGGACAAGCCACCACCGCCGCTGTTGATGTTCAAAAAGTGGCCGTTGCCGAGGGGGATTTGGAACATAGCAAAGGTCAACCGCGGCGTCTTTTCGGCACGCATGCTGATCAAATAGAATGAATTTTGGATGAAGGGCATGGGACCGAACGATCGGAGCTGAAGTTTGCTGAACCGAGTGTCCGGCTTTTCGTCTTGGATGTCGTAGTTGAACGCCACGTTGGCAACGATAGAAAATCGCATGCCTGGGTTGCCCCGACAGACATTGATGCTGGGATCGAATCGGCAACCGAAGTCCGCACAGTCCGTCTTTCCATCGTTGTCGTTGTCCACACCATCGGAGCACAGCACATCGTTTCGCTCGCCATTGGCGTCGTCGCCTTTGCCTATGTAATCCTCAATGGTCTTGCCTTTGCCGATTTCGGGCAAGTCATCGCTGCCGCCACCACCCTTGTTTTTCTGGGTGTTCACGCCGGTGCCTTCAAGCGGACCGGACCACGAGCCACCGCAGACGGTAATGGAGTTCTCTTCACAATCTTTGTCGTTGCAGTCGATGTGGCCATCGCCGTCATTGTCGATCCAATCACTGCAGCGCTTGTCGCTGTTCTCTGGATCGCCATCGGCCTTGCAGGCCTCGTGGCTCGCACAATCCGTGTCCCCACAATCGTGCAAACCATCCCCGTCGTTGTCGACGCGATCGGTACAAGAAGTCTCGGTTTTCGCTTTGTCTAATTGAGCGGGCGGCTTGGCCTCCGCAACCACAGAAAACATAAGCAAACTCAACAAAGTGACGCCACACGCTGACCGAATCATCATGTCCTTCCTCTACTCACAAACCTTGGGTCCGGTGCACGCCGCATCGACGCCCGCCGGAGTTTTTTCGCCATTGACTATCGGGTTCCAACTGCAATCCCAATCGTCACAGTCCGTAAACCCATCACCATCATTGTCTATCTCGTCCCGGCACAAATCATTGGATTCGGCCGCGTCTTCGCCCAAGCTCTCTTGGCACGCTCGTTTGACCGTGATGTCTTCGCTTTGAATGCAAGAGTTGTCATCACAGTCGGCGTACCCATTGCCGTCGTTGTCCAGGCCGTCGCTGCATTCTTCGAATGTGTTCTCCAAAATGCCGCTGCAATAGGCCGCTACCTCGGGGTTTGGATCCAGATCCGAAGGGTCATAACATGACCAGTCACTGCAATCCGTGTAGCCATTGCCGTCGTTATCGATACCATCGCTGCACGTTTCTAGCGTGGTTTCCGCGGGCCCCGAATTGGACTCACAGAGGTGCACAATGGTTGGATCGGAAGACTTGGAGCACGAAAAGTCATCACAGTCGGTAAAACCGTTCTGATCGTTGTCCACGCCATCCTTGCAGGCCTCCAACGAGGTCTCTTTGGGTTGGTTGCCACAATAATCCAGGACTTGTTGGTCTATGGCCATGGAGCACGAAAAATCGGCGCAATCCGTGTAGCCATTTCCGTCGTTGTCGACGCCGTCACTGCATGTCGCTAATGTGTTTTCGAACTTGTCTTTGGGTTGGTTTGCGCAGTAGTCGAAGATGCTTTGGTCTTCGGACGCCGAACAGCTGGCGTCGGCACAGTCCGTGAGGCCGTTGGCGTCGTTGTCGATGCCGTCACTGCAGGCTTCCAGCGTGTCTTCACTTCCGGTGGGGGTTGTGGGCGCTGGAGCGACATCGCCGCACACCGTCACGAAGAGACCGCGCGAACAGTTGTTGTCGTCGCAGTCGGTAAAACCGTTCTGATCGTTGTCGATGCCGTCACCACACGCGACGTCGCTGTGCTCGGAGGTGCAACAGGTCTCGGGGATGTTTTGGCAGCCACGATCGCCACAGTCGAACTGCCCATTGTCGTCGTTGTCGACAAAATCGCTGCAAATCAGAAGCGCATAGGGCCCCTTGCCCCCTTCATTCTCATAGAAGGGTATCAGCGGCACGCGCTCGCCACACAGGGTGGATTGAACAATGCAATCAGGATCACGGCAGTCGGTCAGTCCATCGTTGTCGTTGTCGAACTCATCGGAACAGCTGAGATCATTGTCCTCATACCCTTGTACGTGTTTCACGGGTTCGGTGTATCCACACGCTTTGAGTGTCAACGCCACGAGGCAAAGGCCTGCCAGCCCCAAGAAAACTCGTTCGGAGGTGGAGCGCTGCTGTTTCACCGAAGACACGCTGCCTTCTCGGCGCCATATCGACGCTGAAATTTTACGTAAATCATGCACGCCAACGGTGTGCTTGTTTTAGAGAACATTCCCACCGCCTGCGCCTTGGCCAAGATGGACTCAACCGCGACGCGATGACTCGATGTCTTGAATGTTGTCGCAATTCCTGTGCGTGCGAACTCGCTGACCAACGCGTTTACAGCTGCGGTATCGTATTCCGACAAGGCCGAAGCAAGATCCGCGTTTTTCTGCAGGGAAGCCGCAAAGGCTGTGACTTTGGCGTCATCCACATCCTGCGCGGGTTGGCACACGTATTGGCATTCTTCGTAAATATCGGTGTGCTTTTGTTTTTCCGAATGCCCATCGCTTGAAGCGACGTTTCGATTGTACCCCGTCCCCGACGAACGCTCGTCTGCCGAGTGGAGTGAGGTCATCACAAAACTGGGGACACCATGAGCCCACATTCCACGCCGATTGACGATCGCATCCCGTTGGGCTTTTTGAATGGCGGGGTGAGCGCCTTCCAGGGTCACCGTCATGGCATGAGCGAGACCTTTTTGCACCTGCTCAATGGCCAAATCCAAACAATCCCACAGCATCCGGCCATACCCGTCTCGACTCCCATCGGACTTGCAGTTCCAGGTTCCTCGACGCGCATTGAGCGTGCCCTTGCTCGCGTAGTGTGATAGCTCGTGTGCAGTCCAGCTTCCCCACATATGGACGGGACCGTAACTCTCCAACGTATTGAAACCGGCCGTTCGCGCCCGGGTCCCTTTGTAGGGGCCTGCCAACACACGAAAGCTGTCGCCATCATTAAAGTAAACGGCGGTCGGCACGCCATTGAGGTAGACTCGTGTCGCTACCTCAGCGTGCCCGATTGTGGACGCACATAGAAGGGCTAGTGCTGCCAATATCATATGTCGAATGGATGTCATCAAACCGATCTCCATTTGCCGCCCAACCCCTTATAAGCGTGGAGTGGCGACCACTTATACGATGCAACGCCCCCAGAGGCAACCGAGAGTTTTGCCAATGAAGGGCTTTGTAAAAACACAGACTGATAATGAACCATTCGGCCGCGTCGTTTCATCCCCAGCGACCCTTTTCCCAAGAAGTCTCCTTAGGGTTTCATTTTCCGACGTTCATCAATCCGCGCGTCGATCCGTGCATCCTCGGCAACGCCCTGTAGGTATTGGCGCATGGCGTACAAGTACTTGATCAAAATATCCGCCGGGATCGTTGTGTCACTCTCCAACAACTCGACGATCTCTTCCGTAGACTTTCCATCCTCACTGAGCTCGATAATTCGGGGGGTAATCTTCTCCAGATCAGCCCCCCATTGCTTGATCTCATCAGATTCCAACGAGGCGTGTGTGGCCACCATGCGCGCGCTAATCAACGACAACACACCGTACAAGAGCGCCAACAACGCAATGGGAAATTGAAAACCGGAAGTGATGGGAATACTAAAGATTGGTTTGACGGCCATATCAAACACGACCATCGCCACCCCAATCGCTATCCACAAGTAACCCTTCTTCATGATTTTGGCATTGTTACCGAGAGGGAGGGATGGAATCAATCGAAACCGATGAACATGGGAAGAACAAATCGCAAAAGGGGACACGTATTGGTCCCACGTGTGTTGACGTACATTTCGACCGGGGGCTATGGTCGCTCTAATGCAGCGCGTTTTTACCGGTTGTGTGGTCGCAATGTTCAGCCTAACGGTGGGCTGTGGATCCGCCCTAGAGGATCCCATCAGCAACGCCGATGGTTGTCGAATCATCAACGAAGCCCTCAGCACAGTGTGTACAGGCGAGGACGCCTTGGAGTGGCTTAACTGCGATGTGCTTCCGGGCTGCCCCTCGGGCACGGTGGAAGGCCAGCACATTAAAACGTGTGCACTAGAAATCGAATCCGCAGCCAGTTGCAGCAAAGCCAAGCAAATGGAATGTACGATCAGCAAGCTCGATTGTGGATCCGCGGCCGAGCCCTTTACCGAAGCCATCGGTATGGGAAAAGCGTGCGAGCTGCTTCTGGCCGCTGCTGCAACCCAATGCAAGTCCAGCGATATGCCATCTTATGATGCCTACGTGAAATGCTCGGGTGGGGCCGTCGAAAACCAGGAAGTGGAAACCTGCGTCGACAAAATCCTGGGCATGACCACGTGTTCCGCAGCAAAATCGCCTGAGTGTTCCATACAGCCAAAGTATTGCCTGCCGACCCTGTAGCCAGTAGACCGTTCATCCACTGCCTAGCCGCAAGGCCCATGATAATGCATCGTTGGCGGTCGAAATCGTTTAATGCAGTCTGAATTCAGTGGTGAATACTAACTGGCGCAACACGAAGGTTTTTCCGGCTCTTCACCATGACAGTGATCATCATCGTCGTGGTTGTGGTCGTGCTCCGGTAAGATTTTCCCAACAAATCGTCGAGGGCCCAAACGGAGTACGGAAAGTACAAACACCAGACCCAAGGCAATCAGAGCGAAGAGCTCCCACGCACTGATGTCGTGTTTGTGGAACGAGATCGTGGACAATAATCCAGCGTCGCCACCCATCCACAGATTGACCAACAACCCCAACCCAATGGACGCCGTAGCGATGACCCCGCCAAACAAAATCGCAATCTTTCGTCCGTGCAGCGCCGATAGAACACCAAATGTGGTGATGTTGGTCGCAGGTCCTGTAAGCAAGAACGCAATGGCTGCACCCGGCGAGGCGCCATTGGCAATCAACACCGCCACCAATGGCGTCGCTCCAGATGCACACACATAGATGGGCATCCCCAACAACGCAAAGGCACCAATCTCAACCACATCCGGCATGTTACTCAAAAGATGGGCGTACTCTTTTAGAACGGGATCGGCCAATGCCGCCACGATCAGACCAAACACAATCCAGGGACCCGTTCCATCGACGATGTCCCCAAAGCCGACCCGAATCGCTTCGCGCGTGCGTGGCCACAACCCATGGACTGTAGATGCCCCAAAAGATTCGTCACCTTCTACGTTGGAAGATTCCCGCGTTTGCGTCCACCAGCCCACTACCAAACCCACAAACAAGGCCACTGCAAAGGCGCACAGTACCCGCGCAAGGGTCATGCTCGTTCCCAAGAGTGGGATGGACAAGAATACAGCGTCCAAGCCTAATTCGGGTGTCGCCACAAAGAACGCCATGGCCGCTGACGGCGGCACACCTCGTTTGATCAGTGTTTGATAAAAGGGAATGACACCGCACGAACACATGGGCAAAGGCAATCCAAACGCCACCCCGCGCACGGCTTGAGAAGCCGTCGTTCCTTTCTTCATCCATTGAATGGAACCGTGGGGCAAGAACACATGCACCAAACCGGCTGCAGCGTACGCGAACAAGAGCGCTGGCGCACTCTCCGCAGCCAACCTCAGAAATGTGTGTATAGCGTCGCTGTTCTCACCATGACTTTCCAGACCAGCCAGCGGCTCCAAAACACTCAATAACCCCACAAAAGAGACACCGAGGAGTCCACCGACTCCGGCGGCAATCCGCCAGCCCTTTGGCTCGGTGACCTCGGAATGCACGCGATGAATCACCACATGCAACAATGAACCGGCAACCAACGCCTGAAAAAACGCCACGCCGCTGTGATCGGCGGATTCAAGCAAAGAGCCCAACCCAAAGTAACCACCGACCGTGCCCACGCCCACCGCCGCCAACACCGTAATGGCGGTGGCTCGACCGTAGGGTTTTCGCAACAGCCACCAGACCATCAACCCAACGGGCAATCGATGGAGAACCACTGCCAGGGGAAGTAGAATATTGGGGTTATCTGTCTCGCTCGAGCCGCCAGAAAACCCTGCGCCGGCCAAAGCAACCCCGTCGATCACACCATGAAGCAACACACCGATTAGGGCCAAAACCAGGGCAACCATGTGCGCTTTTTGAGCCGCTCCCCGAAGGCTCTTTTCGATAATCATTGGGCCGAGCATGCCCACGAGCGCGACCAGCAGGACACCGTATCCACCCTCTTCGACACAGTGTGGAAGCACATGGGCCACGATGAGCACGCCTATGCAGGTGAAGACGAAGCCATCCAATGCATCGACAAAAAGTAGCCCTCGCTGCGCCAGGACGGCGATCATCGGGGCTACAATGAGCGCAAGGAGGCTGGCGGCCAAAAGGATTGGTCCCGATTCCACATCCATCACTGCGGTCAACACAACGTCCATTGCACTCCGAAATGATTCACACATCATCCTCGCGACGAATTTCGTGTCCGGCGGCTTCGCAGCATAGGGCTGACCCCACTGGGATGCAACGATTCAATCTCCACTCTGTCATTTTACTCCACCCTCACAGCCAACCAGTGCAGCGTGTTAGGCCATAGACAGCAACCAAGGGTAGGACGGTCCTTGACACTCAACCAGCCCATTCTCTAAGGTTGGGCCGCTTTTTGGAGACCCACAGCATGCTCGAAACCGTTAGCAAAGGCTTTAAGTCCGCCCGCAACCGACTCAAAGGATATCGTGAGTTGTCGGCAGACAATATTGAGGATGCCCTTCGGGACATTCGGATCTCTCTGCTGGAAGCCGATGTCGAGTTCAATGTCGTCAAAGCGTTCCTGAACCGCGTCCAAGAAAAAGCCGTTGGCGAAATCGTTCAGGTCAAAACAAAAGGCAAAGACCAGAATGCTCAGGTGTCACCCGGCGATCATTTCGTCAAAATCTGCCTTGAGGAATTGACGGATTTGATGGGTCCGGTCGATACGTCTATCCAATACCGAAAAGGTGGCGTTAGCCGCATTATGGTGGTGGGCCTTCAGGGCTCCGGAAAGACCACAACGATCGCAAAGCTCGCCCGTCTGATTGAAAAGGAAGGAAAGCGCCCCATGTTGGTCGCGGCGGACGTCTACCGACCTGCTGCCATCGACCAACTCAAGGTCCTGGGCCAACGACTCCGGATCCCTGTCTACGATGAAGGCGCCGGCGATCCGGTAGCCATTTGCCGAAATGCGGTCGAACGCGCCAAGGCCATCGGTCGAAACGTCGTTCTCTTTGACACCGCCGGTCGACTGGCCATCGACGAACCGCTCATGGCGGAATTGGATCAAATCGTAGGAGAGACACAGCCGGACAACATTTTCCTGGTTTGTGACGCCATGATTGGTCAGGACGCGGTCAAAACGGCAGCCACATTTAATGAACGTTTAAACTTGGACGGTGTCCTTCTCACCAAGCTCGACGGTGATGCCCGTGGGGGTGCCGCGCTGAGCATCAAGGCCGTGACCGGCAAACCCATCAAATTTGTCGGTATGGGCGAAGGTATCGACAAGCTGGAACCCTTCCGCCCCGATGGGATCGCCTCGCGAATTTTGGGTCTGGGCGACGTGGTTGGCCTCATGCAAGACTTTGAGGAGGTCGTTGATGAAGAGAAGGCCGAAGAGGATGCCAAGAAGATCCTGAGCGGCGACTTCAACTTGGTTCAGTTCCTCGACCAAATCAAAACCATTCAAAAGCTAGGACCCATCAAGGAAGTGTTCGAGAAGCTTCCGTTGGGCGACATGCCGCAGGGAATGAACCTGGACGACAAGCAGCTCAAGCGTGTCGAAGCCATAATCAGCTCCATGACCCCCAAGGAACGCGAACAACCAAAGATCATCGATGACAGCCGAATCGCACGAATCGCGAACGGATCTGGGACCCAACGAAAGGACGTCAAAGAGTTGATCCAGCGGTTTGACTCCATGCGAAAGCTCATGGGTCAGGTGGGGAAAAACCCGGGTTTACTCTCTCGAATTCCCGGCTTCAAACAACTCGCTCAACTCAAGGACATTCAAGGGCTGGACATGGGCGATGCATTCGGACCCGACATGGGTGGCGGCGGTCCACCGATGCCAGGGATGCCCATGGGCATGCCAGGCATGCCAGGCATGCCAGCCAGCGCTGCCCGACGGCCGGTGTCGTCGTCCAAGAAGAATAAAATGAAGAACCGAAAAAAGATGGCCAAGAAGTCGCGTCAGAAGAAACACAAATAATCGGTTTGAGCCCTGAGGCCCTTCTACAATTCCTCTCGTTTCAGCGAACGCAGCATCAACCGTTCAACACCACCTTCGACAGGGCGCCCACGGTGAAGTACGTGATAGACCTCATCGATGATGGGCGTTTCCACATCCAATTGTCGGGCCAAATCATAGGCTGACTTGGCCGTACTGACCCCTTCGACCACTTGAGGCATCGAATCGAGGATATCTTGCAATTTTCTTCCAGCACCCAACGCTTTGCCTACGCTTCGGTTTCGACTGAGATCACCCGTGCAAGTCAACACCAAGTCACCGAACCCGGCCAGCCCCATCATGGTGATCGGATCCGCTCCCATGGCCACAGCCATCCGAGTCAGCTCCACCAGCCCCCTCGTAATCAGTGCTGCACGCGCGTTGTTTCCCAAGCCCATCCCATCGGAGATCCCCGTAGCAATGGCCATGACGTTTTTCAACGCACCGCCCACTTCCAGCCCAACCACATCGGTGGTTCGATAGGTCCGAAATGTTGGTGAATAAAACGTCCGCTGAACCTGTTCTGCGACCTCTTCATCCCGAGCAGCAATGCTCACTACCGTCGGCATCTCTTGTGCGACTTCCTTGGCAAACGATGGCCCGCTCAAATAAGCCAATTTGTCGTGAAAATTTTCGGGAAGCACCTCTTCAAGAACCTGACTGACAAGCTTACAAGTGCCCGTTTCAATCCCTTTCGAGGCGCTGACTACCACCGCGTCTTCTCGAGCATGTGGTGCCCACTGTCCAGTCACCATGCGCACATGCTGTGCCGGGCAGACCGATAGCACCAAACCCTTGTCAGCCACCGCTTCTACGATGTCATTCGTCGCGGCCAGTGACTCGGGGAGGCTTGTCTTGGGGAGATACACCCGGTTCTCATGGTGCGTGTTAATCGATTCCGCCACCTCGTTTTCATACGCCCACAAGATGACTGAATAGCCTTTACGGGCCAACAGTGAGGCCAGCGCTGTGCCCCAAGCACCCGCCCCAACAACACCGATGGCCAAATTGTTTTCGTCGGTCAAAGCGATTTGGTTCCCGGAAGCCGCATTCGCGGAAAACGTCTGCGTTTCTTCTCTTGTTTCTTGGCTTTCTTCTTTTTCGAAGCACGAGCCCGTTTGTGCCGAGACCGGCGAGGCTTTCGAATGGTCTTGGCGGGGGCTTCGTCGGGAATGACTTGCGCAGCAATGGTCGTTTCCAACCCTCTCTTGGCCTGAGACATGAGTTGACTCTCACCCTCTCGCCGCGGCCATTGCGATCGTGCACTGGTGTTCTCATCGCCTTGCGTAGACCCAGCCTCTGATTGAACAGCGTTTTCATTTCCCGAAGTCGTGGGTGGGGATGGACTGGGAGTTTTGTCCATTGCCCACCAGGCGACCCCTCCGCCAAGCGCGAGTAAGATCACTGCCACCACCGTAATTGTGCCTCGGCGAGACGGTGGCGGTGCTTCAGCCAATTCTTCATTCAGTGAGTCATTGGCCGCAGCCATGGCCTGAAGCGCCTTTTTCCGTTGGCGCTCACGAATCATCTCTTCTCGACGGTTGGACTCGTTCAACCGAAGATTCTCGAGCTCTTGGCGACGACGTTCTTGTTCCTGTCGCTTGGCTTCCGTTCCGGCATGCTCACGATCGCGAAGGGTCGCTTTGACTTCCTGTACTTCGGCGTCCACAAGCGGGTTGGTTTCACGCATGAGATCGTCGAGAAGAGAGCCTCCTGAACCAGAATGGCTGGATTTTTCAACAGGTTTTGGAGATTCCTCCTCGGCCTTGTCAGCCTCTGGTACCTCATCATCCTGCAATGCTTTTAACTCCTCGATGGTGGATCGAAGAGCATCATCATCACCCATGCCAACCTCGTAACCCCTCAGAATTCAGGGGTTTTCTTGGTAATACCCAACGGCTCGAAGAATATCGTGCGGTCTGGTGCCTGTCAAACAACACGCCTTTCCTGACGGGAGTGCTAGACGAGTTCATCCGTCCATGGTACGCCACCGCAGCAATATAGCCATGGCCTTTAACTCCCTCGATTTCTGTATTTTTCTCATTGTGATGCTGTGCATCACGTGGGGGCTCGCGCGCTTTCGCCTCTTGAGGCTCTCCATCCTCTTAGTGGCTTCATACTTCTTCTACATGTGCGCCAAGAAGGAGTACATCGTCCTCATATTGACGTCGACGATCATTGATTATTTTTGTGGGATTTGGATCCCAAAAACCAAGACAAAGAGGGGGAAAAAGGCGCTCCTCGCCCTAAGCCTAACCACCAATCTCGGTCTGCTGGGGACGTTTAAGTATTTCGACTTCTTCATGGGAAGTATCGAAGACTTCGTTCATTATTTGTCACAATACGTGTCGTGGGCGAGCCCTGAGCTGGCCATGCCCATGCTCAACGTGGCACTTCCGGTCGGGATCTCGTTTTACACGTTCCAGACCATGGCTTACACCATCGATGTGTATCGGGGACGGCAGGAGCCGGTCAAAAACTTCTTGCAGTTTGCGCTTTTTGTCACCTTCTTCCCCCAATTGGTGGCCGGACCCATCGTGAACGCACACGAGTTGGTTCCCCAGTTCCTCAAACCCCCAACGGTCACTGTTCAACAAGTGAGTGATGGGCTGTTTCGCATCCTCAAGGGGCTCATCAAGAAGGTCGTCATTGCAGACTGGCTGGCCATCAACCTGATCGATCCAATGTACGCCAACCCAGAGTTCTACACGCCGGCCGCGGTCGTGGTGGCTCTGTATGCGTACTCCATGCAAATCTATTGTGATTTTTCGGGGTATACCGACATGGCCATCGGATCGGCGAAGCTCTTTGGCTACGAGTTACCGGAAAACTTCGAACGTCCGTATCTGGCGACCAGCGTGTCCGAATTTTGGCGGCGTTGGCACATGACGCTCAGCCGGTGGATCCGTCACTATATTTATTTTCCGCTCGGTGGCACCTACAAAGGGGAGTTCCGATCGTATGTAAACATCATGATCGTTCTGATCGCGATGTCGTTTTGGCATGGCGCCAACTGGACGTTCTTCTGGTACGGGATTTTCCACGGAACCATGGTCTGTATCAACCGCGTGACTCGGGTTCGACGCAAACGAGCCGGCATCAAAGAGCATAGTACGGGCTGGGGGCTGGTGTGGCGGATTTGGCTGAGCTTACTCTTTGTCACGCTGGCACGGATCCTGTTCCGGGCGCCCAATATCGATGTGGCCATCGATGTATGGAATCGTCTCTTTGACCTGGATGTTGGAGCGATTCAAGTCGCTCTGTCCGCCAACAATTGGAGCGGCGTGTACGACCAATTGTCAGCCTATATCAGTGTGGAACAAATTCACTGGAAGATTTGGGCCATGCTGGGCGTTAGCTATGCGATCCATTGGTCGCCACCCGGCTGGGTCGGAAAGGCAAGAGACGCTTTTGCACGATCACCAGCCATTGTTCAGGGCGCCTGTGTCGCGGTGGTGGCCGCATGGATGGTGCACTTGGCAAACACGCAACCTATTCCCTTCATCTATTTCCAATTCTAGGATGGCAACGCAAGGACTTCACCCGAAAACCATGAGCAGCGAATCATCCCAGTCGAACAATCCCGCCATCTTGCGCATGGTGTATGTGGCGATTACGGCCGCGTGTCTTCTGAGCCTGACCTATATCAACCCCAGGCCGAGCGTCATCGATCTTACCCGCTTTCAGCCCTGGTCGGGGGGTGATAAAGAAGCAGGGCTACCGGCCGATCGTCTTCCCTTTTCTCAGTGGTATGGAGACGGCCCAGCCACCGACATTCCGTCGCCTTCGTTTGCGGGATATGAGAATCTCGAGTCCTCTAAAGAAGAGACGGGGCCTGATATTGAAGACCATGCCGCCGAAAACGAAGACGAAGACGAAGACGAAATTTTAGCGCCGCCCCCGGTCGCCGCAGTGCAAAAAGCAGTCCTTGTTCCATCCTCGACAACGGACCAGGATGCGAACATCCCACAGACGCCATCCATCCTCATCAATCCCAAAGAATACGAAGGCATCACCGGCGAAATTGAGGATCCCACGGGAAAGTCCATGGAGCATTTTTACCAGGCGCTACATCGAACGGCCAAAGGCGAAGCAGGCGCCATCACACGCATCGGTCATTGGGGGGCGTCGGTGTTGGGTGCGGACGGCATGACCTCCAGAGTACGACAAAAGCTTCAAGCCCAGTTCGGAAGCGCAGGGCGAGGGTGGGTCAACGGTGCCAAAGGCTCTAAATGGTACTTCCCCAAAGATGTCGTGTACCGAGCCACGGGCTGGAGCAACCGCCCGGTCGCCAAAGGTCAGCTGACACCGGGTTACTATGGGTATGGTGGCGCTGCGGGTCTTTCTTGGGCCGGTGCAAAGACCACATACCGAGTGTACTCCAACATCTTCGAGCTCTACTATCGCGCGACCAAATCGGGTGGAAACATCAGCATCAAGGTCGACGGCGGCGAACCGGAGATTTTGGCGACTCGCACAGAGATTGGAGAGGACCGATTCCATCGGATCGTTGTTGACGGTGATGGAGAGCATTCCTTTGCCATTCGTGCTGCTGGAAAAGGACAGGCTCACGTCTATGGCGCCACCATGGAAATGGACAAACCCGGAATCATTTACGATTGCATTGCGATGATTGGTACGCGCTCTTCACGTCTCTTGAAATACGATCCAGACCACCTCAAAGGGCAAATTGCCCATCGAAAACCCGATCTCATGGTGCTGATGTATGGCGGCAATGAGTCCGTGGACAAGTCCACAAATATTGCGGTCTACAAAGAAAAATACCGGCAAGGGATCCGCAATTTCCGTGCAGGCCGTCCCGAAGCAAGCTGTTTGATCATGACGCCGGCTGACCACCGCGAACGATATCGAGGGGTATACATCACGTCTCGAAACTTCAAGCGAATCATCAAAGCCCAAGAAGAGTTGGCCACAGAAGAAGGCTGTGCCTACTTCGACCTCTTTCAAGCCATGGGCGGGGATGGAAGCATCACCCAATGGCGCAAGAACGGGTGGGTTTCAGGCGACTACATTCACATGAACAAAGGTGGCAGCAAAGCACTGGGGGACATCTTCTACAAAGCCCTTATGAAAGGGTTTTCCGATTGGCTCAAGAAAGAGGATGCCGCAAAATCGAAGGTGCCGGCCGATTCCAACCCAGCTCCCTCACCCAGCACGAAGACGCCTTCGAAAGCCCCGGATCTCCCCAAAGATCCGTAGAATTCGCTTCGAACCCGCCACCTTGGATTCACCGTGTTGGCGTGGGCGTACGGTCATGGGACGTACGACGTACGTGTAGCCTTGTTGTAGCGCGCGAGCGATCATCTCGAACGAAAAGAAGAACGTGTCGCTCTCAATCCGATCCAACCCAATTTCATCGACCACCACACGACGCGGAAACAGGTAGATACCCTCCAACACAAAGTCGATGCCGCATGCCCACTTCATGGCCCGCCGAAATCCCCAGCTTAAAACACGCCGGGGAACCTCTCGCTGATTTTCATGGACGGTCGTCACGATGTCGGCTTCGGCCAATCCATCGACCATGCGCCCAAGTTCAGGTGTTGGATGCTGTCCATCGCCGGCGATGATGCTGAAATACTCACACGTCGCAGCACCGATACCGGTCTTCATACCTGCACCCATTCCCCGATTGGTGTCGTGGACCAGCACGCGCACTCGATCGTCTTTGGAGGCCCATTGATTTGCCACCTCTTGCGTGCCGTCAGTCGACCCGTCATCCACCACGAGCAACTCCCAGTCTTGCACATTGTCTCGAAGCCACGACACGGACTCTTCCAACATGAGTGGAAGATTCTCTTCTTCGTTGTAGGCCAACACGATGACGGAGATAGAAGGGCTTGCAATCATGGGATAGGCTCACCAATACCCGCATCGTTGATGAGCACGCGATTGGCTCGATCCAGTCGACGCAAGGAACGCATGGGCTCGGCTTGACGCATGTGTTGGATGGCAGCTTGCACATGGGCTTGGCCGATGGCGCTTTCATCCCACCCATACGCCACCACAAAGCGTCGCTCATCGCCTTTGAGCGATGGAAAACCTTCGTCCATCCAATGCAACACACCCGCGCGTCGAATCATCAAGACCCGCTCTTGGATCGCGTGAAACTTGGGGTCGTCGGTGTGCATGGCGATCCGCCGCTCTCCATAAAAAGTCAGGCCATTGGACATGCTGTTGAAGGCGATCACGTGATCATCCTCCTTGGCGTGCTCCACAAGGATCCGTCCGATGGCCTGCTCCCCCGGACCAAAGTCGGGGTTCCACCAGTAGCTACGAACCTTCACAGGATCTTGAAACAGAGACAAAGTCATCACTAGAGCCACCGCTGTGGCCGCTAGTCGGTGGGACCACACTTGTTTTGGCGGTGCAGAAACAGCCAATAGCGCCAGCGCAGGGACCACGGGTAGCCAGTAGTGGGGCAAGCGAGTGGTGCTCAACGCGATGGGTAACACGGCCCCAACCAGCCAGCAGACGCCCAACCGACCCACCGTGTCTGTAAAACGCTGTTTGGCGACGATGACCATGCCAATGAGGCCTCCAAACACAAGAATGGGTTCATGGCTCACCAAAAGGTTCATGCTCTCCAACAAGGAACTTCCCGGGACCACGTTGGAGGTCACTCGCTCGGCCACATGATGTCCGAGGTAGCCCTGCCAGAACGCATCACCATGGCGAATCCACTCCAACACATGCCATGGAAACGCCACCAACGCACCGAGACCCAGAGCGTGAACCCATTGTCGCTTGGTCAGTCTCTTGTCCCACAGACCAAAAACGACCAACGCACCCAAAAGGGGTGCTGCTGCTGCCCCCTTGGTCATCACCGCCAAACCACTGAATACCCCAAACCCGATGGACGAACGACGCGCCAAAAACAAGGCTGCACCGCACACCATGCACAACATGGGCACATCCATCATCAGCCGGCGTGTCAGCATGAAAAAGAAGGTCGACACCCCAACCAGCGCAGCCGCGGCAACTCCCCGGCGCCAAGATCCACCCAATTGCCACACCAGATGAATCAGCAGCGCTAAGGTCCCCAACGCAAAGAGCGTACCCGGCAGACGCATCGAAGCTTCGCCCCAACCGAAGACGGATCCACAAATAGCCAGCGTCCACAGATAGAGTGGAGGCTTCTCAAACAAGAGGACACCGCTCCACTGATTGTCGACCCAATTGCCGGTTTGAACCATCTCGCGGGCCATCTGCGCATAGACTGTATCATCGGAGTCGAGATGAGATCCCTCGCCCAGCCCCACGGCATAGACGACGGCGAATCCCACGACCAAAATGGCCGCACTGCGTTGAGCCCAACGCTCGTTGAGGGTGGTCGTCACGGCCCAAGGATGCCCCGGTACGACGCCGTTGTCGAGAGATGAGACCCATCTCGGGTAGCCAATAAAATACCGTTTGTCTTCAATACACCTTGCCCTTGGGGTCCCATTCCCCCCATTATTGAAGGTCCCTGGCGACGATTGTGGACGTACAGTAGTTACGGCTGACAAGGGAATGTGAACGATGAAGCGACGACAGTTCATTCAGGGAATGGGTGTGGGGGCTCTCGGATTGGCAGCCTCCTTGGGTCAGCTACCTGGATTACGTCTTCGGTATGCACGCGCCGCATCCAAGTGGGGTGATTTTCCCGACTACGCCGCTGCAACGATCTTGCCCACTGACAAACAAGCCAAGAATGTCCTCGACATCTTTCTTTACGGTGGACTGTCCCCCTGGGAGACATTCTACGTGGTGCCCGAGTACGGTATGCCCACCGAACCCGATGAAATCGGCCAACAATGGTGGACATTTCAAGAGGGCAACAACAATGTTCAGGAGCTGTACGAAGCGTGCCACGGAACAACTGTGGGCCCTATGCTTCAAGACTTTCGAATCGACGACCATGGCATGATGGTCCGACTGGGTCCCTTCACCGAGCCCCTCCGCCAGCGAAAAGACATCATCGAACGGCTTCGAATACATGTGCTCAGTCACACGCTGGAGCCCCATGAAGCGGCCATCCCCCTGGGCTTGTCTGGTTTCCGCCTGGGAGCCCCCAAGTTAGCAGGGGTCGGCGCCGCCATCCAGCATCACCATCAGGCACACTCAACCATTTTCACCGGAGAGCCTTCCGCCTATGTCCTCTATGCGCCCGGCGACTTTCCCACGGATAACTTGCGAGCCGCCAGCGCAGTCGGACAACACCCAGGCTCCGCTCGCCCCTTGGCCATCCGCGTACAACCCAACCCCGGGTTCATCGATGCACTAGAACGAAAACAGATCGGCGATCTTCGCCCTCAGTTCGACATGCTCCTCAATCAATACTTGGCCCAGTACAACAACCGACTGGTGTGGCCCGGTGCACCCGAAGCTGCCCGCTCACAAACCGTCGCCGATTATCAGTTCACGTTAGACACCATGCAGAGCACAGACCAGCTCGTTGGGATCTTGGAGCCCTCGTACTTCAAGAAACTGCCTGGAGAAGAATGCGGTGACTCGGCAAACATTAATCACCCACATATGGGGCTCCGGTTGGCAGCCCACCTACTCACCCGACCGAATAGTCTGGCGCGTTATGTTTGTGTGGTCGATGGCGGACTGATTCCCGCCTCCGGTGGCGGAGGATACGACACCCATGAACATCACATCCACGATTCCGCTCGGAATTTGACCAACCTGTGGAAGGGGCTGATCAACATCATCAACGAGCCTGGCGAAAACGACCCGTCCAAATTGAATCTGGATGAAACCCTAATCTGCATCAACACGGAGTTTGGTCGGACACCATGGCCACAAAACGGCCATGGTCGAAACCACCACCCCTATGCCTACACCACCATGATGTTCGGGGGACCCATCGGCCCCGATCAGCAAGGCATTGTAGGCGCAATCGGCCCTTCGGGATATGCCACTGGGGCGTTGTCTCCGGCACAAACTCGAGCGGCTATCTTGGCCGCATTGGGCATCTTCCCATTCGCCCCTGAATGCTACGCAGTTAGCGATGTGTTTGGCACGGGATCGGAGGCCGAAGCGGCCATGTATCTCAACGAAGTCGTCTTGGGAGTGAAATCCAGCACCTAATGCGCACTCGATTCCCGATATTGCTAATCATGGCGGTGTGTCTGTTGGCCATTGGCTGCCCGAAGAAGAGCCCTCCGAGCGCCACACCCGATGCAAACGATGACATCGTTATCGCCATGCCGGATACCCCGACGACCGACTCCACCAACGACGCCACACCCGAAGAAGACATCATCGACATCCCGCCACCACCACCACCGCCGCCGCCGCCGCCCCCCAAGACCTACGTAGATTGCGACGCCGGGAACAAAGCGTGGGTCCAGCAAACGATCATCAAACTCTTGGGTCGGCGCGCCAAAGGCGTTCAAGAAGTCAACATGTTGGCTGATCTGGTCGACGCCACAAATCGAGAAACCGTTGTTCAATTGCTAATGACAGACCCATTGTTTCAAGATCGGTGGGCCCACTGGTTGATGGATGAGGTTCGTGTCAATCGCATTGGCGACAAAATGCATCCCGATTGCTACGGAACACCCTTGTTGCCCGACGATGTGGGCGAACTTGCCACCTTCTTACGGGACAGCCAAGCGCTCGATACGGAATACGGAGAGTCGTTCAACATGAGCGACGTCCTTCGTTCTAGCCTACGACTCGATGACCTAACGCCATTTTACCGCGCGCACCTATTTGCCATGATGCCCAAGCCCATCACCGGGGCCAACGTGGCAGCCATTGAGATGGACATTACCCGTCGACAAGACTTCGGCGAGATCTTTGAAGCCACCTACCTCCACCGAAGCTCCGCCTGCACCACCTGTCACAACAGCGCTTGGTCCACAACCGACTCCGCCGATCCCGCTTTGGACCACCATTGGCCCATCACCGGACTCTTTGAAAAGTCGGTGTACGGCGCCAGTGTCGGTCGGCCAGAGATGGATGTGTTCAGCATGTTTCGTCACCTGAATGTCGTTCGCGAAAAGAATGGTACACGTCCATGGGGACTGGATGGATCTTGTGGGCGTTTCAACCGTCCGGAAGACATTCCTGAGGATCCAGCAGGCTATGAAGCATTTTTCATCATCGCACAGGGGCCACAGGGCAGTGTTTGGGATGTGGAAGCGTCCCTCGAGTTGGGTGTGAATGCCCTTCGTTATGATGGGATCTACATCAACCCAATTTCCCTGGAGATCGATGGGCATGAATCATTCGCGTATATGCTCAGCGCCCGGATCGTCAATCGGATCTGGCGTGAGATCATGGGCTACCCACTGACACTGGTGCATTATTTTCCTCGCAATGAATTCCAACGCGACATCTTGTTGGAGTTAACAAATCACTTTGTCGGAGAGAGCTGGTCCCTAAAAACATTGCTGGTCGATATATTAACCCATCCCCTCTACAACGAGTCCGCTCCCGTCGACGGTTGCGGACCGGATCACCCCTATTTGATGCCGCGGGTGTTCAATCCGTGGTCAGACGTGTTTCCCATTGAAGAGGAACAGGGCAACAGCGTCGGCGACCAAGTTCACCGACACAGTGCCCGCGTGATGCTCAGCATGATTGAAAATGCGTTGAATTGGTCTACCAACGCCGCGTATCCCAAAGATGCAGACGAGGCTTTTCAACAATCCATTGGCATTTTTCTTAAAGACGGGGAGCCGGGATTTTCGGGCGTCGACTTCCAAGGAATGCTCGCCTTGGAAAATCGACACGGGGCATGTGAAAGCCAGGGAACACTGGTGTTTGAAGAAGGCCCCTTCTCGTGTGTAGGGAAATGCGGTGATCCCGGTCAAGAAGATGATCCATGTTATTGCGACAGCAAATGCGAAGAATACGGGGATTGCTGTCCGAATTATCAGACCCTGTGTGTAGACGAATTGGAGGAAGCACCTTCGGGCGGTATGGATTGGATCAACAAACTACTGCAGACGGCCAATGTGGCCGTGCCACAAGAGGGGAAGGACCCGATTTCTGTTCGAGACATTGCCAGCGGCCTCAAAGATCGACTGATCGCCGAACCCGACATCACCACGTGGCAAGAGGAAGCACTAATAAGTGCCCTATTCGAAGTCACATCCTTGGATACTCCCATTGCAGATTTGGAAAACTTGGAAGAGCGCACACGGTTTTTGTGTGGGATTTTGCTCGAATCCCCCCAATTTCTCTTATCGGGGCTACCGCCGCCCGATCAAGTCACGACACCGCGCCTGATCGTCGATGGGCAAACCTATCAAGCCCACTGTGACGCATGGAAATCACCCTTGAAAACGATGTCTGACTACTCCATGACCTGTGAGGAAAATGGGTTAACGGTTTCACTCTCACCAAACGCGACCCCTTAACTAGTTTTTGAGCTCAGGGAATGGACAGCGGCTCGTTGCACGTTGTCCGAGGAGACGGTAGTCTCTTCCCTTATTCCATTGTGAGGAAACCATGATAAAAACCTCCCTTCGTTGGCTCGTCATCCTGTCTTCGTTGGTTCTCTTTGCGACGAGCGCGTCCGCAAACGAAACCATCCTGAATCCCCAGCGGGGAACCCCTGAATTTGCCGTTTCTCAGGCGTTAAAAGCGGCCATAGCAGGTGATTTTGAAGCGTACTTAGAGACTGTTCATCCGGATGATAAGACCACAAAATCACAACGGGATCAGAGAAAGAATTACGAATGGAAGCGCTTCATGAAACAAGCGAAATGGTACTTGCTTTCCACCAAAGCCATCTCATTTGTGGTGACCCAACGACGACCGGATGGAAAAAAAGCTGTCCGACTGTACATCCAGGACCAGAAAAACAAAGAGAGCATGCCACGGCCGGTGAAGCTGAAGAAAGCCGGCAAGGGTTGGAAGATCAACACCAACTCGCTGTGAGTCACAACAGCTTGTCCAATCCAACGGTCTCTTAGTTGTGGAAGATGCGATAAGGGCCATCGAGTTCGATCGGTTGATTCGGTGCCAATCGCGTTTTCCAGAACAAGTAATTTTGTCCCGCGTTGTTCAACGACTCGCTCACCCCCAATGGGCCAGCGGGAACCCGAAGCACGATTTGATGAGTCTTTAGACGTAATCTGCGGACTTTCTTAAAGCCATCCGGCCCCCAACCCATGATCATCTCCAATCCCCGTTCATAGCGTTCCTGCAGTTTCGCCTGCCCTTGGCCCGATTGAGTCCATGGCTCGAAGATCAGTGCGATTGCTGTGACATCCGCATCACTACCCGTCACCAAGACCGACACCGGTGGTTGGGTCCAATCGACACGTAGATTGGGAATGACGGTGGGTGGGCTCTTTTGGGTCAAATCAATATCGGGGACCGCTCCGCTCGGAGCAATACGTATCCACGGAGTCGATCTGTCGAACAAGCGCTCACTGAGATCGAGTACCAGGGTGATCGGCTCTTTGGCTCGATCCACGGCTTCGCCCGGGTACCACGCATAGGGTGTCTGGTGTTGGTCAATGACTGGGTTCGACAGATCCCTCAAGAGTCCATGCCATTTTTCCGGATGAAAAAGCCGAGATGACTCGGTCAATCTACTGTAATCAGGCCATAGAACCATTGTAGAGATCCGTGCACGCTCGGCCTCCACGTAATCGATCTCTTCAATCCGCTCGCCCTTCCAGGCCACGTAGTAGCGTTCATCCATCTTGACGTGCATGGACTGAATCGACCACATCCCCAACATCGCCAGGGCGGTGACAATCACCCACGCCACGCCCCAACGCTTGGGCTCGCGGAATCCCGCCCGAACACCGGCAATAATCCACAACACGATGGGGTGAAAAATAATGTAAATCACACCCATCTTGTTGGGCACATCCCAGTTTTCCTGCAATGAGAGCGCCAAATAAGGGGGCACAAACCACAAGAGCCAGAGAACCGACTCTGTTCGGGCCTTACGAAAGAGCACCACCATCCCAACAACCAAGGCCGAAAATAGAATCAATCCCCAGTGTCCGGCCAAATACACCGGCCACATCAAGAATGTTGGGTACGGATTCCACGGTGTGCGAACGAGCTCCGGAGAAAATGGCCACTGCATGAGACCGGAGTGATTGCCCAAGAGTCGATGGGGAAAGAGATGGCCATTGAGTTGCCCATAACTCTCAAACTGAAGCACGCTTCCCAGCGCCACAAAGTGGTGAATGTGAGCGACCAGTGTCACCAAACAAAACGTGCCGAGCCCCCAGGCCAGAGCCTTTCGTCGATCGCCTTGATATTGCCAGACGGCCCAGAGCATGGCAGGGCCCGAAAGAATGGAGATATGGCGCATCATGATGGCCAAACCAAAGAGCGCCCCCACATGCCCCCATGGGATCTTGTTACGAAACATAAAGGGCAAGAAGAGTGAGCAATATCCCAGCGTCAGGAGGTTTTCATCCAAGAGGGGAATCTTCGCGACATAGGGGTTCAAGGGCAACGCCACCAACGCAAACCAACCCCAGTGTTTGTTTTGAAACAAACGGCGACCCAAAAGATAGCCTCCGAGCGCCATAATGAATCCAACAAACGCGTAGAGCACTCGAAATCCAAGTCCTCGATAGAGCACAACAAAATTGGAGATGACGGCCGTGTTTCCAAGGCGCTGGTCATCCTGATTGCTCGCCAAGATGTCGATGGGTACGTCGGTGAGTTGAAGGGTCTGCATCACCACACGGTGGATGCAAGACTCCAGGAAAAAGACGCTGCGGTCGTATTTGAGCAAATAGATGAGAGCCACCGCGAAGCACGCAAGCAACACTGGAACCGACTCTTTCCACTTCCCTGTCAAGTGTGCAGGAACCACACGGTCCCGTCGCATCCACCAAAACACCAACGCACAGAGGGTCACAAGTATCGCGGTGGTTGCGGTGACCCAAGGGGTCAGCGGCTCTTTCGAAAAAAGCGCGTAGCAAAATGCCAAATAAGGAACTACGCCAAAGCCCCACCCCAACGCCAACAAGATATGAAATAAGGGGCCGTCGTCCGTGTCGGACGGATCTGACTTCCACGTCAGCGCCACAACCGCTCCCGGGATCAGGAGCATTAGGGTGGCGGCTAACCCAATGACTAAACTGGTACCCACAATAGAATTCTACAGGTTTAAGAGGATGAAATCAGGCTTGTGGCACATTGGAGGGGGACCTTTAGTCCTTCAAGATTGTGCCCAACGCTTGGCTGGCTACTCGGTGGGAATCAACACCTCCGCCCGTTCTCTGCCATGAGAGTAAGAAAGGCATGTCCCATCGCTCCAGATCAAACGAGATGGTCCCCTTTACCGACATCCCTCCCAAGAGTTGTTTGCAGTCTTTCTTGCCCATAGAACCCTTGAAGGGCTTGAGTTGTTTTCGACCGACATCCAGCTTGAAGCTGCCACAATCCACCCCTTTCGCTTGGGTCTTGAGGAATGAACTCACTCCTCCGCCCATATTCTTCTCGGCTTTCTTCAGTGCTTTTCCACCTTGCTTCAGGGCCTTCTGAGCAGTCTTCACAGCTTTCTTGGCCTGCTTGACCGCTTCTTTTGCGGCAGCCTCTCCATCGGTTCCCTTCATGGCTGCGAGCATAGACTCCTGCGTCATCTGCGTCGTTTGCTGAACCGAAACCGTCTCTCGCAACGAGGACACATTTTGTTGGGCTGCTTCGACCGCTCCCTGCAACTGCGATTGAACCGAACTGCTGTCGATGGAGATGGCGACATCCGCCCGGACCATCTTGTGGCCTTGCTTTAACTTTCCAGCATGTTTCTGCCAATTCTCTACGCGCCAATTATTGATGACCAGCTTGAGGCTTCCCAACGTCTTGGTCAGACTCGCCGAAGTCGACGGCAAGGCCTCTGTTTCCGGGATTTTGGTCGGGGAATTCCCTGCAAGTTCATCCGTTGGGATCCACAACGTTTTCTTGTCCTCGGCAATCAGCACATGATCGCCCATCATGTACAGCGCCTGTACCGCCTTGACTCCTTTGCGTGTAATTCGCTGCTGTATCTTGGAAGAACCGGCCATTGGCACACCTCGCAAGAGGCTTCCTGTTCGCTTGAGGGTGGTCAAAGGACCTGTGACGACACGCTCGGCACCCAAGGGGCGAAACGATGCATACACTTCGACTTCCACGTCCGTTGGATCCGTTTCCAAGAACATCTGGACCGGACAAGAACTCCGCGTAATGGTGTAACGCTTTCGCTCTTTGGGCCGAAATGGCCACTCTGAGAACTCTTTTTCTTTGGCCCAGCCACCAAGCCCTTTGTTGGCAAATGGATTCCAAGAACGAGACGCATCGGCAGCGGCATAACACACTCGTTTGCCCGTCTTGGATTGGAACGTGGCCCAAACGTACACGCTGTCGCTGCCCAAGACTTCGCTGCTTTGGTTCGTCACTTCTACAGTGAGACCAAACCCAAAGAAAGGACCTCGATGCCGCACCTTACCCGTCTTGTAGGAGTTATCCACCTTTCGAAGCGTCCATTTCTTGAAGTTCGGGGAGTAGAGCCGAAAATCTTTGATGACCACTTTGAGTTTGCTTTTCCACTTATCTGAACCTTCTGTAGTTCGCTTGGAACGGGATTCCGGAGCTTCAACATCCCGACAAACAGACCGAAGACGTCCCAACACATCCGAGTTAACGTCGACACCGGGCAATTCTGGCTTTGAAACCTCAATAGGGCTCCGATCTTGGTTGGAATGGTCATCCAAAACCTGTTTGGGTTCGGAGCTATTCTCCTGAACAGACACCGGATCCTTCACCGACACGGGCGTGGGTACGAATGACGAGTTATCAGTGCTCTGACAACCCAGCACCGACACGACACCAAGGACAACTATGCAGTGAATTCGGACCATACTACCCCTCCATCTCAACCTTGAAACACGTCAAATTATGAGTCGAAACGGTACGGTAACATGAGGGTAGCCGACCCGCAACGCGCTGAAAAGGGAATGATGGGTTCGTTATCGGCTGGCCGCTCGGAGCCTACCCAATAGGCTCGCATAATCATCATTGTCCATGCCTGAAAGATCCATCCGAGAGGGGGCCTTCGCGACGAGAAGCTTGAGGGATTGTAACGTAAGTATCGGTTCCACCGCTTCTCGCTGGCCTTTTCCTCGCTTTACCGCAGACGCAAAAGACGGAAGGAGACGCCGTATTTCGTTCTTTAGGATCGTTTTCATCCCATCGGTCAGTGCGGGTGTTCGGTCCAACCATGTGCTTGTCCACAGACCACTCAAAATCGAGAAGGCCTCCGAGGAACGACCTGACTGGCATAAAATGATGCATAGGCGGGCCATGACTCCCGTGACGGCGGCATTGGCTTCATCGTCATCGTTGGTGTTGAGTTTTCGCTCAAACCGACCCAGAAGATCCTGGAGCCTATGGATCAAGGAATAAAGTCGTTTCCCGTCGGACCCGCGCAGCACCTTGAGAAGCGAACGTTCCTCCATCAATGATTTCAGTTGAATCACAAAACTCCGAAAATCCTCATAAAAAACAATGCGTTCATCCGTGGCCATGCGCTGGATTGAAATCAACATGGCGGCAAAGCTTCGCGAACGAATCTTTTTTGAGATGTTTTGGTATTTCCGCCCTACCAGTCGCCGATGAATCATCGCGGCTGCTTTAAGCTCATCGACAAAGGGCCTCAATTTCTTGTGCAAGCGCGCTGCTTCGTCGACTTCACCGTTGGATACATGATCATCAAAACGTTGAAGTAAGTCGTCACCAGACACAGGATCCAGTCGCTCTATTGTGCCACCGTGCATGGCAAGTAAATACCGCCCTGACGGGCGAATATCGCCCTTCTTGAGCACCTGGGACGGAAGTGCTCCTACACCCAAAATCTGCCCTGTGGCCGCCAGAAACGTGATCACAATGGGGTCGGTCTTGCTCATACGAACAACCAACAGTTCTCCATCGATTTTCATATCTGGGACGTCGGTTGCATTCCGATCGAAGCGCCAGAGTTCTTTACCGGTCCGAACATTCTGTACCACCAAGCTCAGACGTTTCGACACTGTATATGGACGCATCCACAGGTAAATGCGTCCCTTGGAAACCACGGGTGGACGAACGAGACGAAGACGTTTTCGCCACAACGGTTGGCCCGTCTTCGTATTCCAAACCCGCAATGTGCCGTCGTCTCCTATGAGTGAGGGTTGCCACAAATAGTGATAACCGGCACCGCCCCCTCGCAATGTTCCTTCGCTTCGCGCACGCCTCGCGACGATCCAACTCGCGATCTCTTCGCCGGTCACAGGGTTCAATGAATAGACGGTGTTCGCTGCCAGCCCAGGCCACCATGCCGTCAGTCCTTTTTCACAGACTGACATACCAGCCACTGGTTTTTCCGATCCCGCGGGGCGGAATCGCCACCGGACACGTCCGGTTCGCTTGTCTAGACCCAGGAGAGGGTAAGGTGTTTTCCCCGACGCGATCACGATCATATTTCCAGAAACAGCCAGCTTTATTGCATGAGGCACGCCAATCCACACCGGCCATTGCTGCAACCCACTTGTGGCATCAACCACCATCAAATTATCGTCGCGACCGTCAAACCCTGTGAGGTAAATGGACTTGGCGTCCAATCGGTGAACCCGTGTGTTGCAAGCCGAATCCGAGTAACAATTCAGCTGAACTTGCCAATTCATAGCGCCCGTGTGCGGATCCAGCGAGTACAGTTGTTCCGCTTCCACCAACAAATCCTGTGCACGATGATGGATCTTGCGAATAGAGCTTGTCTTGGAGGTAAAACGCCATCGCTCCATACTCGAATCAAGGCTAATGCCGACCAGATGCTTGGTCCCCACTTGCAAGACGACCAGGGCATCCGTCAAAGTCGCATCGCGAATCCCGAGCTGTGCGTCGCTTCCCGAAAGCTTGTACGTGAAGCCTTGCTGATAATACACCTGTGCGTGACCGGACGGGGGCACCATCGCCAGACCCACAAGCCAAAGAAGCGTAAAGCCAAACAAGTGCCTGAAATAGGGTCGAATCGGTACGCCTGACCGTTCCGTTCTGGAAGTGGGGGGGGCCTTAATCGAATGAAATCGAGTCGACCAAGATCGCGCTGTCGTAAATCGAGTCACCTGTATCCGTCGCAAAGAGTCGCAGCGTAACCGGTCCAGCACCCGCCAAACTGGAAACGTCTTTTGTGAGATGTTGCCATGGGGTGTTGTATACGTCACCAAACTCCTGATCAAAATGTACAGTAGACTCTACAAGACCAAATTCACAACTGCCAGTCGAGCAATCCGAGTCGTTCTTACACACGCCCGGTTCTCCGGCACATTGACCCACCGTGTATTGATGCGAGCCGCAACCACCACTACCACCCGGTATGGGTGAGCCAAAAGGATCTCCCCCTGCGCAGTCTTCGGTCGAACAAAGATCGTCGATAGTGACCCGAACCAACTTGAGTTGGCCACCTTGATCCAGGGTGAGCGTTGCTTCAAACGTGTCTTGATAAACATCACCACAAAACTCGAGAAACTCTTCACTGAAAAATTTCCAGTAGATCGAAAGAGACGTCACCCCTTCATCGATACAGAACGATTGGCTCAGCTCTCCAGTCTGTTGTGTATAACCGAGACCCGTCGATAGAATTCCCATGAACTTGCCGGCGACGGGCATAGAAATACCCAAACGACCGATCACACGACCATCGCCTTCGACCGTCCATCCGGTCGTTTCTCCGGATTCAAACCCAGGATTAATGATTTGATAATCTGTAATCTCGAGGTTATTTCCACCAAAGATTCGAAATTGACCCACGGGATGAACCGGATCAGAGACGGGCAAGATCATGGCCTGTCCGGTCGTTTTTCGACCATCCAAGATCTTTGTAAACCATTTTTCCGATTGTTCTTGAGCAAAGGCGCTGGTCACATAATCGGTGAATCCCGCCACGGTCGTGACACCCAGACCAAAGAGTTCACTGGCCAACGTGCCATTGTAGAGGGTGCGGCAGGCACCCAAGTACACCAACGAGTTGGGCCACATTCGGGCAGAATGTTTTCGGAAAAACGACGGGTGAACCGCCCAGCTTTTGGCCCCCATGACAATTCGCCCCCGACGCAAATCAATCTGCGTGTGATCCACACAAATTCCTGTGCTTGAGCCGGACCACCCACTCTGGGTCGCTTTTGTGATCACACATTCGCTTTTCGCAGGGCAATCCGAATCGCTTGAACAAGTCACCATGCTGTTGGACAACTCCGAACATTGAACCGGCTCACCAGTCCACAGAAGCTCTTGAGAGCCCGAATGCTCCCAGCCAAATGCCTCCTTGTACACTGGAGACATCGCCCTAAAATAGGTGTTCGCATGCCCCGACAGGGCCACAATGCCGTACTCATACGCACTGCGAAACGCCCGCAGATCTGCTTTGGCATTCAAATGCGGTCCATCGATCGTATACTTCGGACACGATTGCGATCCAAAACGCTTCACAATGGTCGGGATTTCATCCTCTTGACCCAACTCCGAGTTGAAAGGGGCCAATGCCAACAAATTCCTGGATTGGATCTGAATCGTGTTGCCCATCAAGCCACCCGTAGCGGATCCAAATCCACCGGATCCCTCGGAGCCACCTCGATACCCTACCGTTGGAATGTTGAGGGCGCCCAGCACACCCCCTTCAAAGCGTGTCCAAACCCCGCCATCGGGATCAACGCCGGCTTCGGCCACAATGGGATTGGCTTGCAAGGCCGCCATGGCCTCCGCCCTTGCCTTCTGAGCTGCATTGGCATTTCCAGCGGTCACTTCACTCTGATACATGCTGTAATACAAGGTCAGCGCATCGTTTTGTGCGCTGTTCATCTTGGTGCATTCCACACTGGTGATCGGATCAACGATCTCGATGGGAATGAGGGGTGAAAAGACCGTATGCAGGCTACCGCCAACATCGATGTCGAGTGTCACACGAAAGTACTTGATCGTCGCCGTATTGCTCTGCAGCTGCGCACAGCGCGAAAAAACGCCGTCGTCTTGAATTTCGTCGCAGTTGGGCGCTGATGTATCACCGGTATCGACCATACTGCCCAACTTGGTGCCGTTGTTACCGTCCTCGTCCACTTCCCAAAGAGCGACGGTCGATGCCAGCACGTTCTTGGAAGAAACAGGGATGGTCACCACAACATCCACCGGTGTGTTGGTAAAAAATGCCGATGGACGGGCCTTCGACTTCCCGTCAAAGAAGAATCCAGGGTTGTATGTGATGACAATGCGGTCTTCTGATTGTTCGTTTTCACCGATGGCAGTGACGACGATCTCGTTGTCGCCAGGCACCAAGGTAATGGGCGTCGTATTCCAAAACTTCGACACTTTCGCCTTGCCCGTTTGACCGGAATTACTGGTCCATTGAATTTCTTTGGCCGAGCCAAAGAGTGTACCCGCAATGTACGTGGCTCCACTCCCCACGCTCACATGATCCGCAGATGACGGACCGATGATCTGGAGAAACAATTCCGGGGAAGGAAAGCCACCAATCTGGGCTGGGGGCTCAATTACGCTGGCATCGATGCCCGCCGAATCGGACCCGCCAGCATCCAACCCTTGCGAGGTATCGGTACCCACAGGATTGATATTGTTAGGCGGACCCAGGGGTTGTGAGGGTTCGGTACCGCCACAACACATCAGAAAAGAACACAACAACAGCGTCAGCAGGGATCGAAAGGATGTCATCAGCGCAACTCCAGTTGGGTGCGACTCGGCGGAAGACTGTCGCCACCTGGGAAGTTTGAAAGGGTACGACCAAGTTCCATGATAATACAAGGATTATCTGTATCGCCCGTGTACATCGAACCTGTCCACTGGAAGCCCGTACCGCCGAATCCCAACAGACATCCCACTGGGACCGTAGGGGCTCCATGGCAAAGATGAACATGAAACCTGCCGATGTGGCATGATTCCGTTGAATTCGTTACGGCGTAGGTTGCGGTGGTGACTGACCCCGTCGTTGGTGCCAAAGACGCCAACGAGACCGATCCCGACCCCAGAAGGCGTGCTCGCTGTTTGGGGGGGGAGTATTCAACCACTCGGAGACCAAGGACCGAGGTGGGAGCGCGTTGCCGTGTACCAGGCGATGCAATGCGACAAAGCTCGCATCGCGCACAGCCAAGACCTCATCGTCAATGCCCGCCTGTATCAATGCGTCAATACCCTGCTGGGCGTTCAATTGACCCAGCGCATAGGCCGCCACCGACCGAACACGCGCATCACGGTCACGAATCAATCGAATGAGAGAATTAACAAAACGCACGTCACCAGTGTGCCCAGCAACCATGAGCACGCGCCAACGTAGCTCCGTATCGTCTTCTCGTAAAAGACGTTCCATCGCCTCGACCACATCATTACTGGACAACCGTATTCCGCGATCCACCAGGGCCAAAAGCGACGTCACAACGGCCATTCGAAGGTTCAAATCACCGTCTATAGACAGCTTGGCGAGCGCGTCCAGTGCACCGCGATCCCCCAACACGGCCCTGACCTTATACAGTGCATGGGCCGTGTCATTGTCCACCGATTCACCGACCATATGCAGTGTTGTAGACAACCCCCTCTTGTGGCTTGTAGACAAGCGCGACGAGACCCAAAACAGCAAGGTAGCCACCCGGCGGCGAAGTACTGGATCATCGCTTGCCAGCGTCTCTGTCAGGGCGTCAACTTGCGCCGGTTCCTGGACGGAAGCCTGAGACATCGAACAGAGGGCCAACACCGCTCGAATCGCCCCTTCTTCATAGGATGGAAGGCGTTGCATACTCTCTTGAAGGGCACGGAGTACATCGGTTGAAAACAGGGATGGATCTCGACAAACCCCAGCCAGCACTTGCATCCTCTCGTTCGTAGATGCCGCGTTTTCAACCGCATCCAAGAACCAGCGAGTCGTCTCTTGCGGTGACAGGCGACCGAGTAAAGAAGGCCAATGTGAGACCGCACCATGTCGTATCCACACATCTTGCTGGGCCAATGCGCGGTCCAGTAATCGGCGTCGCTCGTCAGGCGAACGAGACCGAAGAAGAGCATCCGCCCGCTCGGCCACAGGTGTATATAAATCGTCCAAGAGGCCCAGAGCCAACATCGGCGCCTGATCAGGTATGCTCTTGGCGGCCACATTCAGGGCGGCCATTCGAATCTTGGCCTGCGATTGCTTGGCCATCTTCTCCAACACGCCCCATCCTGTATCTTGCGGCGAATCCAGGGTTCCAATGGTCACCCTCTCTAACAAATCGGTGTCGTCCATAGCCATCGACAGTTCGGATTGA
>Ga0114996_10000575_pt1 | contig 51521 bp, 48 predicted proteins | sample ArcticOcean_MG_C_4_FD_87039 | JGI IMG/M metagenome (GOLD analysis project Ga0114996, IMG submission 87039) | Marine microbial communities from western Arctic Ocean - ArcticOcean_MG_CB4_134 | ecosystem: Environmental > Aquatic > Marine > Oceanic | place: Arctic Ocean: Canada Basin | collected... | reverse complement strand
ACTTTTTTCTTAGTAGCTTTCTTTTTAGCTACTTTTTTCTTAGTAGCTTTCTTTTTAGCTGCTTTTTTCTTAACTACTTTCTTCTTAGCTACTTTTTTCTTAGTAGCTTTCTTTTTAGCTGCTTTTTTCTTAACTACTTTCTTCTTAGCTACTTTTTTCTTAGCTACTTTTTTCTTAACTACTTTCTTTTTAGCTGCTTTTTTCTTAACTACTTTCTTCTTAGCTACTTTTTTCTTAGCTACTTTTTTCTTAGCAACTTTTTTCTTAACTACTTTCTTCTTGGCTACTTTCTTCTTGGCTGGTTTCTTAGCCATAATGTTTCTCCATTTCGAGGTTACAATCTAAGTATATCCAATTTTTATTAAAATGCTATAGCTTTGATTTTTTGATTTGCTATTAAATTTTAATTAATTGTTTGGATAAAATTCCATTCTATCTTTGTTATAGGAACTATGGATAAACGATTTCCTTTAGCTAGAACTTTACAGCCTATTAAAGTACTCTGTTTATAATCTTTAAGGTTGCTAAGAGTAATTGGTTTTTTAAATTTTTTAATAAATTTTAAGTCAACCATATACCATCTTGGGTTTTCTTTTGTTGACTTAGCATCATAATATTTTGATTGTTTATCAAATGCAGTATGATCTGGATAGGACTCTGAAATTACTTTCATTAATCCATATATACCTATCACTTCACAATTAGAATGATAGAAAAATACCTTATCACCTATCTTCATTTCTTTTGTCATGAAATTTCGTGCCTGATAGTTACGAATGCCGTCCCAACATGTCACTTGATCCATCTCTAAGTCATTAATACTGTAGGTTTTTGGTTCAGATTTCATTAGCCAGTAATTCATATTCCCCTTTTAGTATTTTATTAATCCGTATTCAGTGATTAAGCCCCATAGTTTAACATCCCATGGATCATTTGATATTTCTGCTATCTTTTGTGTATCAAAAGCTATTCCCAGTAGCTTTGTTTTTTTATATTTATTAACAGCATTTAGTTTTTTAAAGGTTCTATCATAGTAGCCACCACCTTTTCCAAGTCGATTACCATTTTGATCGCATGCAAGTAATGGTGTTAGAGCTATATCTAGTTCATTGGCAAGAATCGTTTTACCCGAGATAGGCTCAAGTATGTTAAATTTATTTATTTTTAAATTAGTATATCTATCTACCTTAATAAACTTTAGTTTGCCTCTAGTTATTTTCGGAATAAAAAAATTAATCTTTTTAAGTTGTGGCAGTAGTATTATTTGTTCTATATAGACTTCATTTTTTATACTTAGAAAAATACCGACATTTCTTGCTTTAAATTTAATGATTGCTTTTGCAGCATGATTACAGATAGCATTTGAATATTTTTCTTTTTGTAATAAAGAAATTGATGTAAGTCGGTTGGTAATGATTTGTTTTACGTCTGTTTTATCCATAGGTAAAATGGTACTCCCGCCTTTGCCGTTGAATCCAATTACCCTCGAACCAAGGTTACAGGGTGGAACTGCAGATTCATGAATTAGGTTCGCCTTAAAAGGCTACTCACATCATCAATACCTTGTCCCTATTATTTATAGTTAGGAGCGAGAGTATTCCTGTATTCATCGCACAATGCAGGAGACCTCAAATATAATATCAAAATTAATTAGCTAATTGACTGTATTTTTTCTTGTATAGATGAGATTTTTTTTATTAATTCGTCATCTAATTCGCTGTCTTCTTTATTTAGCCTTAGGAATTGATCGGTCAAGTTTAGAGCAGCCATAATCGCGATGCGATCTACGCCAATAACTTTTCCGCTATCACGTATATGCCTCATACTTTTACTAAGGTATTGGGCCGATTTAATTAGTTGCTCTTCATCCTCTTGAGGGCATGAAAACTGATACTCTTTATCAAGGATTTTTACCGTAACTTCTTTTTGTTCCATCCTAAGCCTCCATACTTTTAATACGGTGGATCATGGACTCAACTTTAGAAATAGCAAAATTATTCTTTTGTAATAGTTTGGCTTTTTCTTCCACAAGGCTATCCTGACGTTTTTTTAGTAAGTCATTTTCTATAAGGAGCTCTTTATGATTCCTGGTAAGAACGTCTAACTGTTCCTCAAGAAAGTTTAGTTGTTGTAACAATATTTGCTTAGATTTTGAACTGGTCATACTCTAATATTAGGTTGTCATAAGGTATGTCGTCAATTTAATTTAGTGCTCTTTTGGATTAAATTTTATATTAGGGTCTATAATTGGTAGCACTATGATAAAAAACAGCGAAATTTTTTTACAGAGACGAGAGAGATTAGCTAAAAAGATTAAAGATGATTCCTGCATTATATTAGGGACCAATCCTCTTCAAGCGCGAAGTAAGGATACTGACTTTACATTTAGACCCGATAGTGATTTTTATTATTTGACCGGTTATAAATCTCCTTATGCTGTTTTAATGATCATTAAGTCTAAGGGTGTATTTAAATCTATTCTTTTTTGTGAAGAAAGAGATGCATTTAAAGAAATGTGGGATGGAGCCATTGTAGGGACAAAAAGAGCTAAAACTATTTACGGCTTTTCAAATGCAATTGATATTAAATCTATAGATAAAGAAATGCCAAAGCTCTTGGCTGGGCTAAGGCACGTTTACTTTTCAATGGGGAGTCTTAGCAAGCTTATGCCTAGGATTTCTGAATGGAATGAAAGGGTTTCCAGGACGCGCTATCAAAGTTTGTCACCAAGGGAATTTTCAGATGTTGATCCTTTGACTCATGAAATGAGAATTATTAAGGACGCTTATGAGATAGCATCAATGCAGAAATCTGCTGATATAGCAGCACAAGCACACATTAATGCGATGAAGCATTGTCAGCCGGGTATGTATGAGTATCAACTTGAGGCTGAATTTCTATATGAGTTTAAAAAATATGGTGCAACAGCATCTTATAATTCTATTGTAGGCAGTGGTTCTAATGCATGCATTCTTCATTACAGGGAAAATAACTGCAAATTAAAGTCAGGCGATTTAGTGCTGATTGATGCTGGGTGTGAGTATGATATGTATGCATCTGATATTACTCGAACGTTTCCTGTAAGCGGTATTTTTAGCAAATATCAAAGGGAAATATATGAACTAGTTTACGAAGCAAATACGGTAGCAATAAAAAAAGTTGTGGTCGGTAATGTGTGGAGTGATCCTCATGAAGCTGCAGTCAAGGTTATTACTAAAGGACTGAAAGAAATAGGGCTTCTGAAAGGGCCCTTAGCAAAACTTTTAAAGCAAGGAGCGCATAGTGAATTTTTTATGCATAAAACGGGTCATTGGTTAGGCTTAGATGTTCACGACGTTGGTGAATACTTTGACAAAGGCACGCCAAGACCATTTAAGCAAGGCATGGTAACTACAATTGAACCAGGGATATATATTAATAAGACTTCAAGTGCGCCTAAAGTATTTAGGGGAATTGGTGTTCGCCTTGAAGATGATGTTTTAGTAACAAGATCAAGTCCTCAGGTCTTATCTCATCTAGCCCCGATCTTATTAAGCGAGGTAGAATCATTAATTAATACTAGCTAAACATGAGCCCTAGTAGCAATATTATTATAGGGGGCGGTCTAGCTGGAAAAGTGATGTCACTTTGTTTACGCCACCAGGGAATACCGTCTACGATATTAGAAAAATCAAGCACTGGTAGCTACGAAGATGATGGACGTGTTTTTGCTTTATCAAATGGATCTATTCGTATACTCAAAGGGATTGGGTTATGGGATGATTTGCTGCCTAGTGTTACCCCTGTTAAAAAAATCCATGTATCAATAAAGGGCAGGTTCGGTAGTACCCTAATTGATGCTAAAAAAGAAGGGGTTAGTGAGTTAGGTTGCTCTGTTCCAATTCAAAAGCTTAATCAGGCACTTCATGAAGGCGTCAAAAGTGCCAAAGAGATAACTTTTATAGATTCAGCTGAAATTATGGCTTTTTCAGATGATAGCAAGGACGTTTTATCAATAGATGTAAAGCATGATGGTAAACAAAGGAAAATCACTCCTCAATTGCTAATCGCTTCAGATGGCATGCATTCACAAATAAGGAATGCATTAAATATTAAGTCAGCCATGATTGACTATAATCAAACAGCGCTAACATTCATTTTTAAAGCGACTGAGCCAAAAAAATTCATGGCTTTTGAGCGCTTCACAACTAAGGGGTCTATTGCCGTACTTCCTAGTGGAGATAACCTTTACACTGCGATTTGGGTGTTATCTACTAAGCAAGCAACTTTAATACAAAGCCAAAAAATTAATATTGAAGATGAGCTAGTTACTTTTTTTGGAAAACGCTTAGGTAGCATGAAAATTATTGGACCATTATTTAGTTACCCACTTTTTCAATCCTCTAGCGAACAAATTGTTAAAGGTAACACTGTTTTAATTGGAAGCTCAGCGTTGCACTTACATCCAATCGCAGGACAAGGTTATAACTTAGTTTTAAGGGATGCTGCCTTTTTGGCAGAAACATTAGGCTCAATAGTAGCTATGGAAATGTCGAATGATCATATCAGGAACTGTCTCAATGAATACGTACGTTGGCGTAAAGAGGATCAATTAAAGGTTAAGAGATTTACACATTTTCTTGCGAGCAGTTTCTCTGTGGTAAAAGGTTTTAGAGGGAATTTATTTGCAAAATCTCTACTCCTTTTTGATTTGCTGCCAATGGCAAAATCGATACTTTCTAAACATACCATGGGTTTAGCTGGTAAGACCCCTAAAATAATGAATTCCAAGTATTAATTTATGGACAGCTATCGAATTGCGATTGTTGGATCAGGAACCATAGCAATTGCTACGGCTATTTTGTTCTCAGACTTACCCAATACAGCTGTTACGTTATTTTCTGATCAAGTTCATAGTCGTAATGCAAAATTACAACCACAAAAGTCTTTTGCTATATCTAAAGGAACAATTTCGGTTTTAAGTAAGTTAGGCATATGGCGCTTAATTAAGGAGCATGCATTTGGGTATAATAAGATGAGAGTTTCAGGGCTCAGTCAGACAGGCCAGCGACATTTCCTAGATATTGATGCTCAAGAGCTAAGCGAAACTTATTTAGGCTTTATTATTAGAGAAGAGCATCTGCTTGGTGGCCTAAGAAATAGGCTCAACGACTTATCTATTACTCAACAGCATGTTCAATATAAAAAGGAACATTACGGTGATAGCTATAAGTTATTTTCTTCTTATGATCTGTGCATCATTGCTGATGGAAGGGCGGATGAATTAATCCGTTTTGTTAGTCCAAATCCATCGACAAAGAATTATGAGCAGCATGCGGTGGTTTGTGATATCCAAACGGATACAAAAATTGATTTAAAAGCTCTTCAAAGCTTTACAAGTTACGGCCCCCTAGCCCTTCTACCAACTAGTGATTACAGTTATTCGCTTATTTGGTCATTAGAAAATAGTCATGCTAGTGAGATTATACATTGGAAAGATGAAGTTTTGCTTACATACGTGAGTGAGGCTTTTGGTGCAGAGGTGCCCCAGAGGATGGAAGTATCATGTCGACATATGTTTCCTCTAAGCTATTATCATGCGAGCCATTATTATCGAGAGTCATTCGTTCTTTTGGGGGATGCGGCACACCGTCTTCACCCGCTTGCTGGCCAAGGGTTAAATCTTGGTTTTTCTGATATTTCAAGCTTATATATAAATCTTAATAAAGGCATTAACAATCGATGGAAGTTAGATGAGCCTAAGCTGCTAAATGGCTACCAACGAGAGAGAAGAAAAGAGAACCTAAAGTTATTAATTTTTACAGATTTTATCGATAGGGCATTTAGGCATAATCAGCCATTAGCTACCTATTTATTGTCTGCGGCAAATATCAGTATTGTAAAAAAGATGATGGCTAAACATGCAATTGGCAAGAGTTGGGCATTAAGTTAAATATTCTGCTTTTTAATAGCGTATAAATTAGTTATTATCTAAATTCGATCTTATTTGTATCGGAGACATTTTCTTCGAAAAGGCCGAAGGCGCAATGCTACTCATAAACGCTCAGGCAAAAGGACGATACAAGGTTTCGACTCTGGAGAGCGGTCATTAGATCCACCGAAGGTGAAGCGCAAGCAAATCTCTCAGGTAACAGGACAGAGGAGTAGATTAAAAGGTACTGTTGCCCTATGAAAAAAACTTGTCTATATACATGTCATGAGGACCTTAAGGCTAGGCTAGTGGATTTCCATGGTTGGTTGCTACCTATTCAATACGATTCGATGATTGAGGAGCATCTAGCCGTAAGAACGAGCAATGGAATGTTCGATGTTTCGCATATGTGTCCGATCGATATTAAAGGTCTAGAGGCAAAAGAATTTATTCAGTTTTTACTAACCACTGACCTTGCAAAGCTAATAAATACAAAAGATGCATACCCAGGCCTATACAGTTGTTTGTTGAATAGTCATGGTGGCATTGTAGATGATTTAATAGTTTTTCAGCTGGGTCAACACTCTTTCCGTATGGTCACCAACGCAGGTACACGAGAAGATATTCATAAGGTGTTAGATGAGCATGCGCTTAATTATGAGGTAGAGGTTAATTTTCTAGAGGATTATGGAATGATTGCCTTGCAGGGACCAGAAGCAGGTTTAACACTATCAAAGATTTATGGAGTTAACTTTGATGATGTGTTGAAGCCATTTCACGGATGCTTTATCGGGGATGATTTTATTTCCAGGACCGGCTATACAGGTGAGGATGGGTTTGAGGTCATTAGCAATGAAGAAAGAATAGTTCATTTATGGAAAATTTTTATAGCCCATGAAGTGCGGCCATGTGGTCTAGGCTCTAGAGACTCATTAAGGATAGAGAGCGGTTTAAATTTATATGGGACCGACATGAATCAAGACATAAATCCTTATGAGTGTGGGCTAAGTTGGGTAGTAGACATTAAAAAATCAGCATTTATTGGTCAAGATGCTTTGTTGAAGAGTTTAAATGATTCCTCAAATATTACGAGATACGGGATAGTTTTAGATGAGCCAGGCATCTTAAGAAGTGGCTATAAGGTCGTCGTAGATGAAAAAGAAGGAATGATTACCAGTGGAGGTTATTCGCCCTACTTAAAGAAATCAGTTGGGTTCCTTAGAATTGAGAAAATTAGAAGCCCAAATGGCATGGTTAGGATAAGAGATAAGTGGCTAAAAACCTCAGTAACTAATCTTCCTTTTGTAAAGAGGGGTAAGGAAATGATTAACTTAATTGGAGAGAATAAATGACAGAAAATGATCATGTTTATTACACAAAAGACCATGAATGGCTCAAAAAAAGAGAGCATAATGAGTTTTTATTAGGCGTCACTGATCATGCACAGGAAGCCTTGGGAGAGCTTGTTTTTGTCGATTTACCAAGCGTTGGAGATAACGTAGCTAGAGGTGATACATGCGTTGTAGTGGAATCTGTAAAAGCCGCATCAGATGTGTATAGTCCAATCTCCGGTAAGATAATTGAAATTAATGATCAGCTAGATGGAGAACCTGGTCTCGTTAATGTTGACCCTGAAGACCGGGGTTGGTTATGCATTGTTCATGCTGAAGCTGCCGAATTAGATGACCTAATGAGCAAAGATCAGTATAAAGAATTTTTAGCGACTTTGGATTAAATATGTCTTTCATACCGCATACAGAAGCAGACAAAAAGGCCATGATGGACGAAATCAATATTGATCAAGTTAGTGATTTATTTGATGAGATACCTCAAGAATTTAAAATAAATGAAATTTTTGGTGTGCCTGAGGGAATGAGTGAGCTCGAGGTAACTAGGGATATCTTTTCACGCTCAGATCAAGATTCATTTCTTCATAATTTTATAGGTGCAGGTGCTTATGAGCACTTTATCCCAGCAGCAATATGGGAGATTGCTACAAGGGGAGAATATTATACTTCGTATACCCCATATCAAGCAGAGGCAAGCCAAGGTACGCTTCAGCTTATTTATGAATATCAATCGATGATGTCTAGCTTAATGGGGCATGATGTTTCAAACGCCTCTCTATACGATGGGGCTACGGCGTTAGCTGAAGCCATTTTAATGGCTATTAGGGCAAACAAAAAAAGTTCATCAAAAAAAATTCTTTTCCCCCATGCCATTAACCCTTCATATAAAGAGGTAGTTGAGTCCATTGCCAGGTATCAAGGAATTGATTTATTGTCATTGCCATTTTCTAGTCAATTAGGATCTATAGATTTAAAAACACTAGAGCATTGTGATGATGTTGCAGCAATTGTAATACAGCAGCCAAATTTTTTTGGCTGTATAGAAGAGGTTGATCAGCTTACAAATTGGGCCCATGAGCGAGGTATTTTTGTTATAGCCCTGGTTAACCCTTTGGCAATGACTTTGATAAAACCACCAGGAGATTGGGGGGATGAAGGTGCTGATATTGCTTGTGGAGATGGGCAACCTTTAGGCATTCCTCTAAGTTCAGGAGGGCCTTATTATGGCTTTATGACTTGCAAGCAAGATTTTGTGAGGCAAATGCCTGGAAGGATTGCTGGTAGGACATCAGATAATAAAGGAAAAGATGGCTTCACATTAACATTGCAGGCCAGAGAACAGCATATTCGACGATCCAAAGCGACCTCTAATATATGTACGAATCAAGGGTTAATGGTGACTGCATCCACTATTTATATGAGCTTAATGGGTCCAAATGGTTTGCGTGAGGTGGCTAATGCCTGTCACTCAAAGTTAAATGAGTTTATCGATAAAGCCTCCCGTTTAGACGGGGTCAGTTTGGTTTTTAGTGCTGATCATTTTCATGAGGTCGCTATACGGCTTCCTGTTTCATCAGGTGAAATTATCTCTAAGCTTGAAGATCAGAAGATCTCTCCAGGGTTAAATTTGGAGTCTTTTTTCCCACAATTAAAGAATACATTACTGGTTTGTGTGACCGAAGTAAAAACTTCTGCAGATATAGATAGCTTTATTGAAATGCTTTGTGATGCTATTCAGGAGGCTAAATGAACGAAGAATTGATCTTTAATCAAAGTAAAAAAGACCGAGTGGCTCATAGCCTAAAAACTTCCTATGAAGCATCGCTAAGAATTAATAAAAAACATTTAAGAACTTCACCCATCGGATTGCCAGAGCTTTCAGAGTTACAAGTAGTTCGGCATTTTACAAGACTCTCTAAGTTAAATTTTTCAATTGATACAAATTTTTATCCTTTAGGCTCTTGTACGATGAAATACAATCCAAGGGCTTGCAATAAGTTAGCTATGCTCCCAAATTTTTTGCAAAGGCACCCCTTGAGAGGGGTGCGCCATTCACAGGGTGTGCTGCATTGTCTCCATGAATTACAGGAGATATTAATGGCGGTAACTGGAATGTCGCAGGCATCATTAACTCCTATGGCTGGTGCTCAGGGAGAGCTCGCTGGGGTTGCAATGATTTTGGCCTATCATAAGAGTAGGGGGGAGACCCATCGCAATGAGATTATTGTTCCTGACGGCGCTCATGGTACAAACCCGGCTACGGCAATTATGTGTGGCTGTAAGGTGATAGAACTATCAACAAAAGATGATGGTAATCTTGATATTGTAGCGTTAAAAGCACATGTGGGGAAAAATACAGCAGGCATTATGCTTACTAATCCATCTACTTTGGGGACCTTTGAACAGGGCATCGCTGAAATTTCTGATATTGTTCATGGGGCCGGCGCCTTGATGTATTACGATGGTGCAAATTTAAACGCAATATTAGGCAGGGTTTTACCTGCAGCAATGGGGTTTGATGTCATGCATATTAATTTACATAAAACCTTTGCAACTCCTCATGGTGGAGGGGGTCCTGGTTCAGGTGCTGTAGCAGTTAACGAGAAACTAATGCCCTTTTTGCCCATTCCATTTGTTTTAAAGGATAACAGTGAGTATCGATGGGCCAATAGGGATGATGTTCCTTTAACCATTGGTAGACTTTCAGCGTTTATGGGTAATACAGGAGTTTTATTAAGGGCGCTGATATACGCAAAAATGTTAGGTAAAAATGGCATGTCAGATGTTTCAGCTTATGCAACATTGAATGCAAATTATTTAATGACTCGATTATCAAAATTAGGTTTTCAATTGGCATATCCAAATCGACGTGCCTCTCATGAATTTGCTATTACTATAAAGCCAATCACAAGAGAAACTGGTGTAACTGCTATGGATGTTGCGAAGGCGCTTCTAGATCAGGGGTTTCATGCGCCTACTACTTACTTTCCTTTGCTTATTCCTGAATGCTTACTCATCGAGCCAACTGAAACGGAAACCAAGGAAACATTGGATGAGTTTATTGATGCGATGAAACTAATAAAAGAGCAGACGAAAGTTAATCCAATTGCTATCAAGGAAGCCCCGAAGAATTTGCCGTTAGGCAGATTAGACGATGTAAAGGCCGTTAAAGAGTTAAATGTTAAATTTTAGATTTACTCTAGATAGGGTTAAAAGCCTTTTTTACTGCCCGCTATTGCTTTTTTTATTTTCACCATTTTATGCGTATACCCAAGAAAATTGGTTGGATACCATCTCTGATATTTCAGAAAGCATTGTTTCTATTCAGTTTGATATTCCGATAGCCTTCGATACTGAGCAAAAAACATCTTCGCAAGCTACAGGCTTTGTAGTGGATGCAGAGCTAGGCATCATACTAACTAATCGTCATGTAGTGAGCGCAGGCCCGGTGCTTGCCAAGGCGATATTCATAAATAAGGAGGAAGTCACATTATCGCCAATATATATTGATCCAGTTCATGATTTTGGTTTTTACCGTTATAGTCCTGATGATTTAATATTAGCTAAGCCACAATCATTAATGCTATCTCCAGAAAAGTTGGCATTGGGCTTGGATATTAGAGTTATTGGCAATGATGCTGGTGAGCAGCTTTCAATTTTAAGTGGGACTATTGCTCGATTAGATCGAATGGCGCCTAATTACGGAAGAGGTAATTATAATGATTTTAATACCTTCTATATTCAAGCTGCAACGAGTGCGTCAGGTGGTTCCTCTGGCTCACCGGTTATTGAAATAAGTGGTGATGTAGTAGCTTTAAATGCAGGGGCTTCATCACAGGCAGCATCTAGCTTCTTTTTGCCTTTAAATGGCGCTAAAGAAGCATTAGATTTAATTCAAAGAGATGGTGAGGTCTTAAGAGGATCCATTCTTGCTGAGTTTAAACTGTTATCATTTCCCGAGCTTCGTCGAATGGGGCTCTCTACTGATATTGAGGAGCAATATAGGAGATCAAGGAGTCAATTACAAGGATTGCTTGTGGTGGATAGCGTACTGCCAGAACATTCAGCTTTATTGTCCTCTGGGGATATTCTTTTGACGATTGATGAGTATCTTGTGACAAGCTTTAGAGATATTGAATCTGTTTTAAATCCTAAAATCAATCAATCAGTGACTGTTCAGTTCATTAGACAGGGAGAGCTAATGAATGCTGAATTACCGGTAGTAGATTTATTGGCTATCCATCCTGATGAATATTTGGTATACGGGGGTGGAGTTTTTCATAATGTTTCATATCATATGGCTAGGTTCTATAGTACGGGATTGAGAGGGGTTTACGTGGCAGACCCTGGATATATTTTTGATACTGCTGGAGTACCCAGGCAAAGTGTTATTTATGAGATAAATGGTAAGAGCACCAATGATTTAGATGACTTTAGGTTAGTAATGAGTACCGTACCGCAAGGCGCGCGAGTTAATATTAAATATTTTTATTTTAATCAGCCAGAGATTTCAGTTCAAAGGTTAATAACCCATGGTATCCGTTGGTTTACTCCTGAGTTTTGTCAGCAAACATCAGGTTTAAATTGGGAATGTCAGAATGAAATCTATAGTGAATTATTATATGAACCAAGCACATTTGAAGTTCAATTTCCTGAACAGACTTTAGATATATTATCTGATATTCAGCAGTCGTTGGTAATGGTGAATTTTGATATGCCTTATTCTGTTTCTGGAATATCAGAAAGACACTACTATGGAAGTGGCGTGATACTGGATAACAATACTGAAAAAGTTATTGTTGCAGTTGATAGGAATACAGTTCCGACATCGCTAGGAGATTTAAAAGTAACCATTGCAGGTACACTTGAGATACCTGCTAATGTTGAATACATACATCCAATACATAACCTTTCGCTTATATCATTTGATAAGTCACTCATAGGAAAAACAAAGATTAGTCCAATTAGGATTAATCTAGAGCCGTTACAGAGAGGTGAAGAGGTAACAGTTATCGGGCTGTCTTATGATCATAGTGTTGAGTTTCAAAATTCAAGTGTAGCTTCTATCTCGCCTATGAATTTTGGTTCTGGCTCCACATTAAGATTTAGAGAGATGAACTTAGAAGTTATTGAGTTAGATAATGGACCTAATGACTTTGATGGCATTATTGTTGATCGTAATGGTCAAATGCGGGCTTTTTGGGGAAGCTTTCCTCTGGGCGCAGGAAATAATTACAGGCAAGTCAATAGAGGTATTTCAGTAGACTTCATAACTGAGGCTTTAGAGCTATATAAAAACAATAATTATCTTTATTCTTTAGATATAGAGCTTGAAAAGATACCGCTTGCTGTTGCAAGAAGTTATGGTTTGAGTGCCACAAGGGTTAGTCAATTCCAATCATTATTTTCATCTGAGCGCACAGCCTTGATAGTGAACAATAAGATTATAAATAGCATGTATGATCAGGTTGAAGTTGACTCATTGATGATTGGAGATATCCTACTTAGCGTAAATGATGAGATGGTTCATTCTTATAGGCAGATTGAGATGCTTTCACAAAGAGAGATCAATAGACTTGTTGTTTTAAGGAATGGCGAGGAGCATCAGCTTAGCGTTATTGCTAAGCCTTATGATGGGATTGAAATGAGAGAGGTGGTTATATGGTCAGGCGCAATTATTCAAGAGGTGACTCGTGATTTCAGGTTTAATGGCGATATTAATAATTCAGGCGTGCTAGTTAGTTATGCTAATTATGGTTCGCCTGCGGCAAGATCATCCTTATACCCTGGAACCAGAATCACACAAGTAGAGGATTCTCCAGTTCGGAGTGTCACTGATTTCATTAGCGCTATAGAGCGTTATACTGACCAACCTACCATCCTTTTATCGGTTACTTATGCTGATGGAAATCGTGCATTAATCCCAATCGAGCAACAAAATATGTATTGGCCTTTAAGACATTTTGTCTTTAATGATGAGCAAATGATTTGGGAAAGGACTAGTCAGTAAAATAATCTAATATTGTTAGCCATAGCGTTGGTAGAGCAACTTTAATGCCGATGGTTGGGTCACGGTAACTATTTTGATATAGAATAAATAAGGTAATTATTATGTTTGTATTTCCCAACCCACCACCAGCTGTTGCATTTAGCTTAGGCCCATTAGATGTTAGATGGTATGGCCTCATGTATCTCCTAGGCTTGCTGGTAGCTTGGCAGGGATTAAGATGGACAAGTACTCATAGAGCCCATATAAAAATTAGCCACGAAGAGATAGATGATCTAATTTTTTATTGTGCGGTAGGCTTAATTGTAGGTGGCAGAGTTGGTTATATGATTTTTTATGGTTTCGATATGTTAGCTAGAGATCCGCTTGCTATGTTTAAAGTATGGCAAGGAGGTATGTCTTTTCACGGTGGGCTTTTAGGAGGTATTATTGGCCTGTATCTATTTTCAAAAAAAATGGCAATACCAGCAATTTTAATATTTGATTTTGTTGCTCCTTGGGTTCCTCCCGGGTTATTTTTTGGCCGTATAGGTAATTTTCTGAATGGTGAGCTCTGGGGGGCGGTTGCTTCTGAAAATATTTGGTGGGCAGTTGTGGTTAATGGTATGCCTAGGCATCCTTCACAGCTTTACGAAGCAGTATTAGAAGGTGCTATACTTTTTTCTTTACTGCAATTCTTAACAAGAAGAGACAGGCCTAAATATTTTATATCGGGTTGTTTCTTGTTAGGTTACGCAGTGGCAAGAATGTCTGTAGAGTTTGTCCGTCTCCCTGATATTCATTTGAATCCAAGTACAGGCGGTTATTTAGCGTTTGACTGGCTTACGATGGGGCAGGCATTAAGTTTACCCATGGCTGTCGTTGGTATAATAATGATTTACTATTCTGCAAAGCTAAGGTAGTTAAATGAAGCAATATTTAGACTTAATGGAACATGTTCTCGAGAATGGTGAAAGGAAGACCGACAGAACAGGGACTGGAACGTTTAGCGTTTTTGGCCATCAAATGAGATTTGATTTAAGTCATGGTTTCCCCTTAGTCACTACAAAAAAAATTCATTTAAAATCAGTTATATACGAGTTACTTTGGCTTTTAAAGGGTGAGACAAATATCGCTTATCTTAAAGATCATGGCGTAAGTATTTGGGATGAATGGGCGGATAGTCAAGGAGATTTGGGTCCTGTTTATGGGAGGCAATGGCGTAGCTGGCAATCAAATGCTGGAAGTGAAATTGATCAAATTTCTCAAGTTATAGATCAGATAAAAAACCGATCAGACTGTCGAAGGATGATAGTGAGCGCTTGGAATGTGGGCGAAATAGATAAGATGGCTTTACCCCCTTGCCATACAATGTTTCAATTTTATGTTGCTTCAGGAAAACTATCTTGCCAACTTTATCAGCGTAGCGCTGATATATTTCTTGGCGTTCCATTTAATGTTGCTTCTTATTCATTATTGCTTTGCATGATGGCGCAGCAAACAAATCTTCAAGTAGGTGATTTTATTTGGACAGGCGGTGATTGCCACTTGTATCTTAGTCATCTCGAGCAGGCGAATACACAGCTAGCTCGTATACCTTACCAATTGCCTAAATTAAGTATAGGTCGGTTGCCAAAAGATATGTTTAGTTATGAATTTGAAGATTTTGAATTTTCAGAATACCAGCATCATGAACCAATAAGTGCGCCTGTAGCGGTATAGTTTTATATTTTCGTTGCAGGGACGGAGAGAAATTCATTGGTTTCAATACAGAATGCGGTAAGCGTCCTTCCCCACACACAACCAGAGTCTAAGCAAGTAATACCCTTATGTATGTGTATTCCAAGAGATGCCCAATGACCAAAAAAAATACGATAAGGAGTTTGATGTTGCTTGATAAGCTCATACCAAGGAATAAGATGATCGGGCTGCATGCCCGGAGAGACTTTCACTTTAAGTTCTAGCCCCCCATCAGCTGTACAGTAACGCATACGGGTAAATACATTTAACAGAAATCGATGGCGTTCTGCTTTAGTCTTAATAGTCTCGGGTTTAACGGGTTCGTTGCCATACATATTTGACAGGACATCTTGCCATTGATTTGAGAGCAATAGTTGGTGCATCTCTAAACCATAGTTAAGAGCTTGATGAAGCGTCCAGTGAGGATAGATGCCAGCATGAACAAGAACAGCATTAAAGTCATTATTGTAATATATGAGTGGTGTTTTTCTTAGCCATGCAATAATTTCTGGCAGCATGGGTGAAGCCAGTAATTCCTCCATAGAATCATTTCTAGAAGGATGACGTAAATTATTTGCGATAGCTAAAAAATGTAATTCATGATTTCCTAATACTGAGATTATAGATTCTTGGTGATTAATCAGAAAATCCATCACGGCTAGAGAATCAGGACCTCTATTGATCATATCGCCAGCAAGCCAGAGCTTATCAGTTTCAGGGTTAAAATTAATAAGCTCAAGTAATTTCATGAACTCTGTAAAGCAACCTTGTATATCACCAATAACAAAATTTCTCATAGTTAGACCTTATTCGATAGAAAGTTAGATAAATCAACAAATTTTTGTGGTGAAATATTTTCCGGTCTAGCCATCGGATCAATATCGATTTCTAGTAGTTCAGATTTACTAATAACGTTACTAAGAATATTAGCAATGGTTTTCCGTCTTTTGGAAAAAACATTATTGATTAAAATCTTATATTTAAGGTTATCTAAAATTTTATATTTTGGCTTGGCAAGAAATTCTACCCTTAAAAAAGTTGAGTCAACCAATGGCGGAGGGGAAAAAGATTCTGGGTAAATATCAAACAGCTTCTCGAAATTTAGCCACAATCCTAAGAAAAGAGTTAACCTACCATACTTTTTTGAGTTAGGCGTTGCAACAAGCCTATCAGCTACCTCCTTTTGGACCATGATATGTGCGTCGGTAAATTTTTTTCTATAGTCTATTAACCTAAACAAAATCTCAGTTGAAATGTTATAGGGCAGATTGCCAATTAGTCGGTAGGTAGGATGTTTATTAAGTGATTCATTTAAATTCGCACTTAAAATATCACCATGTGCTATAGAGGCTGGTAAGTTTTTACCTCCTAATCTTTTAGATATAAAACTTATCATATTAAGATCTATTTCAAGAGCATGTATCGATTTGCACTGTCCGGCTATGGGAATGGTAATTGCTCCCTTTCCAGGGCCAATTTCAAAAAAATGTTCATTGATAGCTGGGGATACGACGTTTAATATGTCCTCAATAATATCGTTATCAATCAGAAAGTGTTGGCCATGTTTTTGCTTCTGCTTTGCAGGCATTAGCACTTAGCAACCATATTGATTGCTGTGAGGTAAGCCTGAATGAGGCTATCTTCCTGTACCTTATTAGTACAAACAATATCTAGAGCAGTTCCGTGATCAACAGATGTTCTAACAATTGATAGACCGAGTGTTATATTAATAATTTCATTAAAAGCTATGGTCTTAAGAACTGGAAGCGCTTGGTCATGATACATGCTTAGGTAAGCGTCATAGTCATCTTTTTTGTTTGTAAAGGCTGTATCAGCAGGAGTGGGGCCAAAAATAGATAAACCTTGGTGTTTTAATTCATCAATCGCTGGAATGATTATATTTTTTTCTTCGCCGCCAATCGTACCGCTTTCTCCAGCGTGAGGATTTAAAGATAGAATGTTTATTTTTGGTTTACCAACTTTAAAAAATTTAATTAATGCATTATTTAGGATATTTACGGATTGAATAATCTTATCTTTAGTAATTTCTTTATGGACTTGGCTTAAAGGTATATGTGTGGTTAGGAGTGCAATTCTCATTTCTTGCGAAGCAAGCATCATCAGCGACTTTTCATTAAGCTGATTGGAGATAAATTCTGTGTGCCCTGTAAATAGTTGAGACGAGTTAGTTAAAATGCTTTTTTGAATGGGCGCTGTTACCATTGCATCGACAGTGCCTGTCTTACATAAGTTGATACATTCTCTAATTATATTTAGAACATAATCTGCATTATTTTTATTTAGAGTACCCGGGACTACCTTGTTTTTAATAGGCATATCTATTAACTGCATTACACCAGGTTCGTGCAACTTCGTATCTCTAGCGCTGGCTAATTTTTTTATTGAAATTTTCGTGCCTCGACAAGAAGCACGTTCTTCTAGCATATCAAGATTGCCAATAAATAGAGGCTTTCCTGGCAGTTTATGTTGGGCCATAAGCATGCTGATATCAGGACCTATACCAGCTGGCTCGCCAGTCGATATACTGATAATAGATTCTTCAGGCATCTTATAACAGTATTTCTACGTAGGCTTGATCACGCAGTTGCGTCGCCCATCTTAGTCTCTGCTCTTCAAATTTTTGATCTCGTATTTGTTCGTCACACTCAAGCTCAATCACTTCATTAGTTGCATCATGCGTACGATTATCGATTACTTGTGCGATATGCCAGCCAAATCGAGTTTGAAAGGGCAGTGTGATTTCCCCCTCATCGACACTTGAGACTTGAGCCTCAAACTCTGGGACAAGGTAGCCAGGTGAGACCCAGCCAAGAGAACCTAGTTCTGCTCCAGACATAGCATCGTCAGAAATCGCTGAAGCGATTACACCAAAATCTTCTCCCATTAAGGCACGATCACGAATATCATTAAGTCGCTGCTCAACTATAAGATCATCATCAACTTCGGTAGGAGTAATAAGTATGTGACTTATCAGTTTCTGAGGGACCATGTTAGTTTGACCGCCACGACGATCGTTGAGCTTTACTATATGTACAGTGTTGTTTGCAGCAATGGGGTCAGAAATTTCACCAATATCTAATGCTAGCGCTTCACTTGAAAAAACACTTGGAAGTTGATTACCGTTTCGCCAACCTATGAGCCCACCTTCATTGCTTGTTAGCGCGCTTGAATATTCCGCCGCAAGATTGTCGAAAGATTCTCCTGCATCTAGCATGTTTAATATCTCTTCTGCCAGAGTTTCTAAATCATCGTCACTCATCCTAAGCGAACTACTATTTAGCAGTATATGCGATACATTATATTCAATCGCACTGTTGAGAGTCTCCAGCCTTAAATTCATGCACGATTCTAGCTCAAGAGGAAGTATAAGAATGCGTGGCGCAACATCTCTTAGTAGTAGTTGCTGTATTGTTAGTTCCTCTTCAAGGTCTGCTCTGTAGGCCGTGTAGTTGATGCCGCTAGCCTGTAATAATTGAGGAATCTGAGATAATTCAACACCATTTTGTTCGGCAATAGTATTAAGCGCCAAATTAACTTCATCATCAGTAATAAAAACACCAAGTTGATTGGCGCGTTGTATTTGTACCTTCTGTGAAATCATTTGTTCAATAATTTCTGATTGTATTTCTGCATCTGAGAAATTTGCAACTATTGCAGGGTTCTGCTTAAAAGTATTTACTTGTCTTAAGAGCTCACTTCTTAAAATTACATCATCATTGACAATGGCGACAACATCATCGATTAATTCACCAAAACCACCTATATCTCTAGTCTGACCAAAAATCACGATTGGAAATAAAAAACAAATGACTAAAATTTTTTTTCTGTTCATATATTAGCTATTGTAAGAGCCCTCCCTGAAGAATGCCATCTATAGAGTTTAATCTATTATTAATTAATCCATTTAGAAAGAATTGAACCTTAAATCCTTGGTCATGTTCGCCTGATCGTCGACTAACATAATCATAATATTCGATACCAAGACCCCAGCAACATCCATTGTATTGCCAACCAAAACGGTTTTCTAATATGTCATCATCTTTTACTGAATAAGAGAGTTTAGAAAAAAAGTTACCATTAAATAGGGGGACGATAAGTGTTGTATTGAGCTGGTCAATCAGATTGGTTCTCTCGGTATACCCAATAGATAATAATGATTCCGAGTTAGGTCTGTATATTAGTCTTACTAATAAATGATCAAGAGATGTGTCATCACGATTCCACCTTCGAGAGATTTGCGCTTGCACCAAGTTAGCAATTTGAGAGGTTACCTCCAAAATATAATTATTTCCTAAAACATCAGAGCTACTAATTGCCTCGCTGGCTACATTACTTTTTGCTATTGCCATGGTTGCTGAGAGTAACTCCCTACCATTTGTTGCATCAAGCAGTCTTGAAGTGCCAGCAACTATCCAATCGTTTCGTGGCAATACTCTATCAGCTCCAACGTAGCGATAAGGATGAAAAAAACTAGTAATATTTAAGTCTGGTATCAGGGTGTCATATAGTGGAAGGGTTCCTTGAATTTCCTCATCAGACCAAATATACATTACCCTTGGCTCGAGGGTTTGAATATAGTTATTTGTACCTGATAGGACTCTTTCGAAAAGCATGGTGCTGTCGATGCTAATAGTTGGAATTGTTCTTGAGATCGTATCTTCATTGATTTTGTAGCTGGTGTGCCGTAAGTCAATTCTTGGTTTAATGTTAATTGAAGCCAAATTAAAGGCAGCCTCTAGGCTTTGTATGCTATCAAAGCGTGTCGTTTTTTCGAATTGATCAAATTGAGCTAGTTCGTTATATGACTCAAAGAAGAAACCTCTAATATTCTTAAACCCATAAAGCATGAATGTTGGTGAAAGTTGAATGTTGTTATGATTGCTAACATTTTCAGTATCCATAAGATGAATTTTTTGGACACCAGCAGTAAAGTAGATATTTGTATTTCCACCAGCGAGGGTCAGCTGGTTAACATAGTGAGTTTCAGAGGCAAGCTCACGACTATATAGAAAGTCCTCGTAAAAATAGCTATCTGATAGGAATCGACCTGCCCCAGATAAGCGCATCTGGTTTGGAAATTGAAAATCTAATTCAATTTCACCTGAATACCTATTTGTATTAGCATTTTTGTCTGATATGGCATAGAACTTACTATCAATAGTTCCTAGCTCATTCAGATAGCGAATCTCTGAGTTAATGCTTGATCCTACCTCTGTATGATAACCAGGAGAAAGGATTGCATCAAAATTAGGCGCCAGATTAAAGTAGTAAGGTATAACGATACTTCTGCCTAATTTTTGGCTGTTATTAAACTCTGGCATTAGAAATCCAGATTTCCTGTTACTGCTAATCGGGAATGTTAATGTGGGTAAGTAGAGCACAGGCACTCCTTTGATTCTAAGGCTGAGCTGTCTGGCGCTTCCGACGCCTAGCTCAGGATCCAAATGGAGGTTAGAAGAGGTGATAGCCCAGAATGGATTTTCTTCGCCACATGTAGTGAAGAAAACATCTGAAATGTTGATATCACCAGAACGACTGACAACTAGTGAGCCGGCTTGACCATAGGCATAGGGGTTAAGGAGGTCAAATGTGGTCTCAAGAAATCTTACTTCTTGATCAGCTGTATTAATTTCAGCATATTCACTCGCAATAAAGATATTGTTATCTAAGTAATTAACATTACCTGCAATTTCTGCAGTATTGGTTTGAGGGAAGTAGGAGGCTTGCTCAGCTAACATTGATTTGCCATCAAGACTTATTATTATGTCTTCAAAATAGTCACTTCCGTCTGGCCTCGAGAGATCGACAAAGCTCGCAGAGATATTTATTTCGTTGGTTAGAGAGAGTTGCTCAGTATTGTTGTTAAGAAATTTATTGAGTTGAGTTTGTCTAGTAGGAGTGGTGCAAATCTGCGCAGTTAACAGATTTGGTGCGATAATTATAAGGAAATAAAAGGCCAGCCTAAGCTTCATATTGTAAAATTTTCTCATAATAGTACATTGAGGGGGTAATATTATTTATTTTGAAATATGAAGGCATTACTTCTTAGCGCAGGCAAAGGGACAAGACTCAATGGTTACCAGCATGGTAAGCCAAAGGCATTAGTAGAATTGATGGGGAAGACGTTGTTGGATAGACAGATAGAAAGCTTATTCAGCGCTTCCATTACTCAAATTATCATTAATGTGTCTCATAAATCTGAGTTAATTAAAGAGCATATAAAAAAAACATACCCGCAACATGACAAGATCATCGTTAATGATGAGGGACCTGAGCCGCTAGAAACAGCTGGGGCAGTAATTGATGTTTTAGATGTGCTTGGAGAAGAAAATTTTATATTAACTAGCGTGGATCTGATTACATCCTTTCCATATAGCTTAGCAATAGGAGGCGATTTCAAAAATACAATTATTTTGGTGCCTAATCCAGCTCATAACATGGGAGGTGACTACTCCATTATGGAGGATGGTAAGGTAAGCAAGCGTGATCCAAGCTTAACTTATTCTGGAATTTCAGTATTAAGTCCTAAGTTATTTTCTGAATTCGAGCCTAGTGTACTCAAGTTAACTGAGGTGTTTAATCAAGCCATTCAGCGTCAGCTTTTAAAGGGGTTTTTATATAATGGGGCGTGGTTTGATGTGGGTACTGTCGAGCGCATCAAATTAGCAGAAGACTACCTTAGTCAACTAGATTAGTTTCGCCTAAAAACTCTTGAAATGTCATAACCCACGGGTAATCTATTTTGAATTTATTAAATTCAAAGGGGTCGATCTTATTAAGATACCAAGATTCGCGTAAGATATCGGTCTCGGTGGCATTTTGAATATATTCATCCCATAGTATTTGCTCATATTCGAGACAGCCATTAGTAAATTCGTTAAATTGTTCTGTTATTTCACCATATGTTAGTTGGTCACCCGCAATCCTCTTTGTTATTCCAAGCCATTGATTTGGATTGGAAATTGCCATTTCAACAAATGCGCCAATATCTTTAGGTGCAATAAAAATTCTTTCTAAGGTTTCCGGTAGGGGGCCTCTAATTAAGCAACTATCTTTTGTTGTTATTAGCTCGAGCAGAGATGACATGAATGAGGAAGGTCGAAAAATTGTATAAGGTATACCAATAGATTTAATATAATTTTCAATAATTATTTTACTCTCAAATTGAGGAACACCTGTACTTAGATGTGCATATGAAACAGATGTGTATATGAAATGACTTATGCCTGAACGATTGGCAGCATCAGCAAACGCTTTTCCTTGGATAATCTCCCTTTCAATTCCTATTCCACGGTATTGCTGCACGGAAAAAGCTGCATAGACGTTAATAAGCGCGCGATCTAGTGAAGCAGCATCTTCAAAGTCACCTTCAACCATTTGAACACCTAAATTGGTTAGCTCTCTGGAGGACGCACTATTTATATTTCTAGACAATCCTCTCACATTGTAACCAGCTTCCAAAAGTGATCGGGCCACAGCCCCTCCTTGAGTTCCTGTTGCGCCGGTCACTAGCACCCACTGATTTTCTGATGGCTGACCATAAATAAAACCAACACTAGAAATCATTATTAGTAAAAAGATAGAAATACGTATGATCATTTAGATGCATTAACCTTTTTGTCTAGCGCATTTCGTGCAATCGATTTAGACCACCTAACAAAATGCCAAAGTTGGTCGGTCATACGCGGCGAATTTGACGGCTCTAATGGTAAGTCTCTTATTTCTTCAAGGGCTTTTTTGTAGATCGCGAGCTGCTCAGTCATAACTGATTGCTCATTATCTTCCAGTGGTATTAATGCATTTTTAGTTTCATCACTCATTAATTAAGACCATGTGTAGTAAGCTTAATAGTATATGTACCTGAAAAGTTAATTCAAAGTATTTAGTTATGATTCAAGCTATAGATAAAAAAAATATTCTTAAATTTTTAACAAATCATCCAAGTTGGCAGATTGATGATCAGGGGCGCTTCATTTTATCGATTATGAATAAAGATTATCTTTATCTTGTTAGCGAATTGATCAGAATAGCAGAGTTAGCTGACCGGCTTGACCATCATCCAGATATTACATTGGGATGGGGCAAGCTTAATGTATTCATACATACACATGAAATTGATGCAATTACACAGAGAGATTTAGATTTTGTGCAGGCTATAGATTTTATGGTTGATTGAAATTAAAGGAATGTCTGCGGCAAATTTTCCGTAAATAATTTAAAGTTTTTTGTGTAGTTTTAATTTTTATGAGTTTATTAATTAAGTGATTTTTTTGTCTTATTGGGAGCAGAGTTAACCCAATTAGAATACTAATGATCCCTTGGCCTGGTGTAAATAGCATTATAATGCCTAATATAATCAGGATGATGCCAACAATTAAGCTAACTGTATTAATTAGCATGGATGATTTTCTGTTTTCGTTAATTTCTTTTATAAAGTAAGTGGTTGGCAATCTTGCAATTGCTATGAGCATAATCAAAGCGCTGACAAGTAGAGTAGCTAAGGAAAAAAGTAATATAAATAAATTAAATGTCATTCTTAGAAATGTGTGAATAAGATATTGGTGGTGATGGGTGGATTTGAACCACCGACCTGCGGGTTATGAGTCCGCCGCTCTCACCAACTGAGCTACATCACCTTAAGTTTTTGCAATGCTCATAATATACTGCAATTTATATGATTACTAATAGAGATTTATATTGATTCAAAGAATCTTATTAAAAAATAAATTAGGAGAAACCTTAGAGTTTATTGATCCAGTTGACGTGATATACGCTACTAAATTATCTGAAATAAATCAGTGCCTAGATACCATAGAAGATTATAGAAGCGCGGGGTTTTATATAGCGGGATACTTATCTTATGAGTCTGGATGGGCTTTTTTGGATAAAGCGAATATCTCGATAGCTAACACAATGCCCCTATGTGTTTTTGGTGTATTCCATTCACCTAAAAAATTTAAGGAGTTTCCAAAAGTAAAAGCTGTTCTACCAACTAACGTCATGTTTTCACCAAATATTAGTAATCGATTTTATGATCGTGTCATTAATCAGATACAAGAAGAGATTAAAAAAGGAAACACTTACCAAGTGAACTTTACTTTTCAATTAGAGCTAGAAGAAATTACTTCTCATCTAATTGAGCGTGCTATTGATTTAGAGCCATGGCCGTATAGTGCACTAATTGAATTAGATGGTTTTACTATTTTTTCTTCCTCCCCAGAGCTTTTTTTTCAAAAAACTAAGGAGTTAATTTTATGTAAGCCGATGAAGGGCACCATGAGAAGAGTTAGTAACGCTAGTCAGGATAAAACCATAAAGATAAAGCTAGAAGATTCATCAAAAGACCGAGCTGAGAATATCATGATTACGGATATGATTCGTAATGATCTAGGAAAAATATGCAAGCCGTCAAGTATTAAAGAGGTTGATTTATGTCGAGTTGCACCTTATCCGACAGTGTGGCAAATGACGTCAACCGTTACTGGAAAGTCCGAGGCTTCTGCTGTCGATATTTTTCGTTCCTTATTTCCTTCAGCGTCGATTACTGGTGCTCCTAAATTGTCTACAATGAATATTATTCATGAGTTAGAGCAGTCACCTAGAGAAATTTATACTGGAACCATCGGTTATATTGATCCTAACGGGGATGCTCAGTTTAACGTTGCAATTAGAACGCTTGTGATCAATCATCATTCTCAAAAATTGTCTTATGGGGTTGGTTCTGGCATTACAATCGATTCTGAATCAACTTTAGAGTACCAAGAGTGCCTGGATAAAGCTCTCGCTTTAGATTTGTTGTTGACGTAGGTCTAGAGTCAAATAGGTTTAAGTTATATAATAGGCTTCATTTCAAGCGTCTTCTCGACAATAACTTACATGGTGATCAATCAATGAGTAAAAGCAAAATTATATATACTTATACAGACGAAGCTCCAGCGCTTGCAACATTTTCTCTTTATCCCCTCATTAAATTTTTCTTAGAAACAGCTGATACCGATATCGAATTAAGAGATATTTCTCTTGCTGGAAGAATATTGGCTGCCTTTCCAGGGTACCTAAATGAGGAGCAAAGACAGGATGATGACCTTGCTTTTCTAGGATTATTGGTCAAGGAACCGCATGCTAATGTCATTAAGCTACCAAATGTAAGTGCGTCAATTCCACAACTCCAAGCCGCAATTAAAGAATTGAATGACCAGGGCTATCCAGTACCTTTATTTAAGCCAGATTCTTCAGATGCGGATGACCAAACTAATGCAGAAAAGTATAATAAAATTATAGGAAGTGCAGTTAATCCTGTGCTTAGAGAAGGTAATTCAGATCGACGCGTAGCACAAGCAGTTAAAAATTTTGCTATGGCTCACCCTCACTCAATGGAGGAATGGACTTCAGATTCGTTAACTCATGTTGCTTATATGAGCGATGGTGACTTTTACTCGAGCGAAAGATCATATACCTCTGCACTAGATGACGTTCTCCGAATCGAGCTAGTAAATGATAAGAATGAGAGATTTATTCTTAAGGAAAATCTGAGGATTCAAAAGGGAGAAGTCATTGATGCAGCTGTTATGTCTTGCGGTGCACTTAGAAAGTTTTTAACGCATGAAAAACAAAACGCGAAAGATCTAGATGTGCTTTATTCTCTTCATCTCAAGGCAACCATGATGAAAATTTCGGATCCGATTATGTTTGGTCATGCAGTGGAAACATTTTTTGAGGATCTTTTTGTTGAATATGGCGATATCTTGACACAGATTGGTTTTCACGCACGTGATGGTCTCGGCAGCTTAGACGAGTGCTTAAAAAAAGCAGGTCCAAAAGATAAAAAAGCGATACTTCTAAAAATACAATCCATTATTGAGGATGGTCCGCGATTAGCAATGGTGGATTCTGATAAGGGAATTTCTAATCTGCATGTACCGAGCGACATTATTATTGATGCCTCAATGCCGGCGGCAATTAGGGCAGGCGGGAAGATGTGGGATAACGAGGGTATGACAAGGGATATGAAAGCCATCATACCAGATAGATGTTATGCAGTTATTTATGATGAGATTATTAAAGATTTTAAGGAAAACGGTACTTTAGATGTTACTAAAGTTGGAAATGTAAGTAACGTCGGCTTAATGGCTAAAAAAGCTGAGGAGTATGGGTCTCATGATAAGACTTTTGAGGTCTCGGGAGATGGGAAGGTTGTGGTAACTAGTCAGTCGAATCAAGCCGTTGTGTTGTTGGAACATAAGGTTAGCCAGGGTGATATATGGAGAATGTGTCAGACCAAGGACGTGGCTATAAAGGACTGGGTTAAACTTGCGGTATCGAGAGCAAAGGCAACTGGCAGTAAGGCTATTTTTTGGCTAGATCCAGGTAGGGGACACGATAATAGCATTATCAGCAAGGTCAATGAATACCTGAAAGACTATGATACAAATGGGTTAGATATAAGCATCATGACACCTCGTGAAGCCATTAAGATTTCCGTTGGCGAAATACGTAAAGGTCAAAACGTTATATCTGTAACAGGAAATGTACTCAGGGATTACCTTACTGATCTATTTCCAATTTTAGAGTTAGGGACTTCTGCTAAAATGCTAAGCATTGTTCCGCTTCTATCAGGCGGATGTCTTTATGAAACTGGAGCAGGGGGTTCAGCGCCCAAGCATGTGCAACAGTTTGAAAAAGAGAATCATCTTAGGTGGGATTCTTTAGGGGAGTTCTTGGCCCTTGCAGTATCAATGGAGAATCTTGCTGAGAAAACAAAAAATTCTAAGCTGAAGGTTTTGGCTGAGTCTATGCATAAAGCAAACGAGGACTTTTTGGCTCATAATAAGTCACCCTCACGAAAATGTGGTGAGATCGACAATCGTGGCAGTCACTATTACCTTATAAAGTACTGGGCAAACACACTAGCTAATCAGACTGACAGTAAAGAGTTAGCAGAAATTTTCACTAAAATTGGAAGCTCGTTGAATTTAAATGAAGATGCTATTATTAAAGAGTTAAGTGAAGTTCAGGGACAGCCAGTTGATATAGGTGGCTATTATCATGCTTCTGTCGAAGCAGCATCGAAAGCGATGAGACCAAGTAAAACTTTGAATAAAATTTTTAAATAGATATAAAACAAACTAGAGGGAAGTATGAAAATAAGAAGAAGAGATTTTTTAGGAGGGTTATTAGCTAGTACCGTTGTACCAAGATCCTTTGCTCAGGAAAGAAAAGAGGTATACATCAATGGTAAGCGTGTTAAGACGGTAGACATTCATGCTCACGCTTCCATTAATGCAGTCGAGCAAGTTATAGCTGGTACGCCGGTCGACCGGCGCATAAGAGGGTCCAGACTATTGGAGCCCAGTCGCTTAGATATGATGGATGCTTGGGGTATCGATGTGTCTGTTATTAGTGCTAACCAATACTGGTGGTATGCAACTGAAGACCGCGATCTTGCAAGAGATATTATTCGAGTACAAGACGAAGGATTTGCAGAATGGGTTAGTCGCTATCCTGACCGTTTTGTGGCGTTGACCTCTGTAGCTATGCAATTTCCTGATTTGGCTGCAGAGCAGCTTGATTACGCCGTAAATGAGTTAGGCTTTAGAGGGGCCTCAATGGGTGGCCATGTAAATGGTGTTGTTCCAGCTGGACCTGAATTTGATGTATTTTGGGCAAAAGCGCAAGAGCTCGATGTTCCTATATTTATTCACCCAAATGGATCAAACAATATAATTCAAGATGGCGGATTAGATTATGCTGGTGATTTAGGTAACATTATTGGTAACCCACTTGAGACAACCTTTTTCTTAACTCGTCTAATGTTTGATGGTACCTTTGATCGGTTCCCAGGCTTAAAAATATGTGGTGCACATGGCGGAGGCTATTTACCGTCTTATTTTGGTAGAGCCGAAGTTGCTTGTAGTGCCTATGGTGGTCGTGCCCTTAATGAGGGTGGCGAATTTGTTGGTATTGATCCGATACAAGCAGATGACTGTAAAAATCAGAAGCCACCAAGAGAGTATTTAAGATCACAGATATTTGCAGATACAATGGTTTTCTCTGATGAAGCTCTTAGGCATTTAGTAGCCGAGATGGGTGCTAGCCAGGTTGTTTATGGAACAGATATGCCTTTAGGTTGGCCAGATACCATGGATATCATTCTTAACTCTGTTCATTTAACTAATGCAGATAAGGAAGCGATTCTTGGTGGAAATTTAATTAAACTATTAAAGCTTAGTCACGAAGTATAGAAATTTAATTTAGGCTGTTACTTACCTCCGAGCTCTCTACGGGCTCGGGGGTAGCTTGCCTCCCTTGTGTATTGGTAGCAATAACTATCAGAAGAATAACTACGGTTAGGGTTGTGCCTAAAAATGCTATAACCATTAATTTTCCTGCCATTTACCTACTCTTGTTTTTTTTATAGTGACATTGTATCAAAGCAACCTTCTTATCGTCAGGATCGATTAAAATATTTTCTTGGTAAAAAAGACATTTTAAATTTTTACCTAAATTATATATTTCATTTGGCTGTACTTTATAATCTTCACTTCTTGGCCCTGCCACAGCTTTCTTAGTTGCTAGGTGTTGCTCGATAATTATTTCCGAACCTGGCTTCATATGGTTAATAATTTGATGTAGTAATTCTCTATTTAAGTACCTTATGAATACAAATAGATCGTAGGATTCAAGTTGCATAGATGAGCAATGATCTAGATCATGACACAACCACTTTATGTTGCTTCGATCAAGATGAGTCATTGTAGCTTTTTTTATTGCTTTATTTGAAATATCAATAGCATCGACATGCTGAGAAATACCACTAAGAAAATTAGCGTTTCGTCCAAGTCCGCATCCTAAGTCTAAGACATTATGATACTTATGATACGTTAAGCAGGACTGAAGAAAGATAGATGCATTAGGTCGATTAGAATATGCACCAGCAGTATACCTTTGGTTCCACTTATACTGATCAAGAACGCTCATTTTAAGGCATAAATCGACCACCATTTACATGTAATGTTTGCCCAGTGACATATACAGTATTTGGATTGGCAAAATATATTACGGCATCAGATACATCTTTAGCTGAACCTTTTATGAAGTCTTCATCATTATGAAATATTGCTTGTGGTTGATCATCTGATCGTTTTGTATCTATTACGCCTGGGACAACGCAGTTGACTTTAATGTGATTCCTGCCTTCTTCTGCTAAAGCGCGAGTTAAGCCAATAATTGCAGATTTTGAGGTAATGACGTGTGCACGATCTTTAGCTGGTTTGTGGGCGCTTAGACCTCCGATATTTACAATAGATGCCGTTAATGAGGTAGGTACCCGTCTAAAAAGTTCTTGCGAAGCAAGGAACGGACCTTTGACATTTCTATTTATAACATCATTCCACTCTTTCTCGTCTATTTTCGTAATAAGGCTATGTGGCCTGTAGCCTTGGCAGTTAATTAGAATACGTGGCGCGGCATTGTATTGTTCCTCAAAAAAATCAAACACTGAATTAGTTTCTTCTTGTACAGACATTTCAGCAAGCTTTCCGCAAGCCAATCCCTCTGATTTATTAAGCTCAACAAGTGCTTTATCAAGATTTTCTTTCGACGACCCTCCAATAATGCACACCTTTGCTCCATAATTTACAAAATCACGAGCAATCGTAAGGCCGATATTTCTTGTACCGCCAACAATTAAAACTTTTTCATTTAAAAATAATTTTTCATTCATTATTGCTAAGTGCCCATGTTAGTTCATTTAAATCTTCAGCACCCTCTAGATTTCTTATGATGTTAATAATCTTTGTTATTTTGCCTTCGTCCCAATTTACAAATCTGGCACATTCAGTAAATTTGTGGCTGACTTCTTGGTAGGTCATAGGGTTTGCTGGGCTTCCTTTTCCATAGTCTAATGTTTTTTCATAGCATCGACCGTCTTTAAGTTCTAATTTAACAATTGAAGTCATCTTATCATAACCTTTTGCTTCAGCTAGCGGATCCACGTAGAATTCAACCTTTTTAATCATGTTGCGGATTTCTTGGTTGCCTACTAGTTTATCCTGAAATTCTGGCAGGCCTCCTTTACCTTTAAGCGCTATGACTGCCATGCAGTATTCCATTGAAAACTTAGCTTGATATTCATTTTGAGGGTCGTGATGGATGAGAGCATTGGGCATGTTATGGTTTGTCCCAACAGATATCTTATTAATTTGATCGCTTTTGATAGAAAATTCATGCATTAATTCTAAAAGTGCTGTCATAGCAGGATGTGTTAGTGATCCACAGGGGTGCGGTTTAATTGAGACACCTGGATTCTTGAATGTCCAAGGCGAGCCTAGTTTATTTAGAATGGAGTTAGGATTATAAGATCCACCATGGGCTTGAAAAAAACCTCTTGGTGCCTCTAGTATGTTTGGTGAAGCGGTCCAGCCAATATCTGCAAGTTCAAACGCAATGATACCTGCCTCTGACGCTCTTCCAGCATGAAATGGCTTTGTCATAGTTCCAAAGTTTTCTCTTAGTCCAGCAGATTGTGACCCTGCGATACTTAAACAGGTAAGAATTTTTTCTTGAGTAAATTTTGCTAGCTTTGCTGCCACCGTTGCAGATGCATATACACCACAGGTACCAGTCGCATGGAAGCCCTGCTGGTAATGCCTGGGAGAAATTGCTTCAGCAATTTTAGTTTCAACTTCAATTCCAAGGTTATAGGAAAGTAAAAAATCTTTTCCAGTATTTTTTGTGTTGCTTTCAAGCATTGCTATGACGGCAGGAAGACATGGAGCAGTTGGATGTGTTAAAAGTCCGTAAACTCTATCGCTTTGAACTGCTAACTGTGTATCATCATAATCATCTGCATGCATTGTTAGCCCATTTATAAAGGCCGCTAGTCGCATAGACGTTTTATCTTTACCACCAATCACACTATATAAACCTTTTGATAAAGATTGCTTTTGTATAAACTTTAGAGCTAATTGACCGGCATGTGATTGGAGGCCTGCAATACTAAGACCTAAACCATCAAGTATTGATTTTTTTGAGATATCTAAAACATCCTTTGGGATATCTTCATAGACGGTTGATCCTATAAAGGATGCGATATGCTCAGTAATTTTATTGCGATGCAAAACATTTAATTCAGGCGTAAAGCTAGGGTTATTTTTTTTCATTTGATTTTTTCCAAGCAGCAATTGGCTTACTAAAGATACCTATAAGACTTAACGAAAGAAACAAAACTGTAATTGGACTTGTTAGAAATAAAAGCCATCTGCCTTCGAATAGGATTAATGATTGTGCTAATGAAGTCTCTATCAAACCGCCAAGAACCAAGCCCATAATGATTGGTGCGGGACTGAACCCAAAGTTTTTGAGAAAGTATCCAATTATTCCAGCAATAAGCATCACCCATACATCTACAATTGATTGCTCCAGTCCATAGGCACCCACAATACAAAGACAGAGTACAATCGGCCAAAGAATATTAGTCGGTATAAGGCTAATTCTGCTTAAGTATCTTGAGCCATAGAATCCTATTAAAAGAAATAAAATATTAGCAATAAGCATGGAGCAAAATATGCCGTAGAGTAGGTCAGGCTGTTGCTCAAATAGAAAAGGACCTGGTCGTAAACCTTGAACCTGAAGCCCGCCAAGAATAATCGCTGCTGTGGCACTTCCAGGAATGCCAAGCGCTAATGTGGGCACCATTGCACCTCCTGTAGCAGCATTATTAGCCGCTTCGGGCCCTGCAATACCTTCAATAGATCCTGTACCAAATTCTTCAGGATGTTTTGACCATCTTTTTGCTTCGTTATAACCAATCATGGCAGCCATAGTGCCACCTTCAGCAGGAAGAATTCCAATCAATGAGCCTATAATACTTGAGCGAAAGATAGTTGTCTTTATTGATTTGAGCTCTCTTATTGAGGGAAGTTTGACTACGTTTAGTGCCACTATAATTCTTTTTTGATTAAGGGTTAGCGTTTGAGTAATGAGCTCAGAGATAGCGAATAGTCCAATGAGAATGGGTATGAAATCAATGCCATCGTATAGTTCAGGATTTCCAAATGTGAATCGCTCAATACCAGTGGTTGCGTCGACTCCTATTGTTGCAATAAGTAGACCTATCATTCCCCCAATTATATTTTTAACTGGAGATATTGAGTTGATAGTAGCAAGCATAGAGAGCCCGAAAATTCCCAAAGCAAAGTATTCAGGAGGACCAAAAGAATAGGCAACCCTAGCTAACAAAGGTGCAAATAATAAAAGTATAAAAACACTAAAAATTCCTCCGCAGGATGAAGCAATTGCAGCAATTCCAAGCGCCTTTCCGGACTCTCCTTTTTGAGCTAGAGGATAGCCATCAAAGGCTGTCGCCGCTGCCGGTGGGGCTCCTGGCGCATTGATCAATATGGCAGTAATAGAGCCTCCAAATGTGCCAGCACAGTAGAGTGCAGACATTAAAGCAATAGACTCAATTGGATTCAAATAAATAGAAAAGGGAAGTAGCAAGGCAATTGCCATTGAAGATGACAGGCCAGGAAGAGCTCCAATGATTACGCCAATAAATGTGCCAGCAAAGATTAGACCCACCAGACGTGGGTCAGTAATGATAGCCAATAGATAGCTTAATCCTTCTAGTTCCATAGCGGTGCCGGAAACCTAATGTTTAATATAGTTGAAAATAAAATAAAGATAATTATAGGGATTCCTAAACTAACACCAATTAGATATATTTTTTTTCTTTGTCCCCATAAGGATTGCAAAAAAAAGAGGCAGAGCATCATTGTTGGAATAGCACCAATTCGCTCAAAGGCGACTCCAGATAGAAGTAGAATTAGGAGGGTCATCCAAGTTTTTCTATTAAATTTATTCTTGATTTGGCCGAAACTCTCCTTTGAGAAGAAGAGAAAGAGCAGAAGAATAGAAATACCAGTAATAAGTAGATTAGGGAAAAAATAGGGGGACATATACTGAGAAAGTATTGATGGATTTTCTATAATACCAAGCTCTAACATGGCTTCATAGGCATTAGCGTATAGAATGCTTACTTGATTATTCCACTCTTGGCCAATGGCAATACTACTTGCATCCATACCTGAACCAGTTAAATAGTCTTTATAAATGGGGTGGTTTAATCCAGCAGTTAGAATGGATTCTAATTCAATGATTTGTTCAGGCGGTGTATCTCGATGAACTAAATAACCTCTAATAGTTGCAAAGATAACATCATAACCAAGCTCTAAAGCAGTTGGTGTTTCTTCCAAGAGTCCGATGCGTTTATCAGAGAGAACAGCCAAGGGCTTGAAGACACCTCTTTCAATTTGATCAAGTGCCTCGGTTAAGTTAAGTGCCGCTGCATCAATAGTGCCACCAATTAGATTAGTAACAATTTCACCACCACCAGAGAAGGGCACTACATTCAATTGAGTGTTGGCTCTTTTTGCAAGAATTGCGCCAGCAACATGATCGACACCGCCAACTTGAGTGGTACCCCATTTTATGGGGGTTAAGCGGCCATATTCAATAAGTTCAATGAGTGAATTAATAGGGCTGTCTGAATGTACCATTACTATCAGAGGGTCTTCGGTAGCTCTTGCAATTCCAATTAGATCCGTAATTTGGATAGTGCTTTGACCTCGGGCCATAGCAAATAGATGAGTTGGTGTGATCGCTAATAAGGTATGTCCGTCATGCTCTTGACGATCGAAGTAGTTCATTGCAACTACACCCCCACCCCCAGTTCTTGGAAATACAGCAGTTTCAATGCCCGTGGCAAGCTGGATTCCCATAGCCATTGTTCTAGCCGTGGCATCCGTTCCACCGCCTGGGCTAGCATGCGTGATTATATCGATTGGCCTTGATGGAAAGTTGCCTTGAGCGTAAATCGTAGAATAAAAAAAACTGCAAGTTAAGGCAATAGCATTTAAAACTAATATTTTTTTTACCAAACTAGACATTAAATCGAAAATGTATAATATCCCCCGTCTTTACCTCATAATCTTTTCCTTCTACTCTCATTTTACCTGCATTCTTAGATTGAAGCTCACCATCATATTCAATATAGTCATCGTAGGCGATTACTTCGGCTCGAATAAATCCCTTTTCGAAGTCTGTGTGTATGGCGCCTGCGGCTTGTGGTGCAAGCGATCCTATTTCGATTGTCCATGCCCTTGCCTCTTTAGGACCCACGGTGTAATAAGAGTGGAGGGTGAGTAAGCTATAGGCCTTATTTATTAGCTTATTTAAGCCCGGCTCTTTAAGGTTATACTCACCAAGATAGATAGCTTTATCTGCATCATCAAGCATGACAATTTCATTTTCAAGCTTTACAGCAAGGCACAGGTACTGATCCCCTTGCTCAAGTATATAGTTCTTAACAGACGTGTAAACGTCTTCTTGTTGGAGTTCCTTTTCTGAAATATTAAGAACATATAACATTTTCTTTGCTGATATGAGATTCAGATCTTTTATTTCTTCAATTTCCTTTTCATCAAGGTAGACACACCTAATTGCTATCCCAGAGGCAAGACTATTGAATAATTTTTGGAGTATCACTTGTTTTCTTTTTGATGCCTTATCACCGGCTTTAGCAGTTTTTTCAACTTTATTAAGGGCACGTTCGACAACCTCAAGGTCTGCTAGTAAAAGTTCAGTATTGATAGTATGCATGTCATCAAGGGGGTTAATGGTTTTGTTGACATGAGTAATATTTTCATCTTCGTAGCACCTTAAAACATGAATGATGGCTTGAGTTTCTCGGATGTGTGAAAGAAACTTATTTCCAAGGCCTTCTCCTTTTGATGCACCCTCAACTAGGCCTGCGATATCAACAAAGTCCATGATTGCCGGGATCATTTCCGATGATTTCCCAATTTTTGCAAGATGTACTAGTTTTTCGTCCGGGATCTGGACGACACCAATATTAGGCTCTATGGTGCAGAATGGATAATTTTCAGCAGGGATATCTTGCGCCGTTAGGCTATTAAATAGTGAAGATTTACCTACATTTGGTAGGCCAACTATGCCACATCTAAGCTTCAAGCCGAGGTCTCCGTATGCAGAAAAGTCTTGGCTGGCTCCATACCTTTTTGATAAATCAATGTAATTGACCTTAGGATTATGTTGATAGAATCAATAAGTATTTGATTCTCATCTGATGTAGGACGATTTAAAACATAATTTGAAATTTGATCTTTATCCCCAAAGCCCGGCCTTCCAATACCAATTTTGATTCGCCAAAATTGTTCCGTCATATGAGAAATAATGTCTTTAAGACCGTTATGACCCCCACTACCACCACCAAAGGTGATTTTGCATTTCCCAGGTGACATATCTAAATCATCATGAAGCACCATTACTTCGGCTGCATTAAATTTATAGTAGTCACAAATTTTTTTTATCTTTAAGCCTGATTGATTAATAAAACCATTTGGCTTAATTACTTTTAAGATTTGATTGTTTATCTCAATATCAGCTGCTTCAGATTGAAGTTTGGTATGATTTTTGAAGCTACTGTTACTTTCTGATACCAGTTGATCGACAGCTAAAAAACCAATATTATGCCGAGTGTTGTGGTAACGCTCTCCCTCATTACCAAGACCACAGATTACCTTGGGCAATATTTCCATTTGGATATGATATTAGATTCAGGAGGCTAACAAAAGCAACGTTACGAAGTTTCTTCTTCTTTTGGAGCGTCTTCACTGTCACCTTCTTCACCATCTTCAGGAGTCTCACCATCTTCTAATTCCTCTTCCTCTTCTTCTTCAACTTCTTGTAGCTTAGGAGGTTGTATTGCAGCAACCGCAGGATCTTGTTCTAAGCCTATGGCTGTTGAATCAACTCCTTCAGGAAGTTTAACCTCAGATAAGTGAATCATTTCATTAAGTTCGAGTTCAGTTATATCAACTTTGATAAACTCAGGCAGATTTCCTGGTAGGCAAGTAACCTCGATATCAGTTAGCAGCCTAACAAATTCGCCGCCCTGAAGTTTGATTCCCGGAGCTGTATCAGTACCTATAAAGTGGAGGGGTACATTTAGTGTGATTAGTTCATCGTCGCGGACCCTAAGAAAATCAATATGTAGAGCGTTACCTTTAGCGGGATGTCGTTGGATTTCTTTGACAATAACAGATTGAGAACCTTTATCTTCTAATAACGTAACAATAGAGGTGTAAAAGGCCTCTTTTTCCATTAGTAGTCTTAGTTTGTTGGCATTTACAGCAAGCGTTCTTGGGTCACGTTTTGCACCATAAAGAACTGCGGGAACCCATCCGGTTGTGCGCATTCTACGGCTATTCCCTTTGCCTAGACTGTCTCTATCAATAATTTGTATTTCAAAAGCAGAACTCATAACTTTATTCTCCAGAGGCGGTATTCTAACAGGATTTACTAATCTACGTATAGTGAACTTACAGATTCTTCTTCTGAAATTCGTCTTAAGGTCTCAGCTAGTAGGTCTGTAATTGAAAGTTGCCTAATTTTGCTACAATTTTGTGCCTTTTCAGAGAGCGGGATGGTATCTGTGACCACTAACTCATCTAGATTAGAGTTATTAATTCTTGATATAGCCGGGCCAGATAATACTGGGTGGGTAATATATGCAACCACTTTAACCGCACCACAATTTTTTAGGACGTCAGCTGCTGCACATAATGTCCCAGCGGTATCAATTAAGTCGTCGATAATGATGCAAGTTTTATTGTCTACATTACCAATGACATTCATCACTTCCGCTACATTTGCCTGTGGTCTTCTTTTATCGATGATGGCTAATTCTGCATCGTTTAGTCGTTTAGCTAACGCGCGAGCTCTAACAACGCCACCAACATCAGGTGACACTACTACCACATCTTGGTATTTTTGTTTCCATGCATCACCTAACAGGATTGGTGAGGCGTACACATTATCAACTGGAATATCAAAAAATCCTTGTATTTGTTCGGCATGTAGGTCAACTGTAAGTACTCTATCTATGCCGGAAGCCTCAATTAGTTTAGCTACTAACTTTGCGGTAATTGGTCCTCGTGTAGCCCTAGATCGTCTATCTTGTCTGGCATAACCAAAGTAAGGCATTACTGCTGTAATTGAATTACAAGAGGCTCTTTTACATGCATCAGCAAGTGCCAGTAATTCAAATAAGTGCTTATGACCTGGTGGGCAAGTCGGTTGAAATAGAAATATATCTCTGCCACGAATATTATCTAATATTTCTATATTAACCTCCCCGTCACTAAAGGCCGTAACACTAAGTTTACTCTTAGTGATGTTAAGTTTTTCAGCAATTTTTTCGCCCAAGGCTGGATGGGCATTTCCTGAAAGTATTGAGATTCTATCTATTGACAAGCTTGCTCCTTATATGTGGTTCGGAACGATGTTCGAACTGTTTGTGCTTAACTATTGTGATTATAACTCAAACTAGAAATGCGGTATCATAGTTTTGTGAGTATTTATAGACTGAAACCATTGTTTCAAGATCTTCTTCGACCAATTGTTCAATGCCTGGTTCGTTTGGGTGTAACCGCAAATTTCGTGACCATTTTTTCAATGATCTTATCAATAGTAGTTGGGGTGGTCTTGGTGTTTGGTATCCAAGAGAAGATATTATTTTTGATAATTCCCATTACTCTTTTTGTGCGAATGGCCTTAAATGCAATTGATGGAATGATAGCCAAAGAACATAACATGAAGACCAATTTAGGGGTGTTTTTGAACGAACTCTCCGACGTTATCTCAGACACAGCACTATATTTACCATTTGCTTTGATACCTGGGACATCATCATTCCTAATTATTTCCATTGTCATACAGAGTATTCTCAGTGAAATGGCTGGTGTTATTTCGGTTCAAATAGGCAGTAGCCGACGATATGATGGACCAATGGGAAAAAGTGATAGGGCATTTGTCTTTGGGTTATTAGCGATCCTTTATGTTGTTTTTGAGACTTCATTTGTAATTCAATGGGCTGACACTATTTATTGGATTATTAACGGCTTAATTTTAGTGACAATAGTAAATCGAGTGCACAGTGCTCTGAAGGAGAAAAACGGATGACATTATTAACCCGAATTCACCCTAACCTATTGATGGCGGGCGTGGGTGTTTTTTGCCTGCTTGTAGTAGCAACGTTTATTATTTTAATCTTAAAGAAGTTATCCCCTGATAAAAATTATACTGAACTTGTTTTAAGAATAAAAAGCTGGTGGATGATGGCGGGGGCTTTCTTATTTGTACTACTTATTGGAGAAACTGCTTCTATTGTGTTTTTCTCTTTATTAAGTTTCCTTGCTTTAAAGGAATTTTTTTCATTAATTCCAACACGCAGAGCTGATCGACGTACATTATTTTGGGCTTATTTATCTATCCCATTCCAATATTACTGGGTCAGTATTGGATGGTATGGAATGTTTATTATATTTATCCCTATTTACGTATTTCTGTTCTTGCCTTTTCGCTTAGTTCTCAGTAAAGAGACCAGTGGTTTCTTGAAATCAGCCAGCGCCATTCATTGGGGAGTTATGACAATGGTTTTTTGCTTGAGTCATCAAGTATATTTACTTGCTTTGCCTGATGCTAATAACCCCAATGGAGGGTCTGCCGCGTTATTGCTCTTTTTAGTTTTTTTAACAGAGGGGAACGATATCATGCAGTATATCTGGGGTAAGCTCTTTGGAAAAAAGAAAATTGTGCCATCTATTAGTCCCAATAAGACCATTGTTGGCTTCGTGGGTGCGAGTATAACAATTGTTCTATTCTCTTATCTCTTAGCCCCTTTATTAACACCATTAAGCGTGATTCACTCATTGATTATAGGTCTCATCGTAAGCTGTGCCGGATTTATAGGAGATATTGTGGTTTCTGCAATTAAAAGAGATTTACAAGTTAAAGATACAGGTTCTTTCATACCTGGACATGGAGGAATCCTTGATCGAGTGGACAGTTTGATCTATACCGCTCCTATATTTTTTCATTTTATACGCTATTTTTATTACTAGGGCTCAAAAATATGATCAAAAAACTATTCTTTTTATTGATCGCAAAGCCATTCATTTTGTTTTTTATTGGTTTAAATAGACGGGGTGGTGCTCTTCCCAAAAAAGGCCCTGCAATAATTGTTGCAAATCATAACAGCCATTTAGATACAATTGTTCTTTTGAGTTTATTCCCCCTTAAGCTAATATCCTTAGTCCGCCCAATTGCTGCTGCTGATTATTTTTTGAGCAACAAATGGGTTTCTTGGTTTTCTAGTAAAGTAATTGGAATTATTCCAATTAGTAGAAATAGAAGTAACCCTAAATTGGATCCGTTGGAGTCTTGTTATCAAGCACTAGAACGAAATGAGATTCTTATATTATTTCCTGAGGGGTCTAGAGGAAATCCAGAACAGCGGACCGCACTAAAGAAAGGCATTGGTCATATGGCTAAAAAGTATCTAACTGTTCCCATTGTCCCTGTGTTCCTTTATGGATTAGGAAAGTCGTTGCCAAAAGGTGACTTTGTTCCCATCCCATTTTTTTGTGATGTGGTTGTTGGTCAGGCTAAATATGGGAAAAATGACATCAACCAGTTTATAGAAGAGCTTGAAAGTGACTTTATTTCATTGGCTGAAAAAACCAATGCTCGCACATTGGGTTTTTAAAAAAAGTAGAAGCTGGATTCGAACTGATTTTAGTTTTAAAGCAATATTAAATACTTAGCTGAATTTAATATTTTGTGCTCAAAAAGTAATATGGCTGGGGTGGGAGGACTCGAACCTCCGCATGACGGGATCAAAACCCGTTGCCTTACCGCTTGGCTACACCCCATCACAAGTTAAACGAATATTCTGAGTTTCTAATTCTATTATTGTACCTTTATATTCAAAAATATTCCGTACTGGAATTGTATTTTCTGAAGAAAAAGTTGAGAAGATTCTCCATCCAATTTCATTGAAATTCAGTTGCTCCGTTGACTGTGATATCAATTCAAAGTCCTCAGTATGGGGGGAGCCTACAACCCAAGATGTTAGGAAGTCAAGATTTGGTAAGGTGATGCTGTAGTCTGAAAGCATGCTGCCAAGCATTTCCCTATTAGCTTCTTCCCCATTAATCGAAACGCTCTGTAATTCAGATTCAGAAAATTCTAATACTAATGCCGGTCTAGAAAAGGGAGATAAAAAGGTAAACCTCAAGAGCTGACTGTTAATCGTTATGTAACGATAACGAGACCTTACACTCGAATTGATATCAGTAAATGTAACCAACCCATCAACTATCCTACAAGATGTCTGAGATGAAAATTGGCTTTCTATTGAAGCACATGAAGCTATAAGTAATACAACGAATATGATAATAGCCAACTTCATTGTAATAGTTTTGAAAAATAGGAGTTAGGGTAATTGTTGAGTAAAAGCTCTTTATAATGAAGGTATAAATTGCTAGGGCCAATTATTTGGTAGGCTTTAACTAAATGATAAATCACTTCAGGGTCATTGAAATTAGCATAAGCTAATTCTAAGTATTGAATTGCTTCGTCATATCTTTCTAGATTGAAAAGCACCCAGCCCATACTGTCCTGTATGGCAGCATTATTGGGACTCAATGTGATGGCACGATTAATATAATTATAGGCATCATTATGATTATCAAGCTTATCTGTTAGTAGATATCCAATGGCATTGAGCACCAATGGGTTTTCAGGCTCTATCGTAAGGCATAAATTAAGTGTGGCAAGCGCTTCATTTTGACGATTGAGATTTTGCTCGATTGTAGATTTAAGCATTAAAAGCTGTATGTTTGGCTCTAACTCTCCTATTAAAATTTTTACCTCATCAAGGGCCCTTAAATTATTATTTGCCATTAATGATGAAATATAAGCAATGGAGAGTTCAGTATAAATAGCACCAAAGTCAACGCTTGAGTTAACCAGATGTTGATTATGATATGCCATATTCTTAGCTTGCTCTAGCTCCGCATGCTCGATGAGACGATATATTTTTTCTAATCTAAGCTCACTGCTAAAGGAGGGATAAGCAACTTCTAAGGAATCGAGATAGTAGAGCGAACCTTCAAGATCGTTAAAAATATTAGACGTAATGTTTGATGCCAGTGAATGTGATTCAATAAAATAGATGCTTTCAGTAACTCGAGAGAAGTATCGAAATGCACTTTCATAATTCATATTTTTATGTGCCATTAACCCTAAAAAGTAATTTGCTTGATCTTCAAAGAGGGTAAAGCGTGACAAGTCTTCAAAAAATGTAACTGCTTGGCCTGGCTGATTAAGGTTATACGTTGCGATACCTAAACCACTAATTACACTGGCATTATCCCTCTGCGATGCATATAAGTTTAAGTAATAATGTTTGGCAAGCAGCATGTTGCGCGTTTCAATTAACATATCACCAAAGACAAGTTGCTGATCATTTGTTGTGCTTTTCATAGCAGAATTAAAACCTATTTTATATCCTTGGGTTAGCTCCTGATTAAGTAAAAGCATTCTAGAAAAATGAATAGCGACCTCTGTCCAATTTGGTCTCAGTTGATATGCTAAGTTAGCGGTCTTAGTTGATTCTACTAATGACCCACTTATAAGATAGAGGGTGCTTAGTACATATGCCGATTCGGCGCTACTGGGGTATAGCTCATGTATGCGTTCAAATGTAGGCAAAGCGTATATAAAGTTTTCTTCATTTTTTAGTGTTCGAGCAAGTACTAGAATATTCTCATTAGGGTTGAGGCTACCAGTTAATATATTGATTGCATTGCTATTAAATTCTTCAATATTGAGATCTCGAAGAAGCACGATAAGCCTAGCCATCTTAGCGTTAAAATTGTTGTTATCTATGGTTAACCAGCGATCCGTTGAAACAAGTGCCAATGTATTTAGGTAATTCTCTATTGCGAGGGTGGATGCCTTTTCTGCCCAACGAGGGCTATTTTCCGCATATGAAAGCTCAAGATAAAGCTCTATCGCACGATCATAAACTTGGTTTTGTTCGTTAAGTGCTGCTAAAAATATGAGATCATTTATTTTAGTTTCGCTAGTAGCTAGATTAATAGTCGAATTGATTTGGCATCCAGATAAGAAGAAAATAGAGATAGCAACCAAAGAAGGTTTAAAAAATTTAGCAAAAATCATTTTTATAATTATGAATACCTTATATAAGTTAAAATTAATTATAGTATTTAAAACCATATGAAACCTTCACTCAAATCTAAGTTACAAGAAATTGCTCTTAAAGCAGAAGAATTAGGGCAGTTATTGTCTGATTCTGAGGTCATTTCCGATCAAAAGAAGTTTTTGCGCCTTTCTAAAGAATATGCGCAATTGAGTGAAGTTTCATCGGATTTTATAGAGATGCAAGATGTTGAAGCTGATCTGCTAGATGCTGAGGAGCTTATTAAAGAAGGGAATGATCCAAAAATGAAAGAGCTTATATTATCTGAAATAGAAACGCTTATCAAAAAGAAGGATCTAAAAGAAAAGAAATTATTAGCTCATCTTGCGCCCAAGGATCCCCAAGATGAAAATAACATTTTTTTAGAAATTAGAGCCGGTACCGGAGGCGATGAGGCGGCACTTTTTGCAGGTGATTTGTTTAGGATGTATGTAAAGTATGCTGAGAATAGAGGTTGGAGTGTTGAAACACTAAGCCAAAGTGAGGGTGATCATGGTGGATTTAAGGAAATTATTGCCCGGGTTGAAGGCACTTCTGTTTATGGTTTTCTAAAATTTGAATCTGGCGCCCATCGTGTGCAGCGAGTACCGCAAACAGAATCACAAGGGCGTATTCATACGTCTGCTTGTACCGTGGCAGTTATACCGGAGGTCACAGATGAATCCTCTATTGAGATTGACAATAAGGATTTAAGGATTGATACATATAGGGCTTCAGGCGCAGGGGGTCAACACGTTAATAAAACTGATTCAGCGGTTAGAGTCACTCATATGCCTACCGGTACTGTTGTCGAGTGCCAGGATGAGCGATCACAACATAAGAATAGAGCAAAGGCTATGTCGCTTCTATTATCAAGAATTAATGATGAAAGGGATCGCGAGCGCCAGGAGCAAAGCGCTTCCTTAAGAAAAAGTTTGGTCGGTTCAGGTGATCGTTCTGAGCGAATAAGAAGTTATAATTTTCCAGAAGGAAGGGTTACGGATCACCGCATTGACCTTAAGGTATATAAGTTGACTGATATTTTAATGGGTGAATTGGCTTTATTAATTAATCCTTTGATTGATCAGCATGTTGCCATGCAATTACTAGAGGTTACTCAAGGGGATGAATAATTTAGTAAGTTGTAAAAATTTTATTGTTTCGGATTTATTAAAAAATGCAGTTGACCGTTTGAGAAAAACTTCAGATACCCCCTATCTCGATGCTCAAATTTTGCTATCTGATACATTAAAAATGAATAGGGCGAGATTAATAGCAAATCTAGATTTAATTATAGATGAAGAGCATAGCTTAGGTTTTAGTTCGCTTGTTAGCCGAAGAGCTACTTCTGAGCCTATTGCGTATATCCTTAACCAGAAAGAGTTTTATTCGCGCACTTTTTACATCGATCATACTGTTTTGGTGCCAAGACCAGAAACTGAGCATATAGTTGAGTGTGCAATTAATTTTTTGAGGCATAAAAGGATGCCAAAAGTGTTAGAAATCGCTACCGGATCAGGTATCATCGCAGTTACATTAAAAAAAGAATGTCCGCAGTTTGATGTCACTGCTTCAGATATCAGTTTAAGCGCTCTTGCTATAGCAAGAAAAAATGCAAAGGCATTGGGAGCTGAGATTAATTTTATACAGTCAGATATTTTCAAGTCAATCAGTGATCGTTATGACTTAATTATTGCTAATCCACCCTATGTAGAAACTGAACTTATTGATAGCTCGGTTGAGCTGAAGCATGAACCGCGATTAGCACTTGATGGTGGTAAGGATGGTATGTATATCTTAAATCAAATCATCAAGGAGGCTAATCAATACCTTAATAAAGATGGTTGTTTACTTTTAGAGCACGGCAATGAACAGTTTGAGGCATTAGAAATTATTGGATATAGTCATAACTTTAAATTAAGAGATATTGTCTATGATTTGCAGTCTTATAAAAGGGGTACTTTATTTTCAGGGCAGTATAGTTAATGGTAGAGGTTGAAAGAATTCTAGGGCTAAGAAATATCAATGAAGCGCTCCTAAAGGCCTCTCAAAGTAAAAAGATCGCTTTATTCGGTCTTGGTGGTTTGGGTTGCCCGGTTTTACTTTACCTTGTTGCAAGTGGGTACAAGAATTTTACATTAATAGACTTCGATACAGTAGACGAGAGTAATTTAGCTAGGCAAATATTATATAAATCTAGCGACATTGGTAAGTATAAAATTGAAGTTGCTGCAAAGGTATCCGCAGCAATGAATCCTGAAATAAATTTTAATTTAGTATTTGATCGACTACAAAAAGATCAAGTAGATGTAGTTGCCCAGGATTGTGACATTATTGTTGATTGTACTGATAACTTTGATTCGCGATTTCAAATAGCGCAATCTGCAAAAGAAGCCAGACGTACTCTGATTAGTGGTGCAGTAATTAGGTATGAGGGCCAGGTAAGTGTATTTAAACATCAGTCTAATGATCCATGTTACCAATGTTTATATGGTCAAAATAATGACCCTCTTGAAAATTGTTCTGGCCAAGGGGTTTTCTCCCCACTTGCTGGTGTGATCGGTACGTATATGGCTTGCGAGGTTATGAAAGAGTTGCTATTTCAAGAAAGTCAGTTAAACAATCATCTTCATATATTTGATCTCAAGCAAAATTTATGGGTGAAGACAAGGATACCCAAAAATAAAAATTGTCTCTCTTGTAGCTAGAAGCTAATTAGAGGAGCGAGTATTTTTTTTGCTGTCTCTAAGGAGATATTTTTTCTGCTTGCATAATCTTTAAGTTGGTCAAGATCAATATTGCCAACTGAAAAGTATTTCGATTCTGGATTAGAGAAATAGTAACCACTAATTGTTGAGGCTGGCATCATGGCAAAGGACTCAGTTAGTTTTGCACCGATAGCCTTCTCGACTTCAAGTATGTCCCAAATTTTTTGCTTTTCTGAATGGTCAGGGCATGCAGGGTATCCAGGCGCTGGCCTAATTCCTTGGTACCTTTCTAGAAGCATATCGTCAGTACTGAGCTGTGACTCATCGGAATAACTCCATATTTTTGTGCGTACTTTATGGTGAAGCCATTCGGCAGAAGCTTCTACTAAGCGATCGGCAAGCGCTTTAATGAGTATTGAGTTGTAGTCATCTTCATTTTTCTCAAATGTTTTAGCAAAGTCATAAATTTCCTCTCCTGCTGTGACAGCAAAGAAACCTATATAATCGTCACCCAAGCCAATAGGCGCAATAAAATCGGCAAGGCTCTTATAAGAATTATCATTATTTTTTAGTCGTTGCTGTCTTAAGAAATTTAGCCTCATAATCTCATCTTTTCGTTCTTTGCTTTTATAAATAACGACGTCATCCTTAAGGGCGTTAGCAGGGTAGAGGCCAGCAACACCCATGCAGCTTCCTAGTTTTTTTTCGTCAAAGGTTTTAAGCATATTTTTGGCATCATTAAATAGCTTAGTGGCTTCTTCTCCAAAGCGTTTATCATTTAAAATCAAGGGGAACTTGCCATGAAACTCCCAAGCATTAAAGAATGGCATCCAGTCAATATAAGGCATTAACGAATCAAGTGTAATTTCACTAAATATCCTGGTATTAGTTTTTTTCGGTTGGTAAAGTGATCCATCTTTCCATTCAATTTGATGTTGGTTTTTTCTAGCGTCATCATAACTTAAAAATTCTTGCTTATGTCTTCGCTGTTGATGTAATTCTCTTCTGTTGATATGCTCTTGAGCGATTTTATTTTTATAATCTTTTGCATTCCCTTTAAGTAGTTGCTGGACAACATTGACTGATTTCGAAGCATCTTTTACATAAATGACACCATGATCATATTCAGGTGCAATTTTTACGCTGGTATGAGCTGGACTGGTAGTGGCTCCACCAATTAATAGCGGTAATTTAAAATCTAGTCGTTTCATTTCCTTTGCAATATGAACCATTTCATCAAGTGACGGAGTAATTAGTCCAGACAATCCAATAATGTCTACTTTTTGGCGTTTTGCTTCATCAAGAATTTTTTCACAGCGCACCATCACCCCCAAATCAATAACTTCATAGTTATTGCATTGGAGGACGACTCCAACAATATTCTTACCAATATCATGTACATCACCTTTAACGGTTGCCATAAGAATTTTTGTCTTTACTGTTGCTGCTTTTTTATCCTTTTCGATAAATGGAGTTAGGTATGAAACAGCCTTTTTCATGACCCTGGCAGATTTAACAACTTGAGGCAAAAACATTTTTCCTTCACCAAAAAGATCACCAACAACATTCATGCCATCCATAAGTGGGCCTTCAATAATGCCTAAAGGATCGCCATAGGCTTGTCTCGCTTCTTCGGTATCTTCAATGATAAATTTATCAATACCTTTTACTAATGCATGCTCAATTCTTTTATTTACAACCAGCTTTCTCCAAGAAAGATCTTCCATTGAGGTTCTTTTAGATGTATCGCCAGCATAATTATTTGCAATATTGAGAAGTGATTCGGTAGCTTTCGGGTCCTTGTTAAGTATTACATTTTCAACTGCATCCTTTAGCTCTTGTTCTATTTCGTCATATATTGTGAGCTGCCCAGCGTTAACAATACCCATACCCATACCTGCTTTGATAGCATGATAAAGAAAGACAGAATGCATAGCTTCTCGAATTTTATTGTTCCCTCTAAAAGAGAAAGAGATATTACTAACTCCTCCACTTATGTGCGAGCTTGGAAATTTCTTTTTAAGCATTTCAGTAGCTTTAATAAATGCAAGACCATAGTTGTTATGCTCTTCAATACCAGTAGCTACAGCAAAAATATTTGGGTCAAATATAATATCTTCTTCATCAAACCCAACGGTTTGGACAAGAATTGTATGTGCACGAGAACATATTGCTACTTTTTCCTTAACTGTTTCTGCTTGTCCCCCCTCATCGAAGGCCATAACGATAACAGCAGCGCCATATTTTTTAATAATCTTTGCCTGCTCTATAAAAGTTGCCTCTCCTTCTTTCAAGCTGATAGAGTTAACTATTGCTTTGCCTTGAATGCATTTTAATCCGGCTTGTAAAACTTCCCATTTGGAGGAGTCAATCATGATAGGAACTTTTGCAATATCAGGCTCAGAGGATAAAAGATTGAGGAATTTTGTCATGGCAGCAGCGGAATCTAGCATCCCTTCATCCATATTTATGTCAATAATTTGAGCACCTGATTGAACTTGATCTAAGGCAATTTCAAGTGCTTTTTCATAATCATCATTTTCAATAAGTTTTCTAAATGTAGCTGAGCCGGTAACATTTGTTCTTTCTCCAACGTTAATAAATAGTGAATTTTCTAATATATTTAGCGGTTCAATACCTGCTAATCTAGTTATTCTTGCTGACCCGCAAGGAATTTTTCTTGGTTTAATATTAGATAAAGTATCAGCGATTGCTTTGATGTGCGTATCAGTAGTTCCACAGCAACCGCCTGCCAAATTAATCCAGCCATTATTGGCAAATTCGGTTATCGTCTCTGCCATAGACTCTGGAGTATCATCATATTCACCGAATTCATTTGGGAGCCCTGCATTTGGATGGATGCTTACATTACACTCTGCTAAACGTGAAAGTTCTTGTACATAAGGGCGTAATTCTTTAGCACCAAGGGCACAATTTAACCCAATAGCTAGTGGCTTAGCATGCCTGATAGAGTTGTAGAAAGCTTCGAGTGTTTGGCCACTTAGTGTCCTTCCGCTCGCATCAGTAATGGTACCTGAAATAATAATTGGAATTTTCTGATTAAGATCTTCGTTGATTTTATTAAGCGCATATATTGCTGCTTTTGCATTTAAAGTATCGAAAATAGTTTCAATTAGAAAAATATCGATACCACCTTTTAGAAGACCTTCTGCTGCCGCTTTATATGCATCACATAAATCATCAAATGTTATGTTTCTCTCGCTTGGGTCATTTACATTTGGAGAGATAGAGCAGGTTCTATTAGTAGGACCGATTGTTCCTGCTACATAACATTTTTTATTTGTATTGTTGTAATGGCTTTCAGTGCATTTTTTTGCTATTTGGGCGCCAGCAATATTAATATCTTTTGCTATATTTTCGAGGCTATAGTCAGCTTGAGATATAACATTTGCATTAAAGGTGTTGGTGCAAATTATATCTGCACCTGCATTAATAAAATCTAAGTGAATGGATTCTATAATCTCAGGTTGGGTAATGTTAAGTAGGTCATTATTACCTGTCAGAGGAGAGCTATGATCCTTAAGTAGTGCGCCTCTAAAGTCGTTTTCAGATAGATTAAAATTTTGTATGGTTGTCCCGAAGGCGCCATCAATAATCATAATACGCTCTTGAAGTAATTTAGAAAGGGTATCGTTGAGTGACATTATTCTATTGAGCTGAAAAGATTAACTAAAAGCTTATGCTGATTTAGTGTGTAAAAGTGAATTTTTTTGATTTGATTTTCTATAAGATTGTTTACCTGATTTATGAGTAAGTCGAGAGAAGGCTCAAAACATTCAGACTCCATAGTTAAGGATTCATACTTTTTCGTTATTTCCTTTGGTATAGAAGTGCCACACTTTGATGCAAATGCACTTACACGGGTAAAATTATTTATAGGAAGAATACCTGGAATGATAGGTATACCAATTCCCATTTGTTCGCATTTATTTAAAAAGTCATAATAATAATTATTATTAAAAAAGAACTGTGTAATCGCAGCGGTAGCTCCACAGTCAATTTTACGCTTTAAATTGTTTAGATCTGCAGTAAGGCTTTTGGCTTCGGGATGCTTTTCAGGATAAGCCGCTACATAGATATTCTGGAATTTATTTTTTAGCTTTATATCTGTCACTAATTCATATGCAAAAGCATAATCACTAGTATTTAAATTTGGTGTGGTAGGTTTATCGCCTCGAAGCGCGACAATTGATTTGACTCCCATATTGCTATAAGAGTCAAGGATTTCACTTATTTCATCTTTAGAAGTATTAACACAAGTTAGATGTGGCACGCATGTAATTTTATTATTTTCATGAATATTCTGGACGATACTATGCGTTCTATCGCGAGTTGATCCATCTGCCCCATAAGTAACTGATATAAATTCAGGATTAAAGTCTTTAATGCTATTAAGACATTCCCAAAGAGCAGATTCATGATTCGGGGTTTTTGGGGGAAAAAATTCAATTGAAAAATCGATCATTCAGCTTTCCTATTAATCAAGCAACTTATATGTATTATTAATCTAAAAAATAGTGATTCATTTTAACTTAATTTCTTATGTAGTAGTTCTTTTGCAGTGTTAGGATTGACTTTCCCACCTGAGAGCTTCATTGTTTGACCAATAAGGTATCCTATAATTTTTTGATTACCAGCTTTATACTCTTGTATTTGTTCGGCATTGCTCGCAAGAACTTTGTCAATGATTTTGTTAATCGCGTTCAGGTCTGAAATTTGAGATAAGCTCTTTTCCGAAATAATAGCTTCTATGTCTTGTTCTGAATCATATGCAAGCTCAATTAGTTTAGATCCAAGGTTCTGTGATAAGGTTCCGTCACAAACTTTATCAATAATTTGAGCAAGCTTTTGGCTACTAAGTTTAAATTCATCAATAGCAATATTTTTTTCGTTTAACATACTTGAAATTTTTCCAATAATCCAATTTGAAACTTGGTTGGAATTAGCTTTTTTGGTGAGCTTAGCCGTATCCTCAAAGAAGATAGATAGCTGTGGATTTTCTATTAATCTTTTTGCGTCATCCTCGCTTAACTTGAGATCATTAATAAACCTATTGTTTTTAGCATTAGGTAATTCTGGTAATTTGCTTTTAATGCTATCTATAAATTCTTTAGAAATGGTTATGGGAAGTAAGTCAGGATCTGGGAAGTAGCGATAATCATTTGATTCTTCCTTCGAACGCATGCTTCTAGTGATCCCGTTTTCATCATCATAAAGCCTTGTTTCTTGTTTAATAATTGAACCGCTTTCGATAAGCTCAATTTGCCTATCAACTTCATAGTTAATGGCTTTCTCAATAAACCTAAATGAGTTGAGGTTCTTTATTTCGGTGCGTGTACCAAGGTTATCACCTGGTCTTCTTATAGACACATTAGCATCGCATCTAAAGGAACCCTCCTGAAGGTTTCCATCACAGATGCCAAGATACCTTACTAGTAAGTGGATATATTTCATGTACTCAATTGCTTCTTTTGCGTTACTCATATCTGGCTCAGATACAATTTCTAAAAGAGGGACGCCCGCTCGATTTAAATCAATATAGGAGCTATGTGTTTCATTGTTATGCATCGATTTTCCGGCATCTTCTTCAAGGTGAGCCCTTGTAATACGAATTCTTTTGGGACCTCCATTAATTTCAATATCTACATAACCAGAATGAACAATTGGTTGATCAAGTTGGGATATTTGGTATCCCTTAGGAAGGTCAGGGTAGAAATAATTCTTACGTGAGAAAATTGTTTCAGAAGAAATTTCACAATTAGTTGCAAGTCCAAACTTAACCGCATAATCAATAACCTTTTGATTAAGAACTGGAAGTACTCCTGGATAGCCCAAGTCGACTAATGAAGCTTGTGTGTTGGGTTTGGCACCGTACTCGGTAGAGGACGCAGAAAATATTTTGCTCTTGGTATTTAGTTGCGCATGAATTTCAAGCCCAATTACTGTTTCCCAATTCATCTCTAACCCTCAAACTCTTTAGGTATCGCTAAATGATGGTCACTTTTATTTTGAAAGGCATGCGTAACTTGTAATAGCAGCTTCTCAGACAAATGGTTACCTATAAGTTGAGCACCTACTGGTAATGAATCGACAAAACCTACTGGAAAGGAAATTCCTGGAAGTCCAGCAAGATTTGCACCTACAGTATAAGAATCATTGTGATACATGCTAATCGGGTCATCGCTCTTTTCGCCTATCGAAAAAGGCAGGTTTGGGGCAGTTGGGGAAAGAATTAGATCTACTTTATCAAATGCTTTTTTATAATCATTAGCGATTAACCTTCTAATTTTTTGGGCCTTTACGTAATAAGCATCATAATACCCAGCAGATAGAACATAAGTACCAATTAATATTCTTCGCTTAACCTCACTTCCAAAGCCCTCGCTTCTAGTTTTCTCATACAACTCATTAATATTTTTAGGTTGATTGGTTTGGTAGCCGAACCTTATGCCATCAAATCGTGAGAGATTTGAAGAAGCTTCTGCAGGAGCAACTACATAATAGGTAGGAATAGCAAATTTGCTATGAGGTAATGTGACAGTGGTTACCTTGATACCTATTGAAGTAAATACTTTAATAGCGTCTTCAAGCTTTTGGAGAATTCTTGGGTCAGTATGCTCGGTAAGTTCGCTCTCGGCTAGGCCAATAGTAATATTTT
>Ga0114996_10000574_pt1 | contig 51528 bp, 44 predicted proteins | sample ArcticOcean_MG_C_4_FD_87039 | JGI IMG/M metagenome (GOLD analysis project Ga0114996, IMG submission 87039) | Marine microbial communities from western Arctic Ocean - ArcticOcean_MG_CB4_134 | ecosystem: Environmental > Aquatic > Marine > Oceanic | place: Arctic Ocean: Canada Basin | collected... | reverse complement strand
GAAGTCGGTAATGCGCATTCAGAGATTCCATCGTCTCGACCTCGGAAATCCCCCATGATCCCGAGATCGATTCCACACGTCAAATCAAGCAGCACCCACTAAAATGCGCGAAGAACCTAAAAAGGCAAAAGGTAAAAGTACATACCGCTTTTTTACTTATTACTTTTTCCCTGTAGAAGTATCGGCTCAACACACGCACTCGGTACACCTGATAGGCCACAATCACGCCCAGCACTCCAAGGACGGCACTGAAAATCATTGGGTAATGTGGCGGGCTGCGTTGTTCGGGATGCGCAACTAACAGCACCGCGTAACTGATCAAGCAGGCGGCCGTCATGAACCACACCAGCCGCACACGAAAGAACATGCCCGACGCCGCCACCAACAGCGGATAGCCGATCAGCAACGGCCCCAACGGTGCGAATGGTACCGGGCCCTGTGGCGTGTGTGAACATATCGTCGACAGCAACAACGTCAACAATGCCGCGTCGGCTGCCGCCCAGGCAAATCGCGCCGTGTCGGCCCACGCCTCGCGATGCATCAATCGTTGAAACAAGAACGAGACGATCGCCCACGTTCCCAGAATCGACATCACCTGCAGATGGTAACCAAAGTCGTTGAGCGTCCGATCATAAAGATACGCCGCTTGAACAATGACGGCTGCGACACCCAATGCCGCCGCGTGCGACACCAGCGCCGGCTCGCGGCGGACCCAGCGGCGCACCGCATGAAACACTCCCGGCGGCTGCGCTTCGATCGGTTCACTACGCAGGTATCGTTCCAAATCGTCGGCCAAATCGGCAGCCGAAAGGTAGCGGTCTTTCGGGTCTTTCTCCAAACAGCGCAGGCAAATCAATTCCAACTCACGCGGAACCGCCGGGTTGATTCGGGTGAGAATTGTCGGTTCGCCTTCGAGTACCTGCACCAGTGTGTCCAGCGGCGTCTTTTCCCGATACGGCGGTCGCCCACACAACAACTCGTACAAGATGGCGCCCAGACTATACACGTCGCTTCGCGGAGAAAGGTCGGCGCTGCGGCCGGCCGCCTGTTCGGGCGACATGTAACTCGGCGTCCCCACAATCGTGCCGCTTTGCGTGTGTGCCGAGTCGCCGCTGAAGACCTTCGCCAAACCAAAGTCCGTCACGTACGGCGTTCCGTCTCGATCAATAAGAATGTTTGACGGCTTCAAATCACGATGCACGATTTTTTGTTCGTGCAGAAAGTGAACGGCTCGCGCAACAGCCAAAACACATTCCGCTGCTTTGTCGCTCGTCATCAGTCCGCCACGACGCACCTGCGACAAACTCTGACCGGCGACATAATCCATCGCGAAGTAATGTTGGCCGTGAATCTGTCCCACTTCGTGAATGGCAACAATGTTCGGATGCTTGACCGCGGCTGCCGCTTTTGCTTCCGCGTAGAACCGCTGAACGTCATCGCGCGATGCCAGCCTGCCGGAAAGAATCATTTTGACGGCGACGACCCGATCGAGATCGGTTTGCCGCGCGCGATAAACGACGCCCATCCCACCGCGGCCGACCTCGGCTTCCAGGCGGTATTTCCCGAATTCCTCTGAGATTTCGCCTGCGGGCGATTCTGTGGTTGACCTCCCGTCAGCGGTGTGCGGCGGATCCCCCGACTTCTCAACAATCGTTGGCTGCTCGGACAAAGGCAGTTCCTGCAGCGGCGCGGTGTTTGGGAAACTCGGTTGTTGGGAAAAACCGGGTTTCACCGGAATCGCCAAGCTGTCGAGCGCGTCAAGACATCCGAGAAATTTGGCCAACTCCTCATGATGCGACAACAACTCACTGCGGCTCGCATCGTCCGCCTCGTGCAGCGTATCAACATAACCGTCGAGCAGCTTAATCAGCCGCTCATCGTTTTCGTCGCTCTCGTCGGAAGTTGGTTCCTGCGAGTCCGCCATGAACTTATGCGTCCTGCTCTTCCAGAATTTCCTGCAATTTCCGCAGTGCTCGCATCCACAACATCTGCACGGCCGGTCGCGAACGCCCCATTCGCTCGGCGACTTCATTGAACGGAAGCCGTTGCAGATTACGCAACAGGATGACATCCTGGTGGTCGGGCGAAAGCTGGCTGATGGCCTCGGCCACCTCCACCTCGCGCTCGTGACGGGCCACCAATTGGCTGGGGCTTTCGCCTGGATCGCTGGGGTCCCGAAAGAATGCAGCCGAACCATCACCGTTATTGCTGTAAATGGGAACTTCCCGTTGCACGCGGCGTTTATCGGTTCCCCGGTATCGGCGAACGAAGTCGGTGGTGTTGTGCGAGAGTATCTGCTTGAGCCACGCCAGCCATTCGGCTTCTGTTGTGCCGCGAAAATCGACAAAGCTGCGATGCGCTTCCAGCAATGTTTGCTGCACCAGATCCGAGGCGTCAACCTTCGCCTTCATCCAGCCTTCGACCTGCGTGCGGGCAACGACCGAGACGTAATTGCGGCAGCGTGCAAACAGTCGATCGCGTGCTGCATCATCGCCACCACGGGCGCGATCGAGCAATTCAACGAGAGATGAATCGGAGTTGTCGGACATTTTTCAGAAGTCAGGGGCCAGATATCAGAGGTCAGTAAATGGCCGTCGGGTGGCGGTTGCTGAAGAAATGATCAACTGTTGACGTTATTGTACACCGAAAACCGTCGGCGGCGTCAACGTCACCGCCCATAGCTGTGACTCAACAAGTCGCAAAAGTGTTTTGAGAACTCTCACAAAGTCTCCAGAAACGAAAGCACGAACGACGACATGACCACCGAAGAAATCTTTGACGTCACCGACGAAAACGACAACGTCATCGGCCAGGCACGGCGATCGGAAGTCCATGCGCGTGGACTATTGCATCGGGCGGTTCACATTTTTGTGCTGAACACGGCCGGCCTGTTGCTGCTGCAGAAGCGGACGGCGGAGAAAGACGAGTTTCCGCAATGCTTCACGTCGTCAGCATCCGGTCACGTCAGCGCGGGGGAAACGTACGACGAATGTGCGCCGCGCGAACTCGAAGAGGAACTCGGATTGCGCGTCCCGATTCAAAGGCTGGAAAAGTTCCCCGCCGGCCCGCAAACGGCGAACGAACATTCGGTGTTGTATCACACGGTGACCGACGACGAACCGACTTTCGATCCGGTCGAGATCGAATGCGGCGCGTATTTCACACTGGACGAAATCGCAACGATGATCGAGGAGCAACCCGATCAATTCACCCCGCCATTTCGCGTGCTATTTCAGTGGTATGTGCAACATTGCGGGGAATGATTTAGCCGCCCCGCTAGCGGGGCGTGGCATTTGCCGACGCCACACACGGGGCCAGCCCCGCGGCTAAATGAGAATCGCGGTCAACTCACTTTCTTCAAGAACGAAACACGGCCCGTGGCGACCCATTCGGCGACATAGATGTTGCCAGCGTGATCGAAACAGGCATCGTGCGGATGCACGAACCGCCCATCGACCCACTGCGATGGATCGCGGCGCATCTTAAAGCCGGCCAGCGCCTTCTTGGTCCACTCGGAGTCGTAACCCAAATGCGCGATGACCTTGTTATTCTTGTCGAGCAGCGTGATACGGGCGTGCAGATCGGATACGAGCATCACCTCGCCTTGAATGTCGATGTCGGCCGGAAAACTGACCTCGTTAACGAAACCGATGTGCTTGCCGTCGAGTGTGAAATACTGCAGGCGCGCATTGGCGCGGTCGGCGACAACCAGCGACGGATCGCGGCCCGGTCGATCATCGAGCCAGATGCCGTGCGGCGTGCTCATTTTTCCCGGCTCCGATCCTTTGCCACCCCAGGTGCGGACGAGTTTCATGTCCTTGTCGTACTGATGGATGAAATGCGAACCGTATCCGTCACCGACATACAGACTGCCATCCGGGCCGAAGGCGACGTTGGTGGGGCTGTAGCGGTTCTTTTCATCTTTGTAGATCCCCGGTTCTTCGGGGCGTCCCATTCGCCACAGGACTTCTCCCTTCAGCGTTGTCTTGGCAACAACGCCGTGCAAGACATCGGACAGGTACAGAAATTCCTCGTTGCCTTCTTTGCGAATGTCGATGCCATGACCGCCGCCGTGATACTCTTTGCCGAACGAGTGCACGAATTTGCCTTTGTCATCGAACACCACGACGGCATCCACCGGATCTTTGGTGCGCGAGCGGTGCTTGATGTAGACCAGTCCCGCCTCATCGACCGCTACGCCGTGCGTCTCGCCCCAGACAACGTGCGACGGAAGTTCGCCCCAGCCGTGTGTTGCCTCATAGCGAAATTCGCCTGCCCCCAACACGGGCTTTATGTTCCCCGATTTGTCGGACGCGTTCAGGATCGTCGGGCCGACGGCCGCCGATGCTGCGACGGTACCGGCCGCTTTGAGAAACGTACGGCGGCTGGTCCGATGCGATTGGCCTGCTCCGGTATGGTCGGATGACCCCGTATGGTCGGATGACATGGGCGCGTCCTTAGAATCTGATGAGCGATTTACAACACGAAAGTCACACCGCCATCATAGACGAGAACCGACACCCTCTACAAACATCGGGCAGAAACGCTGTTTCTAGCATAATGAACTATCATTCATCGATTTGACCCACACCGCGTTTTCGAGCCGATTGCGAATTCCGTCTGGGTTGTCTAAACTGGCGCGTTTGGGAAATGTTTGACGGTTTGGTGAACTTTCCTGGCTTCCCCGCCCATTCCTGGCCACGCGCCAGCCCTTTCCAATTCTGGCCCCATGCCAGGAAGTGAGTGCGAGACATGTTGAACGGATCACGCAGAATTCCACGGAGAACGGAACGCCGTCTTCCTCTGGCGCTGATTGGAACCGCAACTCCATTGCTGGCTGCTTTGGCGATGACGCTGACCTTCGCCGCTCAGGACGATCCGGCGGAACCGGCCGATTCAGAGGCCGAAGCGGCTGCCGTTGGTCTCACCGAGATCCTTCCCCTCGAAGCTCCCCCCGGGTTGGAATACGAGGACTTCTCGATTCTCAATGAAAACTGGACAAAGTGGAGCGAGCAAACGGCCGAGATTGTCGGCGAATTCTATGCAGCCGAAAACCAGGACGTGGCGAAGCAACGCGATAGTCTTGCCGCAATTCGCGACCGGCTGCGCACCATGGAAAATTCGCTGGCCGATAAACGTTTCCGTTCGCTGTGGGACCCGCTGACAACAATTCACGGGCGTCTGGTTCGCCGAATCGATTTGGCCGAGGCAATGCTCGACACGCTTGAACTGACCCACGAGAAGGTTCGCCAGTCTCGGCTCGAAGCGGCCGCCAGCGGCGTGACGGCGGCCTTAGCTGCTTTAGACAAACGGCTGCAAGCCATTCCCGGCGGACCGGCGTGGCTGCCTGTTGTCAAAGCGGACGAACTCTCCAAATTGATGCAAGCCCCCGCTAACGCCGAGGCTGCATTACCCGTTCTGACTCAGGTCCATGAAAAACTGACCAACACGGATTCGCTTGTCGAAGCCCAGAAGAAATTCCTCAGCCGCCCAGAGTTTCAAGCTCTTGCCGCGTCCATCGCAGAATACGTAAAGCGAACCGAAGAAGAACACCCGCCGTTGGACGAAGGCAAGCTGCGCGAGGAATTGGCCATGCTGGTCGAAGGTATTGAAAGTTTCGAGAAAGAAGGACAACTCGCGGCGGTTAAGAGCGTCGAGGCGTCGCTTGCTGCCATCGGTAAATTATCGCCCGATAAAGGGGCGGGGATCGCTGCCGTCATCGAGTCGTACTACCGGAATTACAATTTCCGGATTGTTGCTTCCGAACAGTTCTTGAGCCGCTACGTCGAGGAAACTCGCACGGAATCCGACAAGATTGCAGAAACGATTCAGGGGGCCTGGGTCACCGGCTCACAAAAGACGTCTGCCACAACCGCGGTCGATCTGAAGAAGAGTGATAACGGCGGCCTGTTCGACCTGACGCTCAGCGGTGCCGTCCGTACCAACACCATCGCACATGCAAACCGCGCCAATGCACGAATCTGGTCCACCGGCAATCACCGCTTCGTCGCCCGTCGCAGCGTGCGATTCAACGGCGACAAATTCGCGATCGGCGAGCGTGGCACCATCAAGGTGAATCCCAGCCTGACAAACACCGGAGCTTCCACAAGCTACGACGGCAGACTAGGCGCGAGTACGGCTCGTCGTCGAGCTATGAGTGCGGCAAACGCCCGCCGCCCGCAATCTGAACGCACCGCAGCCGACAAGATTCGCAAACGCGTGCTGCCGGAGTTTGAGACGGAGGTCGCAAAGGAGTTCAAGCAACTCAACAAGGACATCGAAGAACAGTGGAACGTCAAACTGCGCGAAGCCAAGCTCGAACCGGCCGCCCGTAGCGTCACATCCACCGACAAACATCTCATCTGGAGCAGCCGTATTTCGAAGGCGGGTGAACTTGCCGGCGGGGCAACCACCATGCCGCCGCCCCCAACCAAAGGACTGGCGATTCACGCACACGAGACGCTATTGAACGCAACCTTCGACCGCATGAACATTGCCGGTCGCACGATGACCGATGCGGAATTCCGCAAAGAGGTTGATGACTATTTCGCAATTCTCTTCGGCAACGAATCAGACGATTCCACAAATCCCGCAACGGAAGAGGCTGCCGACGAGCCAGAAACTGACCCCGACTTGTACGTGTTTGCCGCCGTCGATCCCATTCGGTTCCGCGTTGAAAACAACACTGTGTTTCTCGTCATTCGTACGGGAATCCGCCGAAAGGACAAGGAAGAAATTCCCCCGCAGAAAATTACGGTACCGTTTACGTTTCGGCTGGAGAAAGATGCCGTCGTCCTGGAACGGGGAACGGTTCGGGTCGCGCCCATCGCGCGTCCGAAAAGCCGCAGTGAGCAGATCGTTCGTGCCCGCGTGATGGGCAAGAAGATCGAGAAAGACCTCGGAAACCGTGAAGAGGCGAGAGAAATCAGCCTAAGCCGCGGCGAAGGCAAAGACGACCTCGTTCTCAACATCGCACGCATCAGCGCACTGAACGGTTGGATCACCATTCTGGCGGAGTGAGGGGGGAACGGTGAGTGATGAATGATGAACGATGAATTCCTGCTCACATATCGAGTGATTCATTCGGTGGGGCTTTTCATAATTCGTCCTTTACCCTCTCTTCCCCCGCTGCGGCGAAATCCTCCGAAGCGGTCGCGATTGCACCGATTTCCCGGGTCTTCCCGGTTTTCTTCTGGTCAGCAGTTCTCCCCCAAGCCGATAGATGCAATATCCTCCATTGCATCTCCCGGCTGATGACGCACGGCAGCTCAGTATTTCAAAACAGGAAATGGGTGGCTGGGGTCGAAGCGACATTTTTGGAGCGCAGCCCCCAGAACCAACGCTCACTGTGGCATCGAAGACTCTGCCACAGGCACCCCCATTTCGCCTAACCCGAAAACTGAGCAGCCCTGCCCGATGACACAGCACAACTTGTGCACAACGAGTACTCTTGCGCGCATTTTGCACAGACAAACTCAGTAATTTCGATCACGTCCGGAAATATTCGAGTGGCCTAATTTTCATGGGTATTGGAATGCCGAACAACGATTTGACCGAACCGATCAGCGAAGTCGGCAGTCTGATGGAAACAATTCCGTTTCCTGACACTAACGATTTCCCAGACGGGTTTTCCGCCATTCAACCCGCCGGCCGAGGAACATTCGCCGAAATCTGGAAAGTCCGCGAGCGAGCAACCAGTAACGTCTTTGCACTCAAGCGGTTACTGCCAGAGTATGTTGACGACGAGGGCGCAAGGCGACTGCTGTTAAACGAATCGACAGCAGGTCACGCCGTGACCGGGCATCACGTTGTTCGTGTGATTCAATCCGATCACAATTCGTCTCCGCCATTCAACTTGCTCGAATGGTTCGATGGCAGCACGCTCGGAGAGCAACTCGAATCCGGGCAGTCGTTGTCCATCGGCTCGATCATCTGGATTGCCCGTCAATGTGCACAGGGGCTAAACGATCTCGCGCGGGCCGGCTACTCACACGGCGACATCAAGCCGGACAACATTTTTCTGGAGACCGGCGGCGCGGCAAAATTGATTGACCTCGGTTTCGCCGAACCGATCGACGAGCCGCCATCCTTAGGCCAGGTCCGCTGCATCACCGGCACGCCGGAATACATGGCTCCCGAATCGTGCCTGCGCGGTACTGTCAACTCGCAATTGCGCGACATGTACAGTTTGGGTGTCGTCATCTTCCGTTTGCTTGCCGGTCAGCTACCGTTCGAGGCGGCGACTGTCGAGCAGGTTCTCCGACTCCACGGCAGCGCGCGGCCCCCTGCCCTGCGAGAACTCTGCCCAAGTGCGCCGGACGAATTGGTCAAACTCGTCGAACGATTACTGGCAAAACAACCGGTACGCCGACCGCAGAGTTTCTCGTCGCTCATTCGTGAATTGACCGCTCTGGAACTCGAAACGCTGCACGCGCGATTCGCTGCGTGAGCGAATCGGCCTCATTCGTCGAGCAGATTGTTGTGCAATCGGACGTGATCGGGGACGGCAATGTCGGCTTCGGTGCCCTTCCCAATTCGCGACGAGCTGATCATGTTGTGATGCCCGGCTCCCACCCAACGGATGCCGGTCGTCATCCGTCCTGGCTTCGCCGCATCAAGAACGCTGCAACCGGTCATCAGCGTGTCGCTGCAGTCTTCGAGGTAAATGCCAACCGGATGTGAGTCGAGTACCTGAATGCCGGAGAGATTCATCCGGCGGCAGCGAACGATTTCCACCTGTCCCTGTCGGCCCTCTTCGATGATTGGCTCCCTTCCTTTCCCGACGGTCGCCCCGTCCTGAATGAGAACTCCTGACAGGACACAGTCGGCGCTATCGACGATGCGAATTCCCGTACACCGTTCCCCCGGCCGCGGGCCGAAACAGTTCGCGCCCACCACCACGTTGCGGCAGTCTTCGACGAGCAGGTTCCGCCGCAGACCGTTGTAGATGTAGTTGCCGGCGATAGTGATTCCGCCGACCGATGTGAGATGGATGTTATCGGTCTGGCTGCCGATGAGGTTGCCGCTGATCGACCACAAGCCGGCGCGGCGGTTGCCTTCGGGTGTCTCCGGCGGCCCACCGATGATGCGAACATTTGCACCGCCGGTGCTATAAGTGGCCTGAATGGTGTTGCTGCAAATGGTTCCCTCTTTGACCAATCCCTCGGAAGCATCGATGTAGATTTCAGCCGTCGGGATGTCGTCGGCATCGGGAACCTTGTGGGCGCGGTTGTTGTTGTACTCGATGTCGTTTCCGGTGATCTGCAGATTGAAAATCTGGCTCTTTTCGATCCGAATCCCACCCAGCCGGTTATAGCTGATGTGCGAGTCAGAAATGATTGTCTGGTGCAGGTTGACTCCATCCAGATGCACGCCGATGCCCGTGTTGTGATAGAAGTGACAATGATCGATGAGCAAGTTGCGGGCGCGATCGGTCACGTGCACGGCGGTCCGCACCGTGCGAATCAACACGCCCGAAAGCGTCGGCTGCATCACTCCTTCAATGCGGACACCGTCCGCCTCGGGATGCCGTCCTTCGATTTCCAGCCCGCTGACCATCGGCATGCGTTCTCGCTGCCACTCTTCCGGGCGAAAGCCGTTCGGATCGGCCGTCTTGGCATGTGTCCCTCGCAAGAAAATAGCCGGACCACTGCCTTCCATCAACAGCTTCGCCACGCCGCCCGATCCATTGAATGAAACGCGGCCGTGCTTCGACAAATCAACGAGCAGCGTTTTGGTGATCCGATAGTCGCCGCGCGGCAACTCGACGATGCCATCGCCATCGGTAATCGCATGCTGAAATGCCTCGGTGTCGTCATTCTTGCCATCGCCAACCGCGCCGAAATCTTTCACGTTGCTCATCAATATCTCTCTGTTTTGAAATGATGTTGTTTAGCGGCAGGGCAACGCCCTGCGCGATTCCATTCAACGTTCATCAGCAAGGTGCCGCATTCGCAGTCCGCCGCCTCCCGGCACCATCTCGCCGCGGCGAATTGTACATGCGGCCGTTAAGAGTGTCTCGCCAATGCGTTCCTTCCGGTAGCTGTCGGTGAAGACGAAGCGGCCGGTATGAGGCTGGAGAATCGCGACGTCGGCAATGGTTCCCTCTCGCAAGGTACCCAATTCGTTCTCCCGGTTGAGAACTGCGGCGGGCCGTGTTGTCGACATTTCTATCACACGTGCCAAAGGCACACCCAGCAGCAGGAATTTCGACATCGTCGTCGGCATGTCATAAACGGGGCCGTGAATGTTCTTCGTGTGCAGGTCGGTGCTGATCGTGGTCGGTTCGAAATCCTGCTGGAGGGCCGCTTCGACCACATCCCACTCGAAACTGCCGAATCCGTGTCCGACGTCAAAGATCACGCCGCGTTGGGCCGCTTCACGAACGGCAGTAAACACGCGACCGCCCGGTTCAAGAATCCGTTCGCCGCCCCCTTTGAAACAGTGCGTAATACAATCTCCCGGCTCCATGTGATCGAGCATTTCGGGAATCGGCATCGGACTTTCGCCAATGTGAACCATCAGCCACGTATTCGATTCGCGGGCGGCAATTACCGCTTCCCGAAAGTTTTCCCACCCTTGCTCGCCCTTGCCGATGATGTGCCGCCCGGCCCGAATCTTCACGCCGACCGCCACGTCGGGATGTTCGCGAATGGTGTTGATCACACCCTGCGGGTCGGCATACCGTCGGTCGCGGAGTTCCCCCAAATTCGCCGCCACCAATCCCATACACGACAGATTGACCAATCCCAGAATCTGCGTTGCCGCCTTGTCGATCACATCGCGACGGAAGCCGCCGAAGTTGTACGAACCGGCAGTCCCGGCGTCGAGCATTGTCGTCACACCGCCGGCAGCACAGAGTGGATCGGGTTCCAAACCGAACGGCGAATGTCCACGGTAAACGTGCACATGCAAATCGATCAGCCCCGGCGTGACATACAGCCCGCGCGCATCGACGGTATTTACTGGTTCCACGTCGGGCAACGATTCTTCGATCGACAGAATCTTGCCGTCCTTAATCGCCACATCGCGCAGACCACGCAACCCCTGGCTGGGATCGATCACCTCACCACCGCGAATCAGGATATCACACTGCATGCAAATCGCTCCGAAATGAAATCAGCCCGACACGCGAGCAAAGGGATAAATCGCGTTTTCAACTGAATTGCCCGAACTATTTCGTTTTTTGATAAATTTTTTGAGACCCAGTGCGAACTTCAACCGTTCGACTCCGACCGGTATCATTCACGATGACGCAACAAAAGGATTTTCCGAATGCCCTACTCTGCAGATTTGACTGCTCCACGGCAAGCGCTCGACATCGGGCTCTGCGTGAATGACGCAATCGAAGTGTACAAACGAAACTGGTTGACGCTGACTCTTGCCGCTCTGGTTTTCAATTTTCTGACGATAATTTCACTGATGGTTCTGGCGGGACCATTGTACGGCGGCGTCTGTCTCATGCTGCTCAGAGCGTTCGAGCGAGAAGACAAGAAAGTCGATTTCGCCGACATGTTTCGCTGCCTCGACAAATTCGTCCCGCTGCTGGGATTGTTCTTTCTGACGTTATTCCCAATGCTTTTCGCCTTTGCGCTGTGCGGGATTCCTGGCCTGCTATTGGGAACCATCTGGCTGTACCCCTTTTATCTGGTTATTGACGAGGACCAAGGCGTATTCGCGTCGCTTGGCGCCAGCAAGGAAATCGTCATGCGGAAGGGTTTCGGGCCGAACCTGCTCCTGTTTGTCATCACACTGGCACTGGAGATATTACCCTCAACAGTTCCCTACGCCGGCATCGTCCTTGCCTGGTTTGTCACACCCATCGGCTGGCTGGTGTTAACATCTGCCTACATTCAACTGGTGCATGAGGATGAAGGTAAACTGGATGATCTGTTCGATCCGCCTCCGGTGGTGTTGTGAAGCGATGGCGAAATGATTATTCATAATCGGTCTCCAAGCAAACCAGACAACAGGAAACAGTCTATTGGAAACCACTTTGAATCTTCACAAGAAATACAACGTCCGCCGCGTCATTAACGCCTGCGGCAAGATGACCCACTTGGGGGGCGCGATTGTCCTTCCGGAAATTGCCGCCGTCGCAGCTGAGTCGTTCAACCATTTTTTCGAGTTGGATGACATTCAAAAAGCCGCGGGGCACATCATCGCCGAGTCCAGTGGAGCCGAAAGCGGATGCGTGACTGCGTGTACGTCGGCCGGCATCACGTTGTCGGTCGCCGCCTGCATGACGGGAAACGACATCGCCCGCGTGTTTCAGCTTCCCGATGCCGAGGGCATGCCGCAGCGCGTGCTGATCCAAAAGGGACACTGCGTGCAATACGGCGCGCCGATCACGCAGTCGATTCGACTGGCCGGCGCGACGCCGGTTGAAGTCGGCGTCGTCAATCGCTGTCAGCCGGAAGAAATCGAGCATGAATTGAAGAAAGGAAACGTTGCCGCCGTGGTCGCCGTCGAGTCGCATCACACGGTGCGTTTCGGTTGGGTGAAGTTGCCGCAACTGATTGAATTGGCCCATGCATACAACGTTCCGGTCATCGTGGACGGTGCCGCGCAGGACTTGCGGATGCGCGAGTTGATCGGTTACGGAGCCGACCTCGTCATCGTCAGCGCTCACAAGTATCTCTGCTCGACCACCGGCGGTGTTGTCGCCGGCCGCAAAGAGTTGGTGGATGCGGTCTACCAGCAGAACAAGGGGATCGGCCGCGGCATGAAGGCGGGCAAAGAGGCGATCTTTGGCGCGATGGCAGCCCTTGAATACCGCATGCAACAGGACATCCCCGCCTGGACCGCCGAGCAAGACCGCAAGGTCGAGCTGATTCTCGGCCGGCTTGCCGATGTTGCCGGTTTATCGCTGGGCGTCGATCCCGATCCCAACGGCTGCCCGTTTTCGCGCGCGCGATTGACACCCGATCCGCAGGTGACCGGCCACACCGCCGAATCACTCGCCGCCGCGTTGATCGAAGGCGACCCAACCATTGTCCCCCGTGCGCATCATGCCGACGAAGGTTACCTCAACCTCGATGCGATTGAGATGACCGACGAGGAAATCGAGATCGCTTGCGAGAAGGTACGGCGAGTTCTGACGTCGTCGTAACGCGCCACATTGTTAATGTCGTGTGTATGGTGGGCGTGCATAGGAGCCTGAAGCGCAAGCGAAGGAGCTTCCATTCTTCGCTTGCGCTTCAGACTTTGAGATTCAGTTAGAATTCGGCACTGGCGACACGCCAGTGGCACCCTCTTCACGTGGCACCCACCCCACTGGCTAGACCAGTTCCAGTTCCGTTTCATCGCGCCATTCGGCCACTTCCGAAAGTCCTTGGACGGCCGCTGCAATCTGCGCGACCAATTCCTCGCCGCGCGATGCCGGTGCGCCGGTGAATTTGGCGAGGTGGATCATCGTCACCAATTCGCGCACCCAGGCAAGTGTTCCCAACAAATCGTCGTGCATCTGTCGGCGGACCGCACGCAGTCGCGCGATGTTTTCACGGCGAGAATCTTCCGTTTGACGTATCCGCTCATCGCAGCCTGTGATTGAATCGTCCGCGCGGCCGACCGATTCACTTTCGACCGATGCGCTGCCGGCAACGAAATCCGGCTGCACCAATAGCGTGTCCAGTTCACGAATGCGATCGGCTTGCGTTCTCCAGGTCGCTCTCAGCTCGCTGAAACGGGCATCTTCGCTGGTCAACACATTCTCCGCCCAGCCGCCCAAACTCTTCATCGCGGCATCCAATTCCGTCTCAACCTGCTCGATGGCGGCATCCATTTCGTCGCGTGATCTCGTCGAAGGCCTGGGAACCACCCCGCCGCGCGTCGCTGACACATCGTCAGATGGAGACCGTTGCAGGAGTACCGGAACATAAATGGGCCAGAACGCGACGGCCGTCAACACGCGAAACAACCGTTCGCTACCGGTCAAAACAGTGTCTTGCAACAACACAGCCGCACCGACGCCAACTCCCAGCAGTAAATAGAAGAAAAATGTCTCCGTAAGTCCCAACATTTCACACCTCGATTCGGACAACGGCTTCAATCACATTCAGCAGCCGGCGGTCGCCATGCTGTGTTTCAATGCCGCCAATTCGGTCTCGACGTCCTCGCGGACCGGATCGATTTCATCGACCGGATCGCAGCATGCGGTGAGTTCAAGCAACGCATCGGCTTCAGCCTCCGACTCTTCGACCTTCATCGCGACGCGGTCGAATTTGCTGAACGCAAAATCGTCGATTGTGATCCCGTTCATGTCCCGGGCGAGACTTCGTCGGGCGTCGGCAGCACGTTTTCGGGCAATTAACGTCGCTTGCTGACGGCGGGCCTCGCTCAGGCGAACGCGGAGCGCATCGATTTGTGTCCGCAATTTACGTGACGCCGCTTCCGCCGCCGAGTGTTGATCGCCCAGCGCAGCTGCCAGCTTCGCGTGTTCCGTTTTACGTGACAGGGCGCGACGTGCGGCATCGTCGTCACCGCGGCGAACCGCGTCTTCTGCGCGAGCGCGACAGCGTTCCATTTGCCTGAGATTCTCATCCAATTGCCGCGCTAACAAACGCTCGTTGGCGATCACCTTCACGGCACCATCCAGCGCGCCGGCAACGGCCGCCTCCATTTCCAACACGGCCTGTTTCAGCATCTTCTCCGGGTCTTCAAAGCGTTCGACCATTTCGTTCAGGTTCGCCGAAATGATATCGCCCACGCGTCTAAAAAGTCCCATCGTATCTCCCCTTTTTGAATTCTCGTTTATTACGGAAACAAACATCGCTTACGGTTTAGCGTACGCCCGACATCGCACGCCGCTTCATCCCACGTTCCCCAGCGTCTGCAGCCAAACCCACAACGAGAAGATCATGACCGGACCAACAGCCGTGTAGACCGCCGACCACGACAGCACCAACCGCCGCAGGAAACATTCGCGACGCTCGCGGCGGTCCGGCGCCATTGTGTGGCAGATCCCCTCGAAGCCCGAGTACAGGGAATACGTTCCCCATAATCCGCCGATGAACGGCAGGATCAGTCCCAGCCACAATGTGGCATGCAGCAGGAAGTCGGGAGCTCCGAAGATCGCCATCCCCATGCAGAGGGCGGCGTAAATGGGCAGAATTCCAACCAACGCAACAGCTGCGGTGGCCTTCGATTTGAGCGAGTGAACGACGACGTCCAACATTGTCATTTTTACGCCGGACAGCAAACCGTAAAAATACAGCGATGGCAGACAGACTCCGGTGGCGGCAATCAGACCGAGAGCATATGCGGCAGTCAACTGCAGCGCCGCGATCAGCAATCCGCCGCTTGTCTGTAAGCTGAACTCTTCAATTGGACTGAATACAATCAGTCGCGTCTGCGGCGCGTTTAATACGTCGGCAATCGCGGTCAATTGCGGCCAGCATCCCGAAGCAAACAGCACCACGGTCATTGCTGCTCCGAAAAAGATGAACGCCGACAGCGAAATCGCAAGGAGTCGGGGAATCAATTCCGGTTGAAGTGAAGGGTCGCGAATGATGCGGTGCAGTCGCGGCCGATTTTTCAGAACCATCTCGACCAACCCGATGTAACTGATACTTTCGACCGACTCGAAGATGTCTTCCTCTGCGTCGCCCGGAACGGCCGATTGCGCGTCTCCCGCGGTCTCATCCGTCTCGGTGGGTGAGTGCGGATCATCGACGGTGGTCGAACGGAATTCTTCGAGAGTATCGACGTAGCGTGCAACGTTCATGTCTTCGTCCTCGATTCCTGAATTTGTGTTTGTGTCTGAATTATTATGCGTATTTGAAAGGCGGACCATTCGAGAACGCCCCACATTGTTATTGCCCGGTTGGGTGCCACTGGCGTGTCGCCAGTGTCTGGCCGCGCTGCACTGGCGACACGCCAGTGGCACCCGTTGAATACGGCAGTGGCATCCGTTAATTGGCGAACTGGAATAGCTCGAAGAAGTAGAACAGCTCACTGCCAACCGCTGCGACGAGAAACATCCACCAGGTGGGTGCCGTTCCGCGTTGTGGTTCCAGCCGCCGCATCACGCGGTTAAACACGTCGATCATCGACACGCCTACGCCGGCGAACACCACCAGATTGAGGAATAACAGGAAGCCCGCGTGCGGAATCGATGCGGTGAAGAACCAATTGATGGGAATCGAGGCGACCATTGCCAATCCCCCCCAACTCACCGTCACCAATGCAGCCAACAATGTGCTGCTGACCGGCAATCGCGAGCCGGACAGGCTGTTGAGAATGTACAGCGCGGGCAGTGGAATGGCCCACGCCAATCCTGCCGCAATCGTCAACGCCACTCCCTTGTAGATCACGTCGGTCGTGTCGCCCAGCATGCCCATCGTCATGCCGTAAGTCGTCGTTCCCAGCACAGCCGTGGCAAACAATGCGCCCCAGACCGGCCAGGTATAAAGAACTTCGCCCTTGTGCCAGCGGACGGCAAACGACTCCGGATCGCGTAATGCCAGCCCGACGTGTGCAATTCCCGATCTCACCTGTGTGCGAAACATCTGTCTCTCCCCGATTCAAAGCGATTGTTCGTCAAGCGAATGTCATTGCCGTGCAAGCACCCAACCGAGAACATCCGTCGCGCATTAACCGAGAAAAATCACAAATCGAGGAAACTCTCAACAATCGCCTCGTTCCGACGCTCTGCGTCGCGGTCGCTCACTCACCTCCGGACTCTCCGGCATCATCCATTCACTATGACGGGAACCGGCACCAACAGATCAATCCTCTGCCGATCGCAGTGAGTTGAACAATCGACCGTTCAAACCTAACCTTGAGCAAAGAACACTCTCCGCCCGCCTGAAGCGATTGCCGGAGTCCCACACGCTATCCTTCCGCTCGTCCGACTCACACCAGTCAGCACCACTCCATGCCCAAATCAATCCGCTACCTGTTGCTGCAGGTTCGCAATCCCGATGACCCGATGCGCGAACATGAAGTGCGCAGCTTCTGTCGCGTGTTGGGAGCAACGCCCAAACAGATTCGCGTTTTCGATTTGCTCTCCGGTCGATTGCCGGCCGCCGAACTTGAACGGGCCGATATGATTCTGTTGGGTGGCAGCGGGCACTATTCGGTGACCGACAACGGCCTGTGGCTGGAACGGTCGCTCGATTCCATGCGCGACGTGCACGCATCTCGCAGGCCGACATTTGCGTCGTGCTGGGGATTTCAGGCAATGGCGTTGGCGATGGGTGGCCGTGTCGCCAAAGACTTCAACCATGCTGAAGTCGGCACGCACTGGCTCAAGTTGACCGCAGCCGGACAGGACGATCCGCTGTTCGGTCCGCTGGGCGATTCGTTTCAGGGACAAATGGGACACGAGGATCATGTGGTCGAGTTGCCGCCGAACGCCACGTTGCTTGCCTCTTCCGGACTGGTGCAGAATCAGGCGTACCGTTTTGACGATCGGCCCATTTATTGTACGCAGTTTCACCCCGAATTGAACTACGACGACCTGATGCTTCGCGTGCAAACGTATCCGGAATACATCACGCGAATCGCCAGCCTGCCTCCGGAACGGTTTCCCGAATTGCTTTCCGAGACACCGGCAACCGAGCAGTTGCTGAAGCGGTTCGTGCAGTTGGTTTTTGCGGACGATAAATAGCCCCATGCACATCGCAATTATTACTGCCGGCGGCGCGGGCATGTTTTGCGGTTCGTGCATGCACGACAACACGTGGGCGAAGTCGCTCCAGACAGCCGGTGCCGAGGTCACGCTGATTCCCACGTACACGCCGGTTCGTGTCGATGAAGAAAACCTGAGTGTGGAACGCGTGTTTCTGGGCGGGATCAATGTTTATATGGATGCCCGCTGGCCACGGTTGTGGGGCAAGCTTCCACGATTTCTCACCCGGTGGCTCGATGCGCCTGGGCTGTTGAACCTCACGCGGTTCGCCAGCAACGACGCGAGAAATCTTGGACCGCTGACGGTTGCCATGCTCAAAGGCGACGCCGGACCGGATCGCCGGGAATTCGCTGAACTTGTCGGTTTTCTCGCGTCGCAGTTGAAGCCCGACGTCATCTGTTTCAGTAACGCACTATTGGCCGGCGCGGTACGAACATTGAGGCAACAGTTCGATGGCCGCATCTATTGCATTTTGCAGGGTGACGACATCTTCCTGAAGGATCTGCCCGAGCCGTACCAAAGTCAGGCGATTGCCGCCATCCGTGCGCGTGCCGACGACTTCGACGGCTTCCTGGTTCACAGCGATTATTACCGCGACTTCATGTCCGGCTACTTAGGGTTACCGGCCGAGAAGTTTCACAAGCTCCCGCTCGGAATCGATTTGACCGGCCATGACGGTCAACCAGTTTCACAGAAACACGAACTCTTCACCGTCGGTTACTTTGCCCGCATTTGTGAAGAGAAGGGACTACACCAATTGGTCGATGCGTTTCGCATTCTGAAACGAAGGCACACCAACGTGCGGTTGCTGGCCGGTGGTTTTCTGGGCAAACGCGATGACGCATACTTCCGCCGGCTCACTCGCGACGCGCGAGATCTCGGCGATGCATATCAATATGTTGGCAGTCCGCAAACGCATGACGAAAAGGTCGCGTTACTGAAACAGTTCGACGTGCTTTCAGTCCCCACCGTTTACCACGAGCCGAAAGGGCTGTACGTACTCGAAGCGCTCGCCAATGGCATCCCGGTCGTTCAGCCACGGCACGGAGCGTTTCCGGAACTTCTTGAATCGACCGGCGGCGGCCTGCTGGTTGAGCCGGGCAACGCGGAAGAACTCGCCGAAGCGCTGGAATCGCTGATGCAGAACACCGAGCGCCGCATCGAACTGGCAACCACCGGCCGCGCCAACGTCCATTCAGCCTACAACGAGCAGTCGATGGCCGATGCAACACTGCAACTCTTCGCCGCATCGCTCGGCGAAACGGGATCGGCCTGAATTAACAATCGCCCACAGCGGCGAGTGTCAATCCGCCGGTGGCTTCCCGCGCCAACGAATCCAGAGCAGCAGCCCCATCGTCAGGCCAAACACCACACCAACCGCCTTCCAAAACGGCGGGCCGAACACGCAGGTCGCGTTGATAATCATGAATGCCAGAAAACCGTGGACAACCTCACCAAGCAGCCCGGGATAACGGTCGCCATTGTCGATGCGGCACCAATGCCAAACGACGTCGGCAAACCAGACGACGGTGAAGAGGTAATTGAAGTAAAGACCGCCACCCCAATTCCAACCGACGACTTCCAGCGTTTGTTCGGCGGTGTGTGCGTATGCACGATCGTGGCTCCAATCGTGAAAAAACGCACACGCACACACGACGTGCACCAAATACAACAGGCAGCCGACCGTCCACAACCAGCGTGCCTGCCACCGACGGCAATCACCTGCCGGGGGCGTTGCATCGACCAGATACCGGCCCAGACAGCAGCCCATCGCCAGACGCACGCTCCAAATTGTGAGTAACTCGCCCATTTCGGTCGCTCTTGCATCGTTTGACTTCGCAATCGAATTTCGTTTGTTACATTAACGTATTCGTTGTTCCGACGGGCCGCAGCTCGTCGGCTTTTTTGAACGGTTCTCCGAAATCCGGAATCTGATACTGCCATGACTGACGTTCACGACTTGACCCGCGCGTTACAGCGCGACAACGGTTCCAAAATTGTTCTCGCCGTGGCCGACGGGTTGGGCGGACTGCCGCAGCAACCGGGCGGCAAGACCGAATTGGAAACGGCAAACACGCCGAATCTCGACGAATTGGCCCGCCGCAGTACGCTGGGGGCAAGCATTCCTGTGTTGCCCGGCATCACGCCGGGCAGCGGTCCGGGACATTTGGGACTGTTCGGATACGATCCGCTCAAATATCAAATCGGTCGCGGTGTGCTGGAAGCGTTGGGCATCGATTTTGAACTGGGGCCGGACGACGTTGCGATTCGCGGCAACTTCTGCACGATCGACGGGGATGGCTTGATCACCGACCGCCGCGCCGGCCGCATTGGTAGCGACATCGGGACGGCCCTTTGCGAAAAACTCGACAAGATCGAAATCCCCGGCCTTGAAGTCTTCGTGCGGCCGGTGAAGGAATACCGCTTGGTAATTGTGTTCCGTGGATCGGGACTGGGCGGACACATTAACGACACCGACCCGCAGAAAACCGGTGTAACCCCTCTCAAGCCGGTGGGCCGCGACGATGCATCACAGAAAACGGCGGAGATTTGCGAAGAGTTTCTGCGGCAGGCGGCCGAGGTTTTGAAAGACGACGCACCCGCCAATTTACTCACCATGCGCGGCATCGCCAAGAAACCGGACATTCCCACTTTCCAGGAAGTGTATGGCGTGCGGGCCGCGGCGATTGCCGTGTACCCCATGTACCGCGGATTGGCCCGGCTGGTGAGTATGGACGTACTGGATGCCGGCACAACGCTCGACGAGCAGATGGATCGGCTGGAAGCGGCCTGGAACGATTACGACTTCTTCTTCGTGCACTACAAATACACCGACTCGACCGGCGAAGACGGCGACTTCGAGGCAAAGGTGGCACGCACCGAAGATTTCGACGCGGCCATTCCGCGAATCACCGCGCTCAATCCCGATGTGCTGATCGTCACAGGCGACCACAGCACGCCGTCAAAAATGCGGGCGCACAGTTGGCATCCGGTGCCAACACTGCTGGCAGCCGAGAATTGCCGCTTCGACCGATCCGAGAGTTTCGGCGAAGCGGAGTGCATGCGCGGCGGATTGGGCCAGTTCGAGGCGAAGCACCTGATGTTGCTCGCGTTAGCCCATGCCGGCCGCCTGGAAAAGTTCGGCGCATAAGGTCACTCGACGCGTCCCAACACCTCCAACTTCAAAGTGTGGTTCTGTGGGTCATTCGTGTAGATTGTGGCCCAAGAGCGCCAATCTCGTGTTTCCGTGGTCTCTGGGAAACTCCAGGACACGTTGATCTTTGACGACTGCCCTGGAGAAACTGTGTCAGACGGCAGTTTGACAAACAGTCTCGGACCTATCGGACCGACTGCAATTCTTAGGGGGCCATCTCCCTCGTTCCTGATCGAGAATTGATGACTCCCTTCTTCCCCGCTCTTGTCTTCCCCGCTCTTGGCACGTCCGCATTTGTGGATCAGTTGTTCCATGACAGCAATCGGTACTGTATCGTCGTTTGCAACAGGCGTTGTGTTTTCATCGAGCGTCGGCATCTCTTTAGCTGTGGGTTGTTCCGAATCGCTAGGCGGACCGTCGCCAACTCGACTACAACTCGCTACACAGAATATCGCGGCTATTGCTAAAGGAATCCAGCGCATGGCAATCGCCCCGTGCCAAAACTAGTTATCCGCTAAACCGCAAGCGATGTGGGAACACGTCCAGATTATTTCTTTGCGTTCAGGTCCAGCAGTTTGACGTTCTTGAACCAGACTTTGGCGCCGTGGTCCTGGAAGCCGAGGTGACCGCTGCGGGGGAAATCCTTGACGGCATTGCGAAACTTGTGTTTGCTGCCATCGAGTCGTTTTCCCGGCACGGTCCACTTGTCGCAGTTGATTGTCGCGACCTGCTCGCCATTGACTGTGACCGAGATGTGCGGTCCTTTGCAGGTGATTTCGACAGCGTTCCATTGGCCGGTCGGCTTGAGGTTGTTCTTCGACGGAGCAACCAGATCGTAGATCGCGCCGAATTCGTGCATGCCTTTTCCCTTGCTGTTGAGCACCTGCACTTCGAAGCCGGTCTGCACGGGATCTTTCGGATTGCCCATACGGAAGAAGATGCCGGAGTTGCAGCTGGCGGGCATTTTGACGTCGCATTTCAGCGTGAAATCGCCGAACGGCTTTTCGTACATCAACACGTATCCGCCCGACTTGTACGGCATCAAAGTGCCATCTTCAATGACGGTGTCGGCCGCAACCTTGCCGTTATTACAAATCCAGCCGGTCGCATCTTTGCCGTTGAATAGCAGTTTCCAACCCGCAGATTTTTCCGCCGCGGTCAACTGGTTATCGACTTTCGTATCGCCGGCGAACAGGGTTGAACCGGCCAACAGCACGGTTGCGGCCAGCGAAAGCATGGAGATTGAACGAGGCATGTTGTGAGTCCTTTGACTGCGGTGTGATTGTCGATTCCGTGGAACGTCTGCGACTTCCACGCGGTTCAGGTTGTCTTGTCGAAATCATAAATGCGGGCTGCGGATCCGCCGAGGATTTTCGCCCGGTCGCCAGCCGAGAGATGCGTGAGCAAACCGGCGACTCGGTCGCGGTACTTTCGATACGAGTCCGGAGTCGCCTGAGCGCCAAAGCCGCCACCGTAAATCATCCTCTCCGCTCCGTAGGCGTCGGTCAATTGTTTGATGACCGGTTCAATCTTTCGATGCGGATAACGATCCTGTGACGGCAGCGACGCGATCTTCATAATTGTGTTCTTAAATCGCGACCAGCGAACAACCACCGCATGTTCCTTCGGCGTCCCCTGAAACGGCCGCCCCAGATGGTCGATGATGACGGTCGTCTTGGAGAATTCCTTGATGTACGGCTCGATCGCCGCCGCATAGCGCGGCTCGAAATGCAACTGCATCGCCAATCCCAGATCGGCGGCCGTCTTCCATAGTTTGCGAATTAGTTCCGGTCGATCGAACGGCGGCAGACGCCCCGGCGCGTAAGCATGCAGCCGGGCGGCGATGATACGGCCCGATTGCCGCTTCACCAACGCCGCCATCTTTTCGAGCGAACCGGGCCGATCGCAAAAGAACAGGCAGGTCCCCTTCAAACGGTTCTTGCCTGTGTTGAGACAGTGTTCCAAATAACGGTGATCGTCCTGATACGGTTCTGGATGTACGACAACGGCGTAATCGACACCGGCACCGTCCATGCAGTTCAATAAATGTCCCGGCGTCGCCGCCGCTTCCGGCCGGTAGGGTGCGCGGGCGTGATATGGAAATCTCTTATTCTTTTCGCCGGCAAAACAGTGCAGGTGCGTATCGATTACTGGGACGGTATCTGCATCTCCTGCGACGGTCATGCCCGGAATTGCGCAGAGACCGGCAGTTGCCAGCCCCGTGGTCTTGAAAAAGTCTCGGCGATTGGGGAGCGACGACACGGCGTGATTCTCCAGTTCTTAACACAATTGCTGAGTTGTGCGTCGAGGATTCGCGCTCCCCGCCGGGTCGCGGCTAGACGGCCTACTTGAGCTTCGCCAGTTTGTCGGCGGCTTCCTTGCGGGCTTTTGTCAGCACTTCTTGCAACGAAACCGGAACGCCTTTGCGGCGTTTGCTTTCATCGGCTGCCTCCATGAAGGCGTAGATTTCGAGCGTTTCCTGCTCGGCAACTGGCACCTTGCCGGTGCGGAAGAACTTGACAATCTCCACCAGCAAAGGCCGATAGCCGCCGTAAGATCCGACGGGGACGATTCCCTTGGTGCCGAATGCCGTGCCGCCGTATCCGCCCTTCCCTTTGCGAATGCCACGGAACGTGCCGATGCGGCCGCCGTCCCAGGTGCCGACGACAACATCGAGATCGGGCGTACTGGACCGTGTCACAGTTTTGCAGCCGGCTCCCATCACGGTGAATAGCGTTTCGACGCCGTGAATGCCGTACCAGAACAAATCCGGATGCGTTGCTTCGAGCGAACAGGGACTGTAGGCGTCGCAGCCGAGAATGTCGCCCGCTGAGCCGTTTCGCAGCGCCTGCGCGCCTTCGCTGAATCGCAGCGACGATGAAGAAAACAACGGCACGTTGTACTTCTTGCCTGCTTCGAAGATTGCCACCGCATCGGTCAGCGAACCGGCAATCGGCTTGTCGATGAACACCGGCTTACCCGCTTTGAGTACAGGAATCAACTGCTCGAAGTGCGGTCGTCCGTCGTTGGTTTCCAACAACACGACGTCAACTTTTTCCAACATCGCTTCGATGGAATCGACGATTTCGACGCCCATTTCCCTAATCTGTTCGGTGTACTTCGGCACGCGACTGGTGCTGGAAACGATGTCGGGGCTTCCCTTGGGATAGGCTGCCACGACACGGCAATTCGCGATGTCTGCGTCTGCATTTTCGGCGTTCAATAGTTTGGTGAATGCGAGGACGTGCGATGTGTCGAGACCGATGATTCCCGCGCGAATCACCTTCGTCGCCGGCTCAGCTTTTGGCTCCGGCGCTTCCACCGCCGTAACATTCGCAATTGCGACCGGTTCGGCTGCTGGCTTCGCCAACACTTTGGAAACGTCCCAGACCAGCACGGCTTTGTCGTATCCGCCGCTCACCAGCGTTTTGCCATCGGGTGACAACGCCACACAGGCAACCTGTCCTTTGTGTCCGGAAAGCGTTGCCCGCTCGTCTCCGCCAGCCCGTTCCCACACTTTGACGTCGTATTTGCCCTTGGCGCGGCCGCCGGCTGCGCTGATGACAATCTCGCCCTCGCCGGTAAACAGCACGTCGTTGGTCGGCCGTGAATGACCGTCGTAGTAGCCGAGCGCCTTGCCGGTCGCGACTTCGTACAGGTTCACCTTTTCATCTTCGCCGGTGGATGCGAGGTATTTGCCGTCGCGGGAGAAGGCAACACTGGTCGCCGCCTTTTCGTGTTCGACGAGGTTGAGTTTTTCTTCTCCGGTCGCAGCGTCCCAGATTTTCACTTCGCCCGGTTTGGTGACGCGGGTTTCGTCGCCAGCGACGCTGGCGAGCAGTTTGCCGTCGGGCGAAAAGGCGACGTCCATTACCGGGTACGCGTGTCCGCGAATTGCGAATTCTTCCTTACCCGATTCCGTATTCCAAATGCGAATCGACTCATCTTCGCTCGACGTCGCCAGCCGTTTGCCATCGGGCGAAAAGGCAACGCCGGTGACGTAGCCGCGATGTCCTTTCAATTGGCGAACGGCGGAAAAGCCATCGGTCTCCCACAAAGTCACTCCCTGGTACCCGCCCGCTGCCAGCAGTTTGCCGTCGGGTGAAAAGGAGACGGCTTTGGCGAACCCTTTGACTTTCAATGTCTTCTCAAGCTTCCGCGTCTTCGCATCGAAGACTTTGACTGCCTCGTACGTGCCGGCCGCCAGTGTGGAACCGTTCGGGGAAAACTCGATACTGGTCACCCAGTCGGAGAATCCGCCCAGGGTCGCGATCGGTTTCACGGCGGGCTTGGCTTTCGCCTTGGGCTGCGGACGTTTTTCGTCCTGCGCCGTTCCCGATTGGTGAGCCGAGACAACGGCTAGCAGGCAAGCGATGGCAAGTGCGCCACCCTGAGAAAGTCTTCGGGACGTCATCAGTCCACTCCTTGGTTATGCGGTCGATTGCGTTCTATGAAAATACGATGAGTCATGTCTGCATGGGGAGAATACAGCCGACGGCTGATCGAAACGTCAGCGCCGCCCCACCTTGCCTATCATGTTAGATATCGATTATCCCAAAAGAACCGTCGGTTGCAACAATGTGCTGTTGCTTCGTTCAACGCGGAGCCGTTAAATTGGAAGAAACCGACAGCAAGAACCGAACGGCGCAGACCGATTCGATACAAGGAGTCGAAAATGCACAAATCCCTGTTGACCGCAGGAATGGCTTTGATTTGTTTCACGGGCCTTTGCCTGATGACGTCGCACGAGACGCTCCCGCGGGCGCAAGCGCAGTCGAAGGGCAAGACCCCTAAAACGACGAAGAAGCCGGGCAATGTCAAGACGCTCGACGTCCGCGCTCTGAAACTGCAAGCCGACTTTTCCAGAGACTCAACCGCCCTGGCACGCGACTATGAAAAGGCGGGCGACCTGGAAAAGGCACGCCAGGTTTACGGCGTGTTGTCACGGCTGAATCCGCAGGCGAAGGACATTCGCGAACGAATCAAGCAAATTGACGAAGCGATTCTGTCGGCGAACGCCTTTGATGTCGTCGTCGATACCAGCACCGGCTGGGGAGTCCCGTTGGCACGGGTGAGCAGGGGGAAACCTGTGCGAATTCAAGCCAATGGTTCTTACACGTTTCAGGCCAGCCTGCAGGTGGGACCGACCGGTTTTTCGGTGGCCGACCCCACAAAAACCGATCTGGCGGGCGACGTGCGTTGCGGCGCGCTGATGGGGTTGGTTGTTGCCAACGGGAAACCGGGGAAACCGTTTGCCGTTGGCGGCGGTCGCAACTTCACTCCACGAAACGACGGCCTGCTCTATTTACGAGTCAACGCGCCGGCGGGCAGCAAATGTACCGGGCGGATTTCCGTGCGTCTGGGCGGCAACGTCGCACAGAATTGAGAATGCCGTCGGTACGTCTTGTGTGCCACTGGCGTGTCGCCAGTGCAGGGCGGGGAACACTGGCGACACGCCAGTGGCACCCTTTGACTGAAGATCGGGGTACCGCGAACCTCAGTTGAGTTCGACCGCTTCTTCCCAGTGCGCATAGAGCGATTCGAGTTGCGACTTCGCGTTGTCGTATTCCGCTGTAATTTCCGCCATCCGTCGGCCGTCGCGGTGGACTTCCGGATCGGCGAGGTTTGTCTCCAATTCCTCGATCCGCTCCTCGCTCTCAGCAATCTCCTGCTCCAGGTCTTCGACTTTTCGGTAGGGAAACTTCCGCGTTTTTTGCCGACCGCTCTTCTCTCCCCCTTCTGCCGATCGTTTCGCTGACCGAGATTCGGTAACTGTCGGTTCAGCCAGTTTCATCTCGCGCTCGCGGTTCTGCATAAATGCCACGAATGCCGAGTAATTCCCCTCGAAATGTCGCCATTGTTCCGGATCCAGCACGATGACCACACGCGCCACGCGGTCGAGAAAATAGCGGTCGTGACTGACAAACAGCAGCGTTCCCTCGAACCGTGCCAACGCCTCTTCCAACGAATTGCGCGCCCATAGATCAAGATGATTCGTCGGTTCGTCGAGAACAAGCAGGTTGACGTTTTGGGCGGCCACCTTTGCCAACGCGACTTTGCACTTCTCGCCGCCACTCATATGGCCGACCGTCTGCAAGGCGAGATCGCCGCGAACTCCAAACCGCGCTAACAGTTTTCGCAACTGGGCGGGCTTCATATCGGGTGCGTCTGGCGGTCGAATCGCTTCGATGGCGTCAACGTTCTGATCGACCGATTCCAGTTGCTGATCGAAGTAACCGACTTTCACGCCGGTTCCTTGACGGACGGTGCCGCTGTCGGGCGAAATCTCCCCCAGCAAAGTACGCAGCAACGTCGTTTTGCCGCTGCCGTTTGGCCCCAGAATACCAACACGATCTTCGCGATTGACGCGCAATGTGAAATCTGAAAACAGCGGCGTGTCGAATCCCTTGCCAACTTCCACCGCGTCGATCACCCAATCGCCGGTGCGCGTCGCCTCTCCGAAATCCATCGAAACTTCGCCGAAACTCTGCTGCAATTCGATCCGGTCATTCTGCATCCGTTCGAGTTTCTTCTCGCGGTCGGCCGCCTGCGCATGTTTTTGTCCGGATTTGTTCCGTCGAATGAAATCCTCTGTGCGTGCGATTTCTTCGTTCTGTTTTTCGTGGCCGCGCTGGAGCACCTTGTTTCGTTCTTCGCGCAGCTTCCAATAGGCGGTGAAATTCCCGGGGTAATCGCTCAGCTGGCCGCCGTGCAGTTCCAGCGTGCGCTGGGTTACCCGGTCGAGAAAATACCGGTCGTGGCTGACAATGATCATCGCCTGATCGCAGCGAGACAAGAACGACTCCAGCCACTCGGTGGCCGCGATGTCGAGATGGTTTGTCGGTTCATCCAGCAGCATCAGCGACGGATTCTGTAGCAGCATTCGCGCGAGCAACGCCCGGCTCTGCTCTCCGCCGCTGAACCGCTGCAGCGGGCGGTCGTATTGATCCGGCGTGAATCCCAACCCCGTCAGCACTTCATCGACGCGATGATCGATGTTGTAACCGCCGAGGCGACGCAACTCCTCCTGCAGATGATCGTACTGCTGGTTTAACCGTTCCAATCGTGCGGGGTCGCCTTCGTCAGCGATGAGGGCGGCGACGTCGGCGGCATTCGCCTGCAACTCGTACAAAGGCGACAAGCCGGCTTTGGCTTCGTCGATTAACGTGCGGTCGGCTGCAAACTCGGCCCGCTGTTCCAGCAAGGCGATTTCAGCCGAAGTGTGCCGATTGAGGTCTCCCACGTCGGCGTGATCCAACCCGACAATGATCCGCATCAGCGTTGTCTTACCGGTGCCATTGGGACCGACCAGACTAATTCGCTCGCCGCTTCGCACATCGAACGTAACATCGTGAAAAATCGGTTCGGTGTCGAATTGCCGCGACAGCCGTTGGGCGGAAAGCAAGATCATCTTCGACGTCGGCTCCGCAAAACGGTCACAGCAAGATCGAACGGCGAAAGAAACGACTCGCCGGTGGTCCATCTTAGTTGATCTGTCTAGAATGGATCAACGGACGCTTGTGGCGGCCGAGATGAGGCAATCGGCCAAGCTTGCCAAGCCGAGTTGACGCGGATAGTCTGGGGCGATTCCCCGCACTTTCGCTGCTTTCTCGTACCGACGCGCCGCGTCCCGAAGAAGAATCATCGGAAAACAGAGCATTGAGCGAGCAGTTGCGACGCAGAGCGTCGAAGAAGTGCGTTCCCACGCGGAGCGTTGGGACAAGACACTCCCGCGAATTATAATACGACACCTGAATTAAGAGGATGTGCAGTTCGATGACGACCACGTCAGACGTCAAAACGCAAATTCACGTGGGGCACAGCCCCGATCCCGACGACGCCTTCATGTTCCACGCGTTGGCGAACGACAAAATTGACACGGGCAATTATGTCTTCACGCATACGCTGCAGGACATTGAAACGCTGAACCGTCGCGCCCTGAAGGCCGAACTCGAACTGACAGCCGTCAGCCTGCACGGTTACGCCTACATGACCGACAATTACGCGTTGTGCGCCTGCGGGGCAAGCATCGGCGACAATTACGGTCCGATGGTTGTCGCTCGCGAAGCACTTGGCATCGACGGGCTGCGCGGCAAAACAATTGCCATTCCCGGCGAAATGACCACCGCGTTCCTTACGCTGAAACTACTACTCGGCGACGACTTCAAACACGAAATGCATTCGTTCGACGAGATTCTCAACCTGGTGGAAGCGGGCAAGGTGGATGCCGGCCTGATCATTCACGAGGGGCAATTGACATATGCCGACCAGGGGCTGAAATTGATTGTCGATCTGGGTTGCTGGTGGCACGACGAAACGGGACTGCCACTGCCATTGGGTGCCAACGCCATCCGCAAGGACCTCGGCGCGACCGCGATGGACGAAGTGACGGTGCTGTTGAAGCAGAGCATTCGCTACGGACTCGAACATCGTGAGGAAGCGCTGGAATACGCTTTGCAATACGGTCGCAATCTGGATCACTCGAAAGCCGACCAATTCGTCGGCATGTACGTGAACGACTGGACGCTCGATTTCGGCGAACGCGGTCGCGAAGCGGTCGCCACGTTGCTCGATCGCGGCTTCAAAGCGGGCATCATTCCCAACCCGGTGAAGTTGGAGTTTATTGGGTAAGTTTTTTTCCGAGCTGATCTCTACCGCCTCACCGTCTCAACCTGAATGGAAACTTCTTAATGAGTTCTGCTGAGTACCTGTCGAAATTATTCGGGCTGGATGGCAAGACGGCGGTTGTGATTGGTGGCACCGGCGTGCTGGGTGGGGCGTTTAGTGACGCGCTGGCCGGCGCGGGGGCGCACGTGGTCGTTGTCGGCCGAAATGCCGAACGTGGTGAAGAGTGTGCGTCTCGAATTGCCGCAGCCGGTGGCAGTGCGGAGTTTGTCGCCGCCGATTCGACCTCGCGCGACGACCTGGAAGCGATTGCCTCGAAATTGACAGCCGATGGCCGCAATTGCGATGTCCTCGTGAACGGTGCGGGCATTAATTCGGCAACGCCGTTCCTGGAGATCGAGGATGAAGAGTGGGAGCGGATTCTGAACACGAATCTCCGCAGTGTCCGTCTCGCCTGCCAGGTGTTCGGGAAGCAGATGCTCGATGCGGGAACCGGCGGTTCGATCATCAACATCGCCTCGCTCAGCGGCGTGACCGCGTTGTCTCGCGTCTACACCTATGCGGCGACCAAGGCTGCCGTCATCAATCTCACACAGAATCTGGCCCGCGAATGGGCACCGCAGAACATCCGCGTGAACGCGCTTTCGCCCGGCTTTTTCCCAGCCGAACAGAATCGCAAGGTTCTCACACCCGACCGGATCGAGAGCATCATGCGGCACACGCCCGCCGACCGATTTGGCTCGCCGGAAGAGTTGGCGGGGGCAATTCTGCTGATGGCCTCGCCGACGGCCGGCAGCTTTCTGACGGGTGAGAACATCGTCGTCGATGGTGGGTTCATGGCGATGACGATTTGACGCGGAAGACGGCGTCGTCCGATCGAACAACGAACAAAATGAAAACACTCAGCCTCGCGCCCAAACACCGCTATTTGACGCGGTTCGACCCCAAACGAGTTCCGCACTCGTTTACCGACGTGCTGATTATTGGCGGTGGCATTGCCGGTCTCCGCGCTGCGATGGCGGTCGATCCATCGCTGCAGACGGTTGTTCTCAGTAAGGACGTGCTGTCGCAATCCAACAGCGCGTATGCCCAAGGAGGAATTGCCGGCGTTCTCGATCCGCTCGACGATTTCACGAACCACATTGCCGACACTGTCGCGGCCGGCAAGGGGCTGTGCGATGCCTCCTTCGTCGAAATGGTCGTCCGCGAAGCACCTGCGCTGATCAAGGAGTTGATCGGTTACGGCACGCAGTTCGACAAGGAGCAAGGCGAAATCGCCCTCACACAGGAAGGCGGACACAGCCATCGGCGGGTTGCCCACGCCTTGGGCGATGCCACCGGCAAAGAAATTATGCGGGCCATGATGCAGCGCGTTCGCGAGCGCGAGACTGCTGGAGCAGCTCAAATCTGGGAAGAGACGTTCGTCCTCGATCTGCTCACCCACGAAGGCGTTTGCCGCGGTGCATTGGTCTGGAACCCGCGTCACGGCAAGACGTTTGTCTGGTCGAAGCAGACGATTCTCGCAACCGGCGGCGCAGGGCGACTGTATCGAGAGACGACGAATCCGGACATCGCGACGGCCGATGGTCATGCCTTCTCGTTTCGGGCAGGGGCCGAACTGCGAGACATGGAGTTCGTGCAGTTTCACCCCACCGTCTTGTACATCGCCGGAAGCTCACGTCACCTCATTTCCGAGGCGGTGCGCGGCGAAGGAGCGTACCTGCGCGACAGCACGGGCTATCGCTTTATGAGCGACTACGATGACGCAATGGAGTTGGCTCCGCGCGACGTTGTCAGCCGAGCGATTACAAGCCAGATGAATAAATCGCGGCATCCGTGCGTCTATCTCGACCTGACCCATCTCGACGAAGAGTTGATCGGCGATCGGTTTCCGCATATTGCCAAAGTCTGTGCAGAGTTCGGCCTCGACATTGCCCGCGATCTGATTCCCGTCCGGCCCGGCGCGCATTATATGGTGGGCGGACTGTCGGTTGATTCCCACGGACAGACCACGCTTCCCGGTTTGTGGGCAGCCGGCGAGGCAACGTCTTCGGGATTACACGGCGCAAATCGCCTGGGGTCGAACAGTTTGCTGGAAGGATTGTTCCTGGGGTCACGGGCTGGAACATGTGCCTCGCAATTGGCGAGCGACGAGGCAGACAGTTTTTCGGCGATCCCGCTCATTTCCGACTGGTCCAGCGGCGCACACGATGATGACGAACTCGATCTGCTCGACATTTTCAATTCGTTGACGAGCCTGATGTGGCGAAACGTCGGAATTGCCCGCGATGCAGAAGGACTGGAGAAAGCCGATCAGCAAGTCGGCTTCTGGGACCGCTACGTTTCCGAGCGGGAATTCTCCGAGCCACACGGCTGGGAACTGCAAAACATGTTGCTGACCGCCCGGTTGATTATCGCTGCGGCATCAGCGAGAACAGAGAGTCGCGGCGTGCACTTTCGCAATGATTTCCCCAACACCAATTCTGCGATGCAGCAGCACATTGCGATTGTCGCCGATCACGGTTAACCGGCGAGCGGTGGGCGTAAGCCCACTGATGGTATTGGTTGCCTGATCGGACGCCATGCTTGGAAGTACCAGCCGGCTTAAAGCCGGCGGCTCGCCTACGATGTGTTGTTCGTCTGCTTTTGCTTCACGGCATCTCACGCAGCGCGAGAAATCGGTGCTGGCTCGTCGTTCGATTGCGAGACCGCAACAACGTGCGGTTTCCGCGCCATGAACTGCACGCGGTGTCCTTGATTCGCAAGGCGTGCCAGATTCGACACTCCCTGTTCGAAGACCCGCACCAGTGACGAATACCACCTCTTCTTCTGCGTCTTGGAAATCCAACGAAACCCGGTGGTATCGATTTCCTCGAGTTCCAGATTACTGTTCGCGCAGTAACGCTCCAGCAATTTCGGGCTGAAGACGTAACGATGTTCCTTTGCCGAATGCAGGTATTCCCATTCGCCGCCGGAAAACTGAAACGCCCAGCTATCGAAATTCAACGTCGAGGCAATCAGCACGCCGCCGGGCCGCAATAGCTTGTCAACATCGGCCAGAAATTCGCCTGGAGAAACGACATGTTCAAGCAAATTAGCCGCCCAAATGACGTCGAAACTTTCTGGCTTTAATTCTGGAACGACAGCTTCCAGCGTGCCGGTCCGCACATCCAGCCCCCATTTGTTACGGGCATAGCTGGCGGCGGCCTCTGATATTTCTACACCAACGGCATCCCATCCAGCGCGCTGAACAACATTGAGGAAGTCGCCCAACGAGCAGCCGATTTCGAGAAATGCACCGCTCTGGCGATGCGACTCAAACGAAGCCAATCGTTCGGCCGTCTTGCGATGCCATCGTCGCGACCACTGCGGGCTGTCGTCGGCCCCAGCAGTAACGCGAGTTGCGTACCGCGTCCGCGCTCCCGGTGCATAATAGGAATGATCGTAGAAAGCAGAGAGGCTATTTTCGTCAGCAATGCTGTACACCAACCCGCAACCGCCGCAGGTGAAATAGGAGCCGTCGGCAACAGACGTAAGGAATTCCCGCTCGTGCGATCCGCAAAGATCGCAACACACGGCATCCCCTCCCGTGACTTCCAAGGGGAATGCAGAGACATCCGATTGCTGATTCATATGGTGGTGCCCTGCGGCTACTCTTCGATGGCGTCTTGACCGTGCCAGATCAAATTGATGCGGTGCAATGGAAGCATCAAAAGCCCGCTGTCGGTGGCCTGACGTCGCGACTTGTAGCTAAAATCAAATTTGGGGGCAAGCGGAGATCGAACCGTTCAAACCTCAGTGTCTGGCCTCCGAATTCAGTTCACCCAGCAAGGATAACATGAAAATCCTTCCAGTATTAGACTTGTTGGGCGGCGTGGTGGTTCGTGGTGTGGCCGGCCAACGCGATACGTACCGTCCGGTTGAAAGCTGCCTGGCGACAACGGCCGATGCGATGGACGTTGCGCGTGCGTTTCGCCGCAACTTGGGGCTGTCGGAACTGTATGTCGCCGATCTCGATGCCATCCTGCACCAACGCCCGAATCAATCGATCTATCGGTCCTTGATACGCGATGGCTTCAAAATCATGGTCGATGCGGGACTAACCAACCTGCGGCAGGCCGAGGAGATTCTATCGACCGGAGCGAGCAGCGTGATTGCGGGGCTGGAGACAATTCCGGGGCCGAAACTACTGGCGTCACTCTGCGAGACATTCGATCACCAACAGGTGACGTTCAGCCTCGATCTGCAAGAGGGCATGCCGCTGGGCGATACTTCACTATGGGAAACGGCTGACCCATTCGAGATCGGCATGCGGGCAGTCGATGTCGGTGTGCGGAAAATGATCGTCCTTGATCTGGCACAGGTGGGCGTCGGGGAAGGAGTGCCCACCCAGCCGCTCTGCCGACGTCTACAGGAAGGATGTCCGCAGTTGCAACTCATCACCGGTGGGGGGGTCCGCGATTTGACGGACCTTGAGAATTTACAGAGTTCCGGAATCGATGCCGTCCTCGTAGCCTCGGCACTGCACAACGGTCGCATCGGCCGAGCGGAAATCGACGCAATCCAAGCAACCGATGGGTCTTAACTCGCTGCTGGCTCAATATCAGTCGATACAGGAAACTCGCAAAGCGACACGCTGTCGCCGGTCTCGGCCAATACCTCAGCCAATGTGGTTGCGGCAAACGCCTCTTCAACCGACGCCAATGCATTGTCGAGCCGACGATGTAGTGGGCATAGTTTCACTCCATGCGCGGCCAGCCCGAGCGGGCATTCGCGAATGCGACCGATCGGATCGACGGCGTTGACAACTTGCAGAATGGTCAAATCCTCCGGATCGTGGGCCAATGCAATCCCACCGCCGATCCCCCGATACGACTTGACGATGCCGCCTTGACGCAAGCACTGCAAAACCTTGGACAAATACGCTTTGGGAACCCGAGTCACCCCGGCAATTTCTTCGGTCGTCTGTGGGGATTCCCGGTTCATCGACAGGCAGGCGACCGCCCGTAAAGCGTATTCGACCGTTTGAGAAAACATAAAAACCACCTCTAAAAACCAAAACTGGACATTGACATCCAGAAGTGACGAAGTATAGTACCAGAAACCGGATGACATACTCCAATTTTGACGGCATGTCGAACTGCCGTCTAGCCCGATCTCGGAATATTTGCACCTGCAGTTCACAAAGATTCACATCAAAAGGAACATTAAAAATGGAACACATTGACGAAGGCCGTCTCGAAACCGACCCGGAATATCGCTTTGGCTATCTCGCCGGTTTCATGGGATTCGGCGAAGAGGACATTGCGGCGGTCCACGGTGCGGCCGAGCATTTGGGACCAGTCGTGCCGCAACTGGTCGATGCCGTCTACGACAAGCTGTTTTCCTACGATGCCACCAAACGGCATTTTGTCCCCCGCCAGTCGGGCTACGAAGGTCCCTTGCCCGACAGCGTTGACGCGCTCGAGCAGGATCACGAGTTGATTGAGTTTCGCAAGCAGCATTTGGGGCGGTACTTGGTCACGCTGGTTACGAAGCCCTATAACGGAAAAATGGTTGCGTATCTCGACATGGTCGGCAAGATGCACACACCCAAGGCCGGCAGCAAAGCACTCGACGTTCCCCTGGTTCAGATGAACGCACTGATGGGATTTGTTGCCGACGCACTGCTGGCGACAATTGCCAGTTTGGGGTTGGATCACGATGTGGAAGTCCGCACGCAAAGGGCATTCAGCAAACTACTATGGATTCAAAACGACCTGATCAACCGGCATTACGCTGCCAACCCTGAAGTTGCATCGGCCTGGGAGAGATGCCGCGGCGCATCCGAGGGGGTGCGTCGCGTCAAACGAACGGGCCGCAACTTGTTACTGAGAGTGAGCAGATTTCAACAGGTCATCAAAGGCAAGGCGGTGAGATTGGCCGCAAGAATCCCAAAAACACACGAGAATAGCAGCCCCATCCCTGCCAAGAACATGAGTTGACCATCGTGGAAATGGGTATGAATTGGCACTGTTTCTCTTTGTGGTTTTTTGCGTTTCTTGTGGCCATTTCCGCGAAAACTGATCACTTTGAATTCTTAGGCGTCACTCGCGATTCACCGGCCGTTCGACGTTCGGTCTTCTCCGATCACCGGGACGAAAACCGCGCGGCGGTCCTTGTGGCGGAAACGGCCGCTGCCCATTGGGGCCACCTCGTTCGGCGTCGCGTCCACCGCGGCGAGGAAACGAGTTGCCGCGCGGACCTTCACCGCCGCGAAACGCTGCCAGTTGGAAGAACAGCGGACGCAATGCCGGATAGGGCTGCAGCCTCTCATACATTCGCAGCCTGCGAAAACGGCGGTGAATAAACTGTTCTTTATCATCCTGCGACGATAGCTCGTTGTAGTAGCGGCGTTCATCGGATGTCATTCGCTGAGAAACCCGGTTCATTTCCATTTTCGTCGGCGCGATACCTTCCAGGTTTTTCGCCAGATCGCATCCCAGAATCTCGACAATATTGCCGGCAACAATCCGGAGTTCGACGTCTTTGAACCGGCGAACGTCGGCAATCCCGTTGCGAAACTCGCCGGCTGGCAGCGCGGCAATCATTTTGGCCATCAGCCGGTCATCGAACATGGATGACCAGTTTCGAGAACGAATTTGATCACGTTTGCTTTCAGCCAGTGAATTCAATACGAACATCGACCGCTGCCATTCCGTCTTGCCTTTCAGTTCACCGGGCGGGACCGAAAGCTCTTTGGCAATCACACCGATCATCGCTGCCAGATCCTCACGACCGAGTCGCGGAGCGCCTTCCGATAGGGGTTCGGGGGTTGCCTGTTGATCTTTCAATTGCCGCACGCGTTCGATGCGTCCATCAAGATCACTAATCGCCCGCAGTTCCTCCCGCTGAAATGGAGAGAGAGTCTTCAACCAGTTGCGATAACGGTCGAGTGTTACGCGGAGCGCTTCGGCATTTTTTGCGACCTGCAATTGTTGATGCAATTCGCGGTAGCGCTGTTGTGTTTCAGGCGACATCTCCAGGAACGCGCGGTAATTTCTATCGAGCTGCGCCCGTTGCGCCGGTGTCATCTGCTCGATTTCCCGCCGATGCAGCGACAGGCGCGAACCGCCATCGTCACTCTTCCCCGCCCCAAGCAACAGGGCGACAAGAACCGGAACGAACAGGCAGCCGCCAAGCAGCAGCCCGCAGCGATTAAGGTTTTTGCGTTTGTTGGTTGTCATTCAAGACACCATCCGTTTCGAGTTTTTGCAGATACTCGATGCTGCCGATCTCTGTGTAAATGTCCAAATCCTTCACAACCGAAAACTCTTCGACCAAACGGGTCGAGTCGTCGCGACTGAAACGTCCGCCAATCAGCACCCCCAGTAGCACTGAAAGTGCCAAACCCACAACCCAGCCGGCGATGAGAATTTTGCTATCGACTCGCCGACGCTGCGTCTCGTCGTTGTCTGCTGCGGAATGACCCGACACCTGAATCATTGAGAGTGTGCGTGCCGTGAATTCTTCGGAGACCTCCGGTCGCGGCAACTCATCGAGCATTTCATACGTACGGGCCAGTGATTCCACTTCACCACGGACGTCAGAATTCTCAGCCAGTGTCTGCTCAATCGCCTGCGTTGCGGCCTCATCCAACTCGCCGTCGAGATAGGCAACGAGGTTTTCACGCGTCTCAGGATTTCGGGGGGACTCTGTGGGCATTGTCTTTTTCGACGAAAGTTTCAGGCAACCGACATGTCCGTTTATCGGACGTAGGATTCCAATCGCTCTTTGAGATTCTCCCGCGCCCGGGACAATAACGACTTGACGGCCGTCGGCGTCATGTCCATCGACACGGCGATGTCGGCGTAACTCATTCCTTCAAACCGATTCAGTAACAACGCCATTCGCTGCCGTTCGTTCAGTGTGTCGAGCGCTTCGCGAACGACGGTACGAATTTCGCGTTTGTCCAATTGCCGAGTCGGCATCAACGCCGACTTGTCGGCAACGAGTTTTTCTTCGGGTCTCGGTCCCAGCGGGCCAGAATCGCGAACACTGAGCGGGACTTCCTTACGTCGTCCCTTACTTCGTCGCGAATTGCTGGCCAGATTGTTGGCGATGCGAAACAGCCAGGTCGAAAACTTGGCCGTGGGAACGTATCGCGACTTCACGCGATAAATCCGCAGAAAAACCTCTTGCGCCAGATCTTCGGCCTGTGCTTGTTCATTTAACACGTGGTGAAACACGGAAACCAGCCGGTCCTGGTACGCCGAGACCAACTGCGTAAACGCATCGTCGTCGCCCTGCTTCACACGCATCATCAACTGCACATCGGGATCGCGAAGATGCGGAAACTGCTTGGTATCGCTTGCGATCACGTTGCGTCCGGACGATTGCGGATTGGGGCCTGTCTGCATTAAACCCGAGTCGCCGCCCAAGGTTTCTCTCCAATTCGCCCGACGAATTACAAATCCGTTGATATCGACAGCACGCCTTGTTCCCGTGGGTGCCGCCACGCCATTATAATGGTTCAATCTGTCAGCGACATGGCGTTGGAACTACAAGTTGTCGGCTGACCGCCTAAATCTTACGTCATTGAGTCGTTGTGGAGTACCAGACGGTAATGTCTTTGAGCACGCTTCCTTTAAGTTATTGCACGAACGTCCATCCGGGGCAATCGATTGCGGAAATCGATAACGGTCTCGATCAATACACGGTCGCTGTGCAAAAAAAGTTGGATCGGCCACTTGCAGCGGGATTGTGGCTGGCCCGCCCGGTCACAACGGAATTGTTACAAAACGAACGCTCACTGGCGGAATTCACCGAGCGGCTGCAGCAGCGCAAGCTGACCTGCTACACGCTCAACGCCTTTCCCTACGGCGATTTCCACAGCGAACGCGTGAAAGAAAACGTCTACATCCCCGATTGGTCGAAACCGGAGCGGCTGGAATACACCCACGATTGTGCGCGAATTTTGTCAGCCTTGATGCCCGAAGGAACCGAGGGCAGCATTTCGACCGTGCCGCTTGGATTCAAAGAATTCACACACCCCGACGATTTTTTTGATCGATCCGTTGAGCAATTAATTGAACTCGCCCGACGACTCGACAGTCTTTACGACGAAACCGGCAAGTTGATCCGTCTGGCGATTGAGCCAGAGCCATTCTGTTTGCTGGAAACGACCGACGAAGCGATCGCGTTCTTCGAAAGGTTGTGGCAACAAGCCGACGGCTGTGGAGCGGGCGACGTCGTTCGTCGCACCCTTGGTCTCTGCTACGATGTATGCCATCAAGCGGTGGAATTCGAGGATGTCGGCGAATCGATTCAGCGGCTGAACAACGCCGGAGTGCGGATCAACAAGGTTCACATTACCTGTGCCGTCGAACTCGACAATCCGGCTGAAAACGAAGAGGGACGCCGTGCGCTAGCGCAATATGTGGAGCCACGTTATCTGCATCAGACGATGGCGAGAAGGTCTGACGGGCGTGTGCTACGGTATGTCGATCTGAGTTCGGAGCTGGCGTTGGAACCCGACGAAGAGTTTCTAAACGCCGACGTTTGGCGCATTCATTTCCACGTCCCCGTCGATGCGGAATCGCTGGGACCGCTGGGAACAACACGTGCCGAATTGCGAGAGGGGCTGACGGCGGTTGCCGCCCTGCAGTACGCGCCGCACCTGGAAGTCGAAACTTACACGTGGCAGGTTCTTCCCGGCGAACAGGGCAGCGATCTCGTCGATGGCCTGACCCGCGAACTCGTCGCGACCCACGAATTGCTGTCACAGGTTTGAGATTGCCAACCCATCAATGCAAATAGCCGACGAGCAAGCTCGCCGGCTATTTGCGATTGTGCAACTTTGTTGAGCCGAACGGCTCAACCGTCAACCGTCAACCGTCACAGCGTTACTCGTTCCGCGGTCGTTCCGGACGCCGGTTACCGTCCCCATTTGGCCGTCGGCCACCCTCTTGTCCGGGACGCCGACCGCCATCTGCGCCGGGTCGTCGGCCTTCCGGGCGACCACCCTGACTTCTCTTGATCCGCTCAACCAACTTCTTCAGTTCATCCTTGTCTAGCGCGCCGTCTTTGTTCGCGTCTGCGTACTGCAACACGCGTTGCAGTCTCTCGGGCAGTTCGTCTTTGGTCAGCTTGCCGTCTTTGTTCTTGTCGTTCTGCAGAAGCCTCTCGACCGAAATACCACCGCCAGGTCCGCCCTGTCCCGGTTGTCCTGGTCGACCACGCCCCGCATCACCCGGACGTCCATTTTCGCCGGGCCGACCACGTCCCGCTTCACCGGGGCGTCCACCACGACCAAAATCGGGGCGTATTTCGTCCTGCGTCAGCTTGCCGTCCTTGTTCTTATCGAGACTCTTGAGCGCGGCGGCGGCATTCTCGATTTCTTTCGCGGAAATCTGACCGTCTTTGTCGGCGTCGAGGGCAACCATCAGCGGTGGTGGGTTGGGGCGGAAGCCATCTCGCGGGGGACCATCCGGTCTGTCGCCTCTGCCGGTTCTAGCAGGACGACCTTCTGGACGTCTGCCACCTCTGTCAGAACGGTCGTCAGGTTGATCGGGGCGTGCTTGCCGGTCGCGGTTGCGTGGCGGGTCTTTTTTGTCCGCAGCATCCTGCGCGAATGCCGTCCCAATCACCAAACCGGCCACTGCCGCCGCAGCGAGTCCCAACATTAGCTTCTGCATCGTTTCTCTCCCTCGTTTCGTTTCGTTTCGTTGTTTATGTCGCCAACGGGTGGCCGACGATTTGCCGCACCCACTTATATCGACACTCAATCAACTCAGGTAGCCGGCCCGCAGTCGAATTCGATCACCGCACCTGACCAACATTGAACAACTCAACGCCCCACAGGTTTCGGTCGGTTCGAAGGAAATATGTGCTTCCCCACAAAAAACCGGTCGTGGCCATGATTGAATTACGGAGGTCGCTACGACATGCGGAACCGCAATGGTATGCTGGAAACTGCAGGAACCGACCTGAGTTTTAAAAATGAATCGCGAGCCATCGCCCATTCCCTTGTCTCGGAGAACCCTTCATGCGCTGTTCTTGTTTGCGAAATGCCGGTTGGCTGGCCCTCTTCGGCTTGATACTTTTCTGCGAAATTACCGGTGCGGCTGAACCGCAGCCGGTTGTGACCGATGTCTTCGTCGCTGGCGAGGGCGGTTATCACACCTATCGAATTCCCGCGATCATCACCTCAAAGAAAGGAACGCTGCTGGCGTTCTGCGAAGGCCGTAAGACAGGCCGATCCGATCACGGCGATCTCGACATGTTACTGCGGCGTTCGACGGACGGCGGAAAGACGTGGCGACCGGTGCAGTTGGTCTATGAGGAAGGAGGCGTGAAGAAAACGACGATTGGCAATCCCTGCCCCGTTGTTGACCAGAAGACCGGGCGAATCTGTTTGCCCTTCTGCCGCAACAACGACGATGTTCTCATTTCCTACAGCGACGATGACGGCCTCACATGGTCGGCCCCCAAGTCGATTACGGCCGACGTTAAGAAACCGGATTGGGGCTGGTATGCGACCGGGCCGGGAGTTGGAATCCAATTGACCAACGGCAAACACAAAAGCCGGCTGGTCATTCCATGCGACCATCGCGAAACAATCGACGGCCGCGGCATCAAACTTTCCCACGTTTTCTACAGCGACGACGGCGGCAAGAGTTGGAAACTGGGCGGATCGGTCGAGCGGCACACCGATGAATGTCAGGTCGTGGAATTAGCCGACGGCACGCTGGTGATCAACATGCGCAACTATTGGGGCCGCGACGGCAAGGAGCAGAAGAAAGACAAGAAACGCGCGGTCGCGCTCAGCCACGACGGCGGCATCTCGTGGCAGTCGTTTCGATTCGATACGACATTGATCGAACCCATCTGTCAGGCCAGTTTCATCCGCTATTCTGCCAGAGGAAAAACGGCGAATGTTCCGCTGCTATTTTCCAACCCGGCATCAACTTCGGCTCGGCATCGCCTGACTGTCCGTTTGAGTCGCGATGAAGGTAAAACCTGGCCGGTCTCGCGTCTGTTGCACGAAGGGCCGTCGGCGTATTCGTGCCTGACCGTGCTTGCCGATGGCAACGTCGGCTGCCTGTACGAAGCGGGCAGCAAGAACGCCTACGAAACAATCCGGTTCGCCCGCTTTTCCCTCGATTGGTTCGAGGCGGATAGCCAATCGTCGCCGTAGGCGTTGAACGAGGCTCAAAACTCAACAACGAAAGACACCGGCATGCCGATTGATGATGCGATAGTTGAACAGGTTCGCGCGGCCGTGCAGACCGAGCGGTTGCTCGATACGGCGATGCGACTGATTGAAGTTCCCAGCCCCACATGTTCCGGTGCTGCGGTCGCGGATCGTATGGCGGAGATTCTTGCCGATGACGGTTTTACCGTTGAACGGCCCGAGGCGGGATGGCCGGAGGCTCCAGCGGTTGCCGTGCGATTTCACGCGAAGAACAACGGACGGACGATTCAATTCAACGGCCACCTCGACACGGTGCACCTGCCATTTGTGCCTCCGCGAGTCGAAGAGGGCGTTCTGTACGGCAGCGGTTCGTCGGACATGAAGGGGGGCATTGCTGCCATGATCGAAGCGCTGCGGGCGCTGCGCGATAGTGGCACCTTATCGTCTGGTTCCGTCTTGCTGACCGCGCACGACTTGCACGAAGCGCCGTGGGGAGATGGCAGCCAGGTTGATCGCTTGATCGACGCCGGTTTTGTCGGCGATGGCGTGTTGCTGCCGGAATACCTCTGCGACCGACTGCCGGTCATCGGGCGTGGATTGGCTGTGTTGTCGGTGAAAGTCAGCCGGCCGGGTGAGCCGGTGCACGAAGTGCTGGGCGGTTTACAACAGCCGAATGTGATCCGCGCCGGCGCGGATATCGTCCTGCAATTTGAGAAACTCGATGAGGAATTGGCAAAGAAGACGCATCCGCTGGCTGGCCGCGAGAGTCTGTTTGTCGGACAGATCCAGGCGGGCGAAATCTATAACCAGTCTCCCACCGTACTGGAATTGGCGGGTACACGGCGATGGCTGCCGGGAACTTCAGCCGGCCACGCGAAAGAGCAATTTCACGAAATCCTCGCGGAAATCGCGGAACAACGCGGCGTCGAAATCGAAGGCGACTTCCGGTTCGTCCGCGATGCGTACGAGATCAGCGAGACCGACCCGCTCGCCGCCGCGTTTCAGGATGCGTATTCCGCCGTCGATGGTCAGCCATTAACGGTCGGGGCGAAACCTTTTGTCGATGACGGCAACACGTTTGTGCACCGCGGCGGCATACCCGCTGTGACGCACGGCCCCAACGCAAAGGGAGCGCACACAGTGCTTGAAGAAGTGCCGGTGGAAGAACTGGTCCGCGTGGCGATTGTGTACGCGCTGACCGCAATTCAGTTCTGCGGCGGGTGATTCATTAGATCCCACGGGACGCGGCCCGTGGGCTTTGGGGCTGAGACAGGTTTTATTCCAACACCTGTCCGTCATCGCCCATTGGGAAGTTTTCCTCGTCGAGCGGCTCGACAATGGCGTACCGGCCTTCGGTCCAGCGGAACAAATCGACGTTACGACAGCGTTCGCTACAGAAGGGGAAGAACTCCTGCGCGGCAGCGTCTTCTGGCAACTCCTTTTCGCACACACCACAGGTCTGTCGGCGTATCATCGGTGTGGCTTTCCGGCTGAAGGTTCGCGGTTTTCAATCGGACGACTTCGATTTCGACTTCGATTTTGACTTGGATTCACTCTTGGTCGATGAAGACGACTTGCTGTCGCTACTTTCCTGGCTCTTCTTCTGGGCCGTCTTGTCCGCTGCAGCCGCCTTCTTGTAGGCCGAACTGCGATAATCGGTTTGGTAGAATCCCGATCCCTTGAAGATGATGCCCGCTCCAGGCCCGATGACGCGTTTGGCCTTCAACTTGCCGCATTCGGGGCATTTTCGCTTGGGGTTCGCGGTTATCTGCTGAAACAACTCCCATTTGTGATCACAGGATTTGCAAACGTAATCGTATGTCGGCATTCTTTTTCAGTCCTTCTCCTGGAAGGCGCTGTTCGCGCCTCCACTTACTACACAACGATTCTCAATCCGTCCGTTGGCGGCAACCGTTATTGACCCATGTCGGTCGCTTGCCGTACAGTTCCGGCCCTTTGGGTTTTCTATTGTGGCGGTGATAGCCGTCGATGACCAGTCAACAGCGAGTCGGCCATGCCTGTCGGCGTCGAGCTTCAAGAAAAACTATACATTTGCCCCGGTGAAACGCGGCCGATTTCTCGCTCGGTGCATTTATCTCGGCTGGCGGCGTTCTTTCCCGCGTGCCGTGAGTGTCCTTTTCGCTGCGATACCGGTCAGTTGTCCAAGGCAACAGTCGAACGGCTGCAGTTGACCGAACACCGGGTGGAACGCGCGTCGTTGTTCACCCCTGAAGGTGTGCGTGGCGCTTACATCAACGAGTTGACGCGCAGCAAAGCCGGCCAGATGGCTGCCGCGCTGGCCCGGCTGCTGTGGCAGGAGTCGCCGCTCATCGGTCGTGCCGCAACGGCCGAACAGGGACACCGCCCACGGCGACCGTCGGTGGTGGTGGGGCACGATGAACGCCCCTCATCTCCTGACATTGTCACCGGCGTCGCGACGTCACTGCGACGAATGGGTTGTCAGGTGATCGACATCAGCCTGACGACCAAACCCTGCTTCTGGTTTTCGGTGGACCACCTCGATGCCGATGCCGGGGTTTTCGTAACCGGTGCCGGCTCGCCCCCATCGTGGACGGGGCTTGATTTCTGTGGGCGTCACGGGGCACCGTTGTCACAACGACCCGCGAGCGCGTCAAGCTGTGAAACGGCCGGCGAAATTGATCTCAATCGAATTGAAGAGCAGTTGCGGCAGCCCTTCAGCCGATCAACACGGCATGCCGGTCCCTACCGAACCTTTCAGGCGGCAGTTCCGTATGAAGCCAGATTGTGGAAGCACTTTCACGCATTGCGTCCGTTGACCGTTGCCTGCGCATGTCCCAATCGCCTGACCCGTCGGACTTTGGAGCGGATTTTCGAGACGCTTCCGTGCCAACTCAATCTGGTCGATGTGCCGAACCGTGTTCGCAATCCTCTCGATGCTGACGACGCTGATGTCGAACGTTTGAGCCAGGCGGTTCAAAAACAGCAAGCCGATTTGGGCGTGCTGATTGACGAGGACAGTCAACGCTGCGGCTTCGTCGATGAACGGGGCCAACATGTGTCGGCCGAACGAATGACTCAATTGCTCTGTCAATTGATGCTAACAGAACACCCCGGCGAGACCGCCGCCATCGAGACATCATTGATCCAATCCGTGTACCCCGTCGTCGAACTATCCGGTGGACAGTTGGTTGACGGCGGTGCGACGATGGCCGAGATGTCCCGCGCAATGCGCGAACAGAGTGCGTCCATTGGTGGCGGAGATTCGGGACACCTCTGGCTTCACGAAGCCTGCCCAACCAGCGATGCCGTGATCACACTCGCCCACGTGCTGGCACTGCTCAGCCGCAGCGACGCCCCACTCTCCGAGGTCGCCCATACTTAGCCGCCGGTGAATACACCGGCGGTCGATACTCCACTTCAATGATCTTCGATTCACCACACACCAAATCAACTTCCACACCGGCCCGCCGTGTATTCACGGCGGGCTAATTCTATAATCGCAGCCGCTCTATAATCACACCCAATCAATCGTGTCATCAGCAGAATCAAACCCTGGAAATCACCATGTCAGAAAAATGGATCGCCGATCGGATGCATCGCATTGATGCGTCGGGCATTCGCAAAGTTTTCGATCTGGCCGCCAACATGCAGGTGCCAATCAATCTCAGCATCGGCCAGCCACACTTCGACACACCGCAGCCAATCAAGGACGCGCTCTGCAAGGCGGTCGAGGAAGGGAAGAACGCCTACAGCCCGTCACAGGGAATTCCCCCGTTGCTCGAGAAGATCCAAGGTCACGTGGATGACCTTTACAGTCACGACGATCGGCAGGCTTTCGTCTCCAGCGGCACCAGCGGCGCGCTGATGTTGGCAATCTCGACACTCGTCAACCCGGGCGACGAGGTGATCGTCTTCGATCCGTTCTTTGTGATGTATAAACACTTAACAGCAATGGCGGGCGGCAAGGTCGTGCTGATCGACACGTACCCCGATTTCCGTATCGACGTGGATCGAATGCGAGATGCCATCACCGACCGTACCAAAGTCATCATCTGCAATAGTCCGTCGAATCCAACGGGATACGTTGCCAGTACGGATGAACTTCGCGGACTGGCGGAACTGGCGGCCGAACGCGACATTGCCCTTATTAGTGACGAGATTTACAAATCGTTCTGCTACGACGAGGAATTCGCCAGCCCCGCTCGTTGGAACGACCAGACAATCGTCATCGACGGCTTCAGCAAGTCGCATTCGATGACCGGATTGCGTCTGGGTTACGTCCACGGACCGGAACACGTGATACAACAGATGATCAAACTGCAGCAATTCACCTTTGTTTGTGCACCGCATCCCGTTCAGTGGGCGGGGCTTGCGGCGTGGGATATCGATGTTTCCGACCGCGTCGCTGAATACCGAAAAAAACGCGATTTCATGATTTCCGAGTTACAAAACGATTTCGAAATCGCCGGTGCTGGTGGGGCGTTTTATCTGTTCATGAAAACGCCCTGGGGTACGGGGACCGAATTCGTCGCCGAGGCGATCCGCAACAACCTGCTGATTATCCCCGGCAACGTCTTCAGTTCGCAGGACACACACATTCGCATTTCCTACGCGGCAGAAGAAACGACGTTACAAGAGGGGGCCGATGTGTTGAAAGCAATCGCCAAAGCAGGCCCCCAAAATGATTGACCAAACATTTAGCCAGCCCGCTTGCGGGCCGTGACGGTTCGTAGTGACTCGATTCATCGCCCCGTTCTTTAATCCAACAAGGGCGATGCGTCAGGAAGCAATCGAACTGCATGAATGCGGTCACTACGAACCCCTACAATTGCCTACGACCGACTGAACTATCGGGGTTAGAGATGGATCGAGAATCGGCCGTAACACAAGAACCACGGACACGGTGTGTGACAGCAAACACGTGGCGACGACGAGCCGGACGCTGGTCGTTGCTGCTATCGATCGCCGTGTTCTCGTCGATGACCGGCTGCGGCTGCTCTCACAAGATGTGCCCCCACTCAAGCTCTCCGATCACCGCCCGGTGATTGGCGTGGTTGAGTGGCTATCGCCCGAAGATTAATGGGGGCGCGGGTCAACAATCTTTCCATCAAAGCCTGAAGCGCAAGCGAAGGAGCATCACTCCTTCGCTTGCGCTTCAGGCTCCAATTGCCGGTGTGTGATTTTGTGAGGATCCCGCGCCCCGATTTCATTCAGCCGTCATTGAAACGAGTCGAGATACGACAACAGGTCGGCCATCGCTTGGATATCAACCTGCTTTTCCAACCCTTCGGGCATGAACGAGATGCCGGAACTTTTTAACTCTTCAATATCGACGCGCTGTACATCGGCCGTCGTGCCATCGGTGCGGCGAATGGTGATTCCGTTTGCGCTCTCGGCAGTGATCATTCCCGTGATGGTACGGCCCGCCACGGTCACGAGGACGTATGTCAGAAACTTGGGCTTCACTTCGCGGTTCGGATCGAGAACGTTGAGCAATACCGCCGGCAGGCCGCGCTGTCGAATCCCCTTCAACTCGGCACCGATTGCCGTGCCAACATCTTCCAGCCGATGGCACGCCGAGCAGTTCTTCTTGAAGACCAACTTGCCGCGTGCGATGTCACCCTTCATTGTGAGTGCGGGCTGATACCGTTTGACGACATCCTGGCGGGCTGATAGTCCGTTGGATGCGAACAGTTTGCCGACTCGCGTGGCGATTGTCTTATCGGGATGACGCTTGAGCAGTTGAACGCGAGACGGTTCGACATCGCCACGACCGACGCGGCCCTTTTCGACGGCGTTCAGAAATGCCGTCACCCATTTGGGGCGCGAAAGCATTGTCTCGACGGCTCGCGTTCGCAAACCGGGGCTGAGACTCGACCACGCATCGAGTAGCACGTCGGCCACCTTTGCATCGTCAAACTCGGCTATTGTTTCAAGTGTTGCCGCCTGCACGGGTTGCGGTTGTCTTAGCTCCAGCAATTCGACAAACAGCGGTTGCACCACTGTGAATTTCGCCAGACGTAGAACCCGCACCGCTTCCGCGCGTTCGGTGACACTTGCCTTCTCATCGACTGCCTTGGTTTGCGCTGCGGCCAACATTGCCGCGACGATCTCGGCTCCCTTCCCGCCGGCTGCGGCGAGAATTCGCTCGCGGGTCTTTCCCTTCTGTTTCTCGATCAGCGATTGCACGAGTGCTTCGACCAACGGTTTCTCGCTTGCCGGAAGTGTTCCCAGCGACTTCAAGACGACTGCGATTTCGCTGTTGCGACCGGCTGCGCCGATTTGCCGCGACAACGACACCAAAGTTTCCCGTCCCGGCTTTGACTTGCGAAACGCCGCTTCCGGCAGCAGACGACTGAACACATCGGCGGCTCCATTCTCAAGTGAGCTAAGAATCGCCAGTCGCATCCACCGGTCGTTTGCGTCACGTAGGACAAGTATCGCTAACGCGTAATTACGCGCTGCGCCGCCAAACGAGCCAAGCGAAAACGCCACCTGATAACGGACCGGCAAACTGCTGGCGGCGGCCAATGCGACCAATCGGGCGCGCACCGCAGGAGACTCTGCCGCAGATTTCTCGGCGAGCCGAATCGCTTGGGCCAGCACGTCATCTGAGGGATCACCGAGCACCTCCAGTAATGTCTCCTCATCCAATTCGTCCAGCCCATCCAGGGTATGCATTGCGGTCGCGCGGCCTTCGGGGAATTCAGAATTGACGGCGACGAGTTTCAGCAGACCGATAGCCGCACGGTCCTGCCGTTGGTACAACAACCGGGATGCCGTATCTCGATGCCAGCCGTTGGGATGCTCCAGCAGCTTGACGAGTTCCACCGTGCTCAACTTGGCCAAACGGGGCGTCTTGCGACGTCGAAACCGATCGGGCGCGATGCGGTAAATTCGGCCGTGATTGATTCCGCTAGCCGGATCGAGATGTTTGAAGAATTCCGGCGGCAGAAACGCCGCCCCCTCTATCAACTCGCGATACATGTCCAACACATATATCGTCCCGTCGGGTGCATTGACGAATTGCACCGGTCGGAACCAGATGTCGCTGGATGCGAGAAACTCTCCGCCGTCATCCGCACGGCGGGCCACAAGCTGCAATCCGTTCCGCTCCAATCGGGCGCGGTAGACAAGATTGTTCGCCACATCGCCCACCAGCAAGTTGCCGCGATAAGCTTCGGGCCAGGCATCGCCGCGATAAATGGTTACGCCGGTTGCACCGGTGAAGAATCCGAACGGTTTGCCGCCTTCGTCGGAACCGCGAAATTTTCCGGTCCGTCGCAGACGTGTCCGCAGCACGCGCCACGGTTCGGGCGGGCTGATGCGAAACAGTTTTGTGAACTTTCCCTGTGGTGCGATATCAATCGCTGCTGCCGGTGCCTGCAAATGCGGATTGCGTGCAGCGTAGCGGTCGTCGTACATCAGTGTTTGAGCCGGAACGCTGTTCGAGCAGACGAACTTCCGCCCCCAGTTGTCCATGCTCATGCCGTGCTGTCCGCCGCCCGATGTCAATTCAAACTTGGAGAGGTCGCGCGGGTCGAAAACGAAACCGCGGCCGCGCACCGAAACCGGTTTGGCCGCCTTGTCTCCCGCGACCGTCACGTTGCCGCCGGAGAGACTTGTCGAAAGATGAAAGCGATTGTCCATTCCCCAGCGGATCGAATTCAAATGTGCTTCGCCGGCCTTATCTGATCCAAAACCGCTGAACACCACTTTGCGTTCATCGGCCTTGCCGTCGCCGTCGGTGTCTTTCAGATACAACAAATGCGGCGCATCGCCGACAAACAGTCCGCCGTCCCAGCAGGCGAGGGCGGTGGGATAATTCAGATCGGCGGCAAACACGATGCTCTTGTCGTAACGGCCATCGTCGTTGCTATCTTCAAGCAAACGGATCGAACCGCGCTCTTTCGAGTTCTCCAACGCGTACAGATTGTACGGCGGCAATTCGATGACGTACATTCGCCCGTTCGCGTCGAAGTCGATTGCCACTGGATCGCGGACCAATGGCTCAGCGGCCACGAGTTCGACGTGAAATCCCGGTTGCATTTTGAACGCCTTCAGCGCCGCCTGTGGCTCGTTTGCGGGAACGCGCGGCAACTGCTTGCCGAAATCGTCAGCCGCCTCGGTTGTTGGCTGCGTCTTCGCTTTCGCTGGATCGTCGGCCGGTGCGCTGCACGCCACCAACAATGCCGCCAATGGGACGACGGCAAGAATTGCGGAGTAGCGGATATAACGCGGTCGGTGATTGCGGATTCGTTCGTTTCTCAAATGCATTTCGTAATACCGATCACGGGTTCCAATTGAATTAACTGACGCAGTAAATCAATACCGGCGCTTTCATCATACAACAACAGGAATCAATCGCCAGTTGTTGGGGGTCCTACCGTCCGGCTTTCCGCTCCTGCGCAACAACAGCGCGCACGAGTTGCCCCATTTTGGGTGGGTCGGCTTCAACGTCGATTGTCAAACCGCCGCGGCGTAGTGCTTCACTGGCCGTGGGACCAATTGACGCGACGACGCAATTGTTTGCCGCAGCGATCCATTCGTCGCGGCATCCGATTCCGTCAGCAGTGTGCAACACGCTGGTGAGTTGAAAGGCACTGGTGAATAGAATCGCATCGAACCGCCCGACGATCGTCGCCTCAATCGCATCGATTAGCGGCTGTTGATTCTCTGGAAATGCCCAGCGGTAGACCGGCACCGGCAAGACGTCCGCACCGCGTTGCCGTAACTCGTCGTAGAATTCTTCGTTCGGCTCACCGTACTCCTGCACGGCGACTGTCTTCCCCGACACAGTAATTTCCTTATCGATCACGTCGAGAAGTTCGCGCCAGGTGTTAGGCTCGGCAGCGCGACAATCGATATGCACTCCCCATTCGCGCAACACGGCCGCCGGTTTCGGGCCGCGAATCGCGATGCGGCAGGCATCGAGCGCCGTCAGGAATTTCTGACGGTCGAACTGCGTCTCAGCGGCATCCAACAGGCATCGTGCGCCAACGCCGGTCATGAAGATTACGACGTCGATTTGTCCGTCGAGCAACCGTTGTGCGAATTCGAGCGCTGTGCCATTCTCGTCCAGCGGTACTTCGCGCATGGAGGGTACGACAGTCGCCACTCCTCCCTGACGCTTGATCAACGACTGCATCTGATCGGCACGACGGCTTTCGAAGCTGCACAACTGTAGTGGGGGCGATTCGGCGGAGGACATGGCGATGGGGCGACTCGGATTGATGTTCAGATCATCGATTCCCACGGGGCGCGGCCCATGGGCTTTGCTGCGGAATCTGCCGATTTTACCGGCCGACCAGCCGTCAACGCGAGCGCAGACGGCGTAAGTTCCTGTGAGGAACCGAAATCCGGTCATTCACGGTTGAAGCTCCCTGCGATGAACAGCCGATGAAATGCTGCACCGCCAACGATGAGGCGCCCCATGCGATGGCAGCGAAGGATTGACAACGATGTCAGCGACGCGGACCAACTCACAAAGAATCTGCAACTTCCGGTACTACACGCCCGCTTGGGAAATTGGTACGGGACTGCAGGTTTCGCTTGCCCCGGGCGAATATGAAGTGACCAGCGAAGAAGTTCGCGACGGTGTGCGCTATTTTTGCCTCGACGAGACGTATCGCATTGCGGCCGATGATGACGTTGATTGAGAAACCCGCGTGTCAATTCCTACAGAACTTAAAATGGAACAGAACGAGACACTTGGTCCACAAGAATGGCAAGAAAAAACATTGAAAAGGGGCGATTTTGAGAGAGAGCCTACCCAAGATGTGATCTTGATGCTCTGTCATTCCCTTTGAGTTTCAGGCCCAAGAAGTAGAAGTAGCCTGAACCATTTCTCTGAACAGGAATGTTCAAGAGACGCTTTACACTCGTTGTGAGTGAGCGGCTTGAAGGTGCGGGGAGATTCTGAGATTCAGCCCATGATGAATAATATTTGTGAAAGGGTTT